>Ga0208392_1000541_pt1 | contig 10229 bp, 10 predicted proteins | sample LakWasMeta3_LOW4_2_FD_183855 | JGI IMG/M metagenome (GOLD analysis project Ga0208392, IMG submission 183855) | Freshwater sediment methanotrophic microbial communities from Lake Washington under simulated oxygen tension - Sediment Metagenome... | ecosystem: Environmental > Aquatic > Freshwater >... | reverse complement strand
AGATAAAAGAATATTTGGGCGACATCAACTACTTTTTGGAACAACGCAACCTTGAAAATATGCGCGAAGTTGAGAAAAAAGATTCTTTAAAGGCAGTGGTTTCAAAAGAAAGTAATAAAGTTTCCTATGAAGATCAGAAACGAGGAAAAGCGTTGCAAAATCGGTTGAGCAAGGTCGAAAGTCAAATTAAACAACTCGAAAAAGACCTTCAGCACGACGACAAAATGTTGGCTTCTAATTATGATAAGCATATCGAAGATGCAGCATTTTTTATGGCATACAACAAGAAAAAAGAGGACTTGGACAAACTTCTTTTAGACTGGGAAATTGTTCAGGAAGAAATTGATAATGCTGGTTTATAAAATAAGTCCAATCTTTTTAGAATGTGTAATTGCTTCGCTGCTATGCGTGAAATAACAAGTTGAAACGCCTAAGCTTTCTAGGTTTTTCAAGGCAATTGAAACCTTTTCTTTTTCTTGCGTTCCCGTTTTACGGATGTAAACCGCTTTTACGGTGACAGGAAAAATTTTGCAAATGGCTTCATACAAAAACGGATCGTGTTGAGAATCATCACCTAATAAGACATATTTTAAATTGGGATAAAACTCTAAAATATGTTTTATTTTTTCGAATTTATGGTTGTGGCTGCCTTTTCCAGTCCAAAGAAAATCAGTGAGACTGGATTTAATATCTTTCAGTAATAATACCGCTTTTGGTAATTTGTGGATTTCAGTAAATTTTATAATAAAACGATACAAATTCCATTCGCTGCTCGAAACATAAAAAAAAGCATTTACTTCGCCTTCTTTACTTCTTCCGGCCAAACTCAAAGCTTGATAATGAGGAACAACATCTTTAAAAACTTTTCTGGCGTTAACATTTCGAAACAGTAAATGGTATAATTTCTTTAAAGGATTCTCGGTGTATGAAATCAAAAAAGTATCATCAATATCCGAAATAATTCCTAAATTTTCTTTCTTGGGACGAATGAAGCTTTCTTTGGTTACAATTTTTTTGTCTTCGTGAACGATGCTCACCTCATAATCAATCCAACCGTAACCAACATTTTGATCTACCGGAATGCAAAATTTAAAATAGCCGTCAATCAGTGTTTTGGTATGAATTGTCGTGTTGTTATGTTTCAAATAAACATCGGCATTTGCATGCGTTTTTAGCCTGAATAAACGAATAACTGAAGAAGCGTGTTTGAATTTTTTTTTCTCAAAGGCATAATCTTTAGTCTTTGTGGGTTTAAAAACGTGGCCCATCACTATTAATTCTTCGTCATTTGCATATCCACGGTATAATTTTAAAATAGGCTTCATTTGTTGTAAATTTGTAGTGTGTTAAAATTAATTGTTTTTAACCAATAAAAGAATTAAAACTTTGAAAAAGAATGTGTTATTGGTTGTAAATCCAGTTTCTGGAGCGGTTGATAAATCAGCGTTTATTGATGCAACCATACTTTTTGCTGTCAAAGAAAATTTAAATCTCATTCTTTATAAAACTACTGGTGGAGATGATATTTCTAAGATAAGATACCTTTATGAAAGTCATAATCCAGAAAGAATTATCATTGCTGGCGGAGATGGAACCGTAAAAATAGTTGCAGAAGCTACAGAAGACAAAGACGTAATTCTGGGAATTTTACCTGCGGGTTCAGCTAATGGTTTAGCGGTTGATTTAGATTTGATGAGAACTCTGGAAGAAAATCTGGACATTGCTTTTCATAATCATTATATAGAACTTGACACAATTGTTATAAATGAACAAAGATGTTTTCACCTGAGTGATTTGGGGTTAAATGCGGAATTGGTTAAAAACTATGAAAAAAGCAATATTCGGGGCAAATGGGGTTATTTTTTGCAGGCAATTAATACTCTTTTGGATTTTGGAGATCCATTTACAGCAACAATAACTGCAAATAATCAAACTATCGAATGCGAGGCAAGAATGATTGTTATTGCGAATTCCAAGAAATATGGGACAGGAATTGTAATCAATCCTGATGGTATTATGAATGATGGCAAGTTTGAACTGGTGATTTTGAAAAATCTGGATTTAATAATTTTTGGTGAAATTATTATGGGTAATATGCCGCTTAATCACGAAGATATTGAAATTATTTCTACTGATAAAGCAACAATCAAAACTAATTTTCCGGTAAGTTTCCAGATTGATGGGGAATATTGTGGCAATGAATCAGAACTTAAAATTAATATTTCACCCAATAAGATTAAAGTTGCAATTCCTTAATTTTTGTAATTATTTGAAAGGATTTCGCTCTTTCCATTCTACTTTTGGTTCCAGATAACAAAACACTTTCTCAAAGGCAAGGTCAGCAATTGGGTTGCTGTGTTGAGCAAAACCATACATTTCCTGGGGTTTTGCGCCAACAGAACTCTTGATTTCCAAGGCTGTTCTGGCAAAAATTATTTCCTTGAAACCCTTGTTAATAGAGTAGGCAACCATATCATAAAGCATATTCAAATACAACATTTTTTCGCGTTGAATGCTATCGTCATATCCCAAGAAATAAGTATCCATTACTTCTCCGTTTTTGATGATGGTATTGAAACCAATTAATTTTTCATCAAGAAAATAGCCGTAAAAAAGAAACTTGTCTTGGAGTAATTCTTTAAAGATTCTAAAATGGTTTTTTGTTAAGAAAAAGGTGTTAAAATGAGCGTTTTTAGCCACGTGAAAATACAAATCATAGATGGTTTCCTCATATTTTATAATATCGTCAAGCTCCATTTTCCTTTTTTCAACTCCTTCGGCTTTCTTTCTGGCGCGTTTGTATTGGTCGCGGTATTTTTTTGACAAAGCATCAATATAATCTTGTTCCGATTTCCAGTTGTTTGGAATGTCAAAAACCATATTGGGTTGGGTTGAAAATTGAAAATGATTATGGAATCCAGCCTTATGAAACGCTGTTATTTCTTCATCTGGAAAGTCTTTAAAAGTTGTTATATGGACTTTTAATCCTTTCTTTTCAAAAATAGTTTTTAATTTTTCAGAAGCATTTTTTAAGGCTTGCAATACTTGAACTTTGTCTGTTTTATCAGAAAAAGCAAAGGCGTTTTGGCCTGTGAGCATATTGTTTCCAATAATTAGAATGTGGGAACAAAAATTCTTAAAAAAGATGTTTCTAACGGCTGTTTTTACACACTTATCGCGTTCTCCAAAAGATTCCAGCTTGTTTAAATCTAGAAACTGTGAAAGAGCAATTCCAACCAATTCGCCTTCTTTAAACAATCCTATAAAATGGCAGAACATATTTGATGGAGCCGATTTTTCTAAAATTTCTAAATATTCTTTACTTAGAAAAATGTTTTGAATAGCAAAATTGTTCCAGTTCTCTGGAAGTTCTGAAGCAGAAGAGTATATTTCTATGGATAAAGGTGTTTTCAAATAAAAAAAATCGCTCCACAAATGTAGAGCGATTAAGTTATAAGTAAATGTTAAAACAATTGTAATGAGCAAATAAGACCTCCGATAATTGTAAAGCATACAATCCAGAAACCACTCATTACTAAAACATATTTAAAACTTCTTTTTTCATATAAGGCATTTGTACCTATAATAGGTGCTGCCATAAATAATCCTGTTAAAAATCCGTGAAGGGCACCATGTTTAAAGGTTCGATAAGCATCTCCATAATCTGCCATAAAAGCGGTATAAGAAGGCAAGACTTTTGTGGCATCACCACCAGTTAAACTTAACACACTGTATTGGTGAATTACCAAAAACTGTAAAATTATGGATATAAAAAAAGCATTGCTGAGTGAAATTACAAAAAGAAAAATCAAATTGCGACCTTTCAATTGTTCCGGAGTTATTCCAGACTCTTTCATCCACATTGTTCCGAAAACTTTTGGATGAAACCAAATAACTCCTACTACAAGAGTAGATAAAGCTGCTAAGAACAGAGAATAAATGTTAATTTCCATAGTTATTTATTTAAAGTTAGATTATCAAATATAATAATTTTATTGTTACGTTGGAAAATAATTATTAGGATTAAATTTATATTGATTAGATTATAAATTATTTTATTTTGTATGAAATAATTTATAATAAAATTTAAATATGTGTATTTCGTCGATTATATTTGTATATAAGCGGATTTAGGTATACTTTAGCTTGTAATTAATTTATAAAAAAGGGGCATTATGAAAAACATATACGCACTATTGCTAATAATCATGTTTTCGTTTATAATGAAAGCAGATGTTTCAGTTTCTGAAAAAAGCGCACTTATAAAATTGTACAATGCTACAAATGGAGCAAATTGGACTTCAAAATGGGATTTGAAAGCTCCAGTTTCTTCTTGGTATGGTGTAGGAATCCAAGACGACAAGGTAACATCAATTCAATTACCTAATAATAACTTAGTTGGGGTTTTGCCTTCTGAAGTTTCGGACTTAATATACTTGAAAACTCTAAATTTATATAAAAACGCTATCTCAGGAAACATTCCTTCGACAATTGGAAATATGAAATCATTGGAGTCACTTAATTTATCTTTTAATAAATTATCAGGATCAATTCCCGCTTCAATTGGAGAGCTAAATTCATTGAAAACTTTGGTTCTGTTTATGAATGAATTTTCAGGAAATATTCCTTCTGACATAGGGGGATTAAGCAATTTAGAAACGTTGTCTTTATATAATAATGAAATTGAAGGTCAAATTCCATCTTCTCTTTATGAGTTGAAAAATTTAAAAGTATTGCTTTTAAACAGCAACCAAATATCAGGAACATTGAGTGCTTCTGTTTCAAATTTAACAGCACTTCAACAATTAAGTTTATTTGATAATAAAATGAATGGTCAAGTTCCTTTTGATTTGGAAAAATTGAGTAATCTAAAAGAAATGAATATTTCCTATAATCAGTTTAGCGGCTTGGTATCTAAAGATTTGGCAAAATTAGACGTGTTAAATATGACAATGATTAACGAAAAAGGGGTAGCTGTAGTATTAAAAGTATCGAATGATAAAAACACTGCAATCGTTTCAGAAGAATAATTCGCTTATGTATTATTTGTGATGTTTAAATTTACAGACTAAGAATACTTTAAAAAGTTTTTTAAATAATAATTTAATTTGTTAAACCTGCGATATAAAATTTGCAGGTTTTTTTTTGAATGTCTAGCTCTAAAACGGATTATACTAACAACAAAAATTAAATTTCAGAAACATATTCAATTTTCATTTTTTAAATGCTGTCCTGTCAGTTCAATAGAGAAAACTCAAACAATTTTTTGGAAATCGCTTGTATTTATTAAAATTCGTCGTATATTTGCACCCGAAACATCGCGGGATAGAGCAGTAGGCAGCTCGTCGGGCTCATAACCCGAAGGTCACTGGTTCGAGTCCAGTTCCCGCTACTAAGCCAAGCCATTCAGAAATGAGTGGCTTTTTTTTATGCCAATATTTCTGCATTTGTTTTTTTTGTTAAAAAAATTATATCTTTATCGAAATAGACAACAATGGAAAATTCATTTTATACTTTGGGTATCCTTCTGGCAGTTTACATAACTATCAGCATTTTGCTGTACTATTTACAAGAGTCTTTTATATTTAAACCCGAGAAATTATCAAAGGACTTTCAGTTCAGATATGAAAACCAAGAATTCGAAGAATACAATGTTGATTTGCCTGACGGCGCAGTGATGAACGGTTTGAGATTCAAATCCATTAATCCAAAAGGAGTGGTTTTGTATCTCAAAGGAAACAGCAAAAGCATTAAGGGCTGGGGAAAATTCGCTGTTGATTTTACTTCTTATGGCTACGATGTCATTATGATTGATTACAGAGGTTTTGGGAAAAGTACAGGAAAACGTTCTCAGGAAGCCATCAAAAAAGATATGCAATTTATCTATGATAAAATCAAGGAAAAGATCGACGAGAAATATATTATCATTTATGGAAGGTCGTTGGGAAGCGGTTTTGCCACTAAATTGGCATCAATAAACAATCCGAGAATGCTTATTTTAGACGCTCCTTATTATAGTATGAGGCATATTACGAATAGATATTTACCTTTTATGCCGCTTTCAATAATTTTACGTTATCCAATCCCGACCTACAAATGGATTAAATATGTGAAATGTCCCATTCATATTATTCACGGAACCAAAGACACCTTGATTCCGTTTAAAACGGCGATAAAACTTTCCCAAAAAAACTCTGGAAACTCCAGATTATATCCCATTATTGAAGGCGGTCACAAGAATTTAAACAATTTTGAATCCTATCATAAAATTTTGGCTGAAATATTAATTAGCCACAAAACAGAAGTGGATTTATCCAAAACAAGCATCAATGTCCAACATTCCAGAAGGAAAAATTAGAATAAAATTTTGATTTTTATCTATTCATTAATAAAGTGCCAAATGTATTTTTTACAAAAAAAAATCATATTTCAACCAACAGTCTTAGACCAAGATTTCAAATTTGAATTAGAAACTCCTTTCGAAGAAGTTTTCTTGGAAACTCCTGACAATGGAAGGATTCATTCGATATGGTTTAAAAATAAAAATCCAAAAGGCGTCATCGTATATTATCACGGAAACAGGGCAGGACTCGAAAGATGGAGCAAAATCACGGAATACTTTGCCAAGAAAAACTACGATGTTTTTGTGATGGATTACAGAGGCTATGGTAAAAGTACGGGAGAACTATCGGAAGAAATTTTGTACCAAGATGCCCAAACTGTGTATGATTTTGTAAAAAAAAGATATAAAGAGCGGGACATCATCATTTACGGGCGCTCGTTGGGAAGCGGAATAGCCACAAAAATTGCTTCTGAAAACCAGCCCAAAAAAGTGATATTGGAAACGCCTTATTACAGCATTATTGATGTTGCCAATTCCTGGTTGCCCATTTTGCCTGAGTTTATATTCAATTATAAAATGAAATCAGGCGATTATATAAAAAAAATCAACTGCGAACTGACCATTTTCCACGGAACCCAAGATGGGGTTGTTCCATTGTCTTCAGCCAAAAAGCTTTTTGAAGCGGCTAATTTTCCCAAAGAGCTCATTATAATTGAATCTGCAAATCACGGCAACATCGATACTTTTGATATTTACCATAAAAAAATAGTGGAATTGCTGGAGTGATTTTTTTGTACTATTCCAATATAGGACAGTGCTTATTACTTACCTTTGCGCAAAATTCAATCAGAATTTGGTTGAAAAAATATAAAAAATATGTCACATAAAGCAGGTTTTGTAAATATCATCGGAAATCCAAACGTGGGGAAATCAACATTGATGAATGCCTTCGTTGGTGAAAGATTATCCATCATCACTTCAAAAGCACAAACCACCCGTCACCGAATTTTGGGGATTGTAAATGGTGAAGATTTTCAATTGATTTTATCCGATACACCAGGCATCATCAAGCCCGCTTATGAAATGCAGGAATCGATGATGAACTTCGTGAAATCCGCTTTTGAAGATGCCGATATTTTGATTTATATGGTCGAAATTGGAGAACAGGAATTGAAAGACGAAGCATTTTTCAATAAAATTATCCATTCGAAAATCCCTGTTTTGTTATTGTTGAACAAAATTGACAATTCCAATCAAGAACAACTAGAAACCCAAGTCGCTTTCTGGACAGAGAAAGTTCCCAATGCCGAAATTTATCCAATATCAGCCTTGCAAAACTTCAATGTTCCCGAAGTTTTCCAAAGAATAATCGAATTGTTGCCGGAATCTCCAGCATATTATCCAAAAGACCAATTGACGGACAAACCGGAACGTTTCTTCGTAAACGAAACCATTCGTGAGAAAATCTTGTTGAATTACAGCAAAGAAATTCCGTACGCTGTCGAAATTGTGACCGAAGAATTCTTTGAAGACGAAAACATTATCCGAATTCGTTCCCTGATTATGGTGGAACGTGAAACCCAAAAAGGAATCATCATCGGTCATAAAGGAGCAGCCCTGAAACAAGTAGGAATGGAAGCTCGCGCCGATTTAGAGAAATTTTTTGGGAAGCAAATCCATATCGAATTGTACGTGAAAGTCAACAAAAACTGGAGAAGCAACGCGAATATGTTGAAAAGGTTTGGGTATAATCAGTAAACATAGATTAGTAGAATCAGTTTATTTTAAAAGAGATTCTTTTTTTAATGCAATTGATAACTCTTTGTAGTTACTTACTACTTTTGAAATTTTACCTTTCTTATTGATTATTATGTGAGTAGGATAGACGCTTATATTTAATGTTTCTGTTATATATGATTCTTGATTTGGAACTACTGCATAATTAAAGGTTTTTTTGGTCAAAAAATTTTCTAATTCTTGATTTGTGTCTGTCGCCAAACTAATAAAAAGAATATCTTTTCGATTTTTGTATTTTTTTAATAATTTGTTGAGTTCTGGCATCTCCTGAACGCATCTTTGGCAATGTATAAACCAGCATTTCAAAACTATTGTTTTTCCTTTTGTAGTTTCCTTATTGTAGATTTTGCCATTCAAATCTCTAAAATTATATTCAGGAAACTGAGTTCCTTCTTTTTTAAAGTTTTCATATGAATATAAGCTTTCACTCTTGATGGTAGTTTTAATATCGTCACAATTACTATTTAATTTATAAAGTTTGTAATAAAACAAGGTGTCTTTTGAAGTTAATCTGATTGGAATAAAATTTCCAGAAGTAAGAAGCTCTAAGAAATGTTCTTTACTAATAATATTTGAATTTTCGTCAAGTGAGATAAAGTCAGAAGATAAAATGATGTTTTTAGAATAGTAATTCCACCAACTCATATAGTCTTTTTGAATTATAGAAAAATCAACTTCTGGATTTCCATAATCAGAATTTTTATGACAAGATGAGAATAAAAAAATCGAAAATACTAATAAGAAAACGCGAAAAATTTTCATAATGAGAGGGGTGAATTAAATTAAGACTCCAAAATCTCCAAAAATTTCCCTTCCAATTCATTCATTTGTCCGTTGCCTTTAAATCGTATTTGTTTGGCAATGAAATAGAGCAAAAACCAAACGATAACCATCAGTAACATCACGATTAAATCCGTTGTGGTCGGCTGTTTCAAAACATAATTGGAGTAAGCGATAGCGCTAAAAATCACAAAAATTCCCGCAACCATAAAATGCAGAAACATAAAAAGTGTCCATAAAGTGGGTTCTGGACCAAACAATCCACGGATATGGGTTTCGTTATTTTCTTTTGGCTCCAATTCCAAATGCAAATGGGGCGACCAATATTCGCGTTTCGTATCAGGCATATTCATCCATATGTGATTGTGTTTGATCTTTAGATGACAATCTTCAGTACAATTCACTTTATAATTTTCGAATTTTTGACGAACAGCATCTGCGGTTTCTTCAACATCTTTGTAAAAACGTAGGCGAAGTCTAATTTCATTATTGGCATCCATAACAGTAAATTTTAGGTTCGAAATTATTTTTTGCCACAGATTAAACGGATTAAACGGATTCACGCAGAAAAAGAAAAACAAGAGAATTTTAAATAAAAAAATCTGTGTAAATCTGTGTAATCTGTGGCTAAATTATTTTTAACAGTAATTACAGTTTGAAAAAAATTACTATTAGCAGCGCAAAATAGTAAAAAAATTGATATTATGGTATTTAACACTACCTTTGCAAAATATTTGAAATTAGATTATGAACAACATTGTAGCCATTGTAGGAAGACCAAACGTAGGAAAATCGACGCTTTTTAATCGATTGATACAAAGAAGAGAAGCTATTGTAGATTCGGTTTCGGGCGTGACCCGTGACAGAAACTACGGAAAAAGCGAATGGAACGGAAAGGAATTTTCTGTAATTGACACAGGCGGTTATGTTCGTGGATCCGATGATGTTTTCGAAGGCGAAATCCGTAAGCAAGTGGAATTGGCTATTGATGAAGCCGACGTAATTATTTTTGTGGTCGATGTCGAAGAAGGAATTACACCAATGGATGATGTTGTTGCCAGACTTTTACGTAAAGTAAAAAAACCTGTTTTACTTGCCGTAAATAAGGTAGATAATGCAATGCGTGAAAAGGATGCTCTCGAGTTTTATAACCTTGGTTTAGGTGAGTTTTACACTTTTGCCAGTATTTCCGGAAGTGGAACAGGAGATTTATTAGACGCCGTAATTGATGCTTTTCCTGTGAAACCGGAACCCGTTCAGGAAGAAGTTGTGTTGCCACGTTTTGCGGTTGTGGGACGTCCTAACGCCG
>Ga0208392_1000540_pt1 | contig 10241 bp, 9 predicted proteins | sample LakWasMeta3_LOW4_2_FD_183855 | JGI IMG/M metagenome (GOLD analysis project Ga0208392, IMG submission 183855) | Freshwater sediment methanotrophic microbial communities from Lake Washington under simulated oxygen tension - Sediment Metagenome... | ecosystem: Environmental > Aquatic > Freshwater >... | reverse complement strand
AATATATAAAAAAAACATTACAAATTTGTTAAAAGTATGTATGTGTTTCTCTTCAATAAAAACGCTAAAAGTTTTATAAATGAGTTTTTAAAGTTTTGTAAAAGCCATCGTTAAGCTCAAAAAAAAACACCAGCCTTTCGACCAGTGTTTTCTTAAAATTATAATTGCACTAGATTAGTGAACCAATTCGCTTTGATTCCTGAAAACCAACTTTCCATCAAAAGCATCCAACAAAATGATACTATCTACAGTAACTTTTCCTGCCAGAATCTCTTTTGACAATTGGTTCAAAACGTCTCTTTGTATCACACGTTTTACGGGTCTTGCGCCAAATTGCGGATCATAACCTTTCTCGGATAAATAAGCAATGGCTTCCGGAGTGGCGTCCATCGTGATGCCTTGTTGTGCCAGCATTTTGGTCACGGATTTCAATTGTAAGCCCACGATTTGCGCAATATTGGCATTCGTAAGTGGCGTAAACATTACTATTTCGTCAATACGATTGATAAATTCCGGGCGAACGGTTTGTTTCAAAAGTCCCAAAACTTCTGTTTTTGCGGCTTCGGTTGTGGCTTCGATGCTTCCTTTGAGATTATCAAATTTCTCTTGAATAATCTGGCTTCCCATATTCGAGGTCATAATGATAATCGTGTTTTTGAAATCGGCCAAACGTCCTTTGTTGTCTGTCAATCTTCCTTCGTCCAAGACTTGCAACAAGATATTAAACGTATCAGGATGCGCTTTTTCAATCTCGTCCAACAGAATCACGGAATAGGGTTTTCTACGAACGGCTTCGGTCAATTGTCCGCCTTCTTCATAACCAATATATCCCGGAGGTGCACCCACCAAACGGCTCACGCTGTGGCGTTCTTGGTATTCGCTCATATCAATTCGGGTCATTGCGTTTTCATCGTCGAACAAATATTCCGCCAAGGCTTTTGCCAATTCGGTTTTTCCAACTCCTGTGGTTCCAAGGAAAAGGAAGGTTCCCACGGGTTTTTTCATATCCTGCAATCCGGCACGACTTCTACGCACGGCATCACTCACGGCTTCGATGGCTTCTTCTTGACCTACGACACGTTTGTGTAATTCTTCTTCGAGTTTCAAAAGTTTTTCTCTTTCACCTTGCAGCATTTTCATCACGGGAATTCCGGTCCATTTGGCAACAACTTCGGCAATGTCTTCACGGGTAACCTCTTCTTTTATCAAGGAAGTTCCTCCACTTTGATCTTCGGCCAATTGTTTTTGAAATGCATCCAATCGTTCTTGGGCTTCTTTGATTTTTCCGTAACGAATTTCAGCTACTTTTCCATAATCGCCTTCGCGTTCGGCACGTTCGGCTTCGTATTTGAAGTCTTCGATTTCGGTTTTTACATTTTGAATATTATCGACTACATCTTTCTCGGATTTCCATTTGGTGAAGACTTCGTTTCGGTCGTCTTTCAGGTTGGCCAAATCCATTCCTAGATTTTTAAGCTTGCTTTCGTCTTTTTCACGTTTTATCGCTTCGATTTCGATTTCCAATTGCATTATTTTTCGATCCAAAACATCCAATTCTTCGGGTTTGGAGTTGATTTCCATTCGGATTTTGGAAGCGGCTTCGTCCATTAGATCAATGGCTTTGTCCGGCAAAAAACGATTGGTAATATAGCGTTGCGATAATTCGACGGCAGCAATAATAGCATCATCTTTTATTTGAACTTTATGATGCGTTTCGTATTTTTCCTTGATTCCACGAAGGATAGAAATGGCACTTTCAGTATCGGGTTCCTCAATCATTATTTTTTGGAAACGGCGTTCTAGCGCTTTGTCTTTTTCGAAATATTTTTGATATTCGTCCAAAGTCGTTGCACCAATGGCACGTAATTCGCCACGAGCCAATGCTGGTTTCAGGATATTTGCCGCATCCATCGCGCCTTCGCCACCGCCGGCACCAACAAGCGTGTGGATTTCGTCAATAAATAAAACAATATCGCCTTCGGCGGCAGTAACTTCTTTCACAACCGATTTCAGACGTTCTTCAAATTCTCCTTTGTATTTGGCTCCGGCAATCAAAGCTCCCATATCGAGTGAAAAAACGATTTTGTCTTTCAGGTTTTCGGGAACATCTCCATCCACGATTCTGTGCGCCAAACCTTCGGCAATGGCGGTTTTACCAACACCAGGTTCACCCACAAGCATTGGATTATTTTTGGTTCTACGCGTTAGAATTTGCAAAACCCGACGAATTTCCTCATCACGACCGATTACTGGATCGAGTTTGCCGGATCGCGCTAATTCATTGAGGTTTTTAGCATATTTATTCAAAGAATTATAAGTTTCCTCCGCAGAAGCCGAAGTAACCCTTTCACCTTTTCGGAGTTCATCGATAGCGGCTTTCAGTCCTTTTTCGGTAACGCCTTGGTCTTTTAAAATCTGTGAGACTTTACTTTTCGAAGCAAAAATAGCCAATATTAAATGCTCAATCGAAACGAATTCATCGTTCATTTTCTTGGCAATGATTTCGGCTTCGGTTAGTGTTGAGTTTGCCGTTCTGGAAAGCATAATTTCACCACCGGAAACTTTAGGGAAGCTCTGGATGGTGCTGTCTAAAATTTGTTCGAATAACGGAACATTCACGTTTAGTTTTTTCAAAATAAAAGGAGCCACATTTTCATCGACTTCAAAAATTGCCTTTAAAATGTGTTCGTTTTCTATTTGTTGTTGTCCAAAACTCTGTGCCAACTGCTGTGAAAGCTGAATTGCTTCCTGCGATTTGATAGTAAATTTATTGATGTTCATTTTACTTTTGATTTAAAGTTTAATGTTTGCAATGCTGATTCTTGTCGCTTGTGTCAAGTTTAAAGTTGTCGTACCTTTGACAAATAATTGTCAAATGTTATTCCAACACTAAAGTTACGACAAAATGACTGGATATAAGGTGTTTATTAACGACAAATTGACTTAAAAAAAAGATAATATGAGTGTATTTTCAAATATTTTCGGGCGCTCTGAAGGAGAAAATGAATCGAACAGTAAAGTCAATTGGATTCCATTAACTTTTTTGGATCAATTGGATGAAATGGTTGCTTTGCCGAATCAAAAACCGGCCGTGATTTTCAAGCACAGTACTCGTTGCAGCGTGAGCCGAATGGCTTTGAAACAATTTGAAAACGAGTTTGATTTTGAAGATCAGGTAGATACTTATTTTCTGGATTTATTGGAATATAGGGAAATTTCAAATGAAATCGCAAGCCGTTTTGGAGTATATCATCAATCGCCACAATTGCTGTTAATCAAGGAAGGAAAATCAGTTTATGATGTTTCCCACAGCGATATTGATGCTGGAGTATTGAAGGGGAAGTTGTAAATAATTTCAATTTCTAAAAAAATTACCGCAGATTCGCAGATTATACTTTTAATCTGCGAATCTGCGGTAAAATTTTATGTTTTAACCTTGAACGAGTTTATTCTGTAAGGCCGAATTATAGAATGAAACAATACTCTAAATTGGAATGAATTTATACTTAAAAAGCCAATTTCATCTTCTCTTTTATTTCCTTCAAACACAAGTTATTGATACTTCCTTCGTGAGTATGTTTTGTCTCTTTGGGCGATTGAAAAGTTCCGTTTTCCAGTTGTTCAGCAACCGCTTTGTAGGCATCTCTAAAAGGAATTCCGGCAACCACCATTTCGTTTAAAGTATCAACTGTAAATAAATAATCGTATTTTTTATCGGCAAGAATATTGTCCTTTACCTTGATGTCTTTTATAGAGAAAATCGTAATATCTAAACAGGCTTTCAGGTTTTGAATGGCAGGAAACAATCCTTCTTTCAACAATTGTAAATCCCTGTGATAACCGCTAGGCAAGTTGTTGGTAATTAGTGTAATTTCATAAGGCAAAGCTTGAATTTTGTTGCATTTTCCACGAATCAACTCAAAAACATCCGGGTTTTTCTTGTGTGGCATAATGCTGGAACCTGTTGTAAGATGCGCCGGCAAAGTGATGAAATCAAAATTCTGACTCATATACAAGCACACATCCATCGAGAATTTTGCCAAAGTTGCTGCAACGCTGCTCATCGCAAAAGCCACCGTTTTTTCTGATTTTCCACGGCTCATTTGCGCAGCAACGGAGTTGAATTTTAAGGTTTTAAAGCCTAATTCTTTGGTTGTAAATGTTCTGTCGATAGGGAATGAACTTCCGTAACCCGCTGCCGAACCCAAAGGATTTTGGTCTACGATTTTCAAAGCGGCATTTAACATCGTTATGTCATCTATTAATGTTTCTGCGTAAGCGGAAAACCACATTCCGAAGGATGAAGGCATTGCAATTTGCAAATGTGTATAACCTGGCAACAACACGTTTTGGTGTTTTTCGGCAGATTCCATTAATAAATCGAACAGGGTTTTTACTTGCTCTTTTAGTTCTTTGACCACGTCTTTTAGATACAGATTGACGTCAACCAAAACTTGGTCGTTACGGGAACGGGCAGTGTGGATTTTTTTCCCGGCATCGCCTAACTTTATTGTTAGCAAGTATTCGATTTTGGAATGGACATCTTCAAAACTGTCTTCAATTTCGAAATTGCCTTTTTCTACATCGGCAATAATTTCTTCCAATGCCAAAACCAATGAAACGGTTTCTGAATCGGTTAAAAGCCCTATTTTACCCAGCATTTTTGCGTGAGCGATAGAGCCTAAGGCATCGTATTTGGCTAGAACCAAATCTAATTCCCTGTCGTTTCCAACGGTGAAATGTTCTATTTGTTTATCTGTTGGTATTCCTTTTTCCCAAAGTTTCATAAGCGTATTTTTTTATTTTGTACGGACAACTCGCGACTTGTCCGTACTAATTAATTTTAAAAAAAATCAGTCAGTATTTTGATGTATAAATCGATTCCTTCCTCGATTTCGTGTATGTATATAAATTCGTCTGCCGAATGGGAACGCAAGCTTTCTCCAGGTCCAAGTTTCAAAGATTGGCAACTAATTACTGATTGATCCGAAAGGGTAGGCGAGCCGTAAGTGGTTCTACCCAAAGCTATTCCTGCTTGTACCAATCCGTGTGAAATGGGAATTGATGAAGCATTCAAGTGCATCGAGCGCGGATTGATTTCAGCAGTCAAATGACTTTTCACGGTTTCCAGAATTTCCTGATTGCTGTAACAATCATTTACCCGAATATCGACAACCAAATGACATTCTGCAGGCACAACATTGTGTTGTTTTCCCGCACTTACTTGGGTTACGGTCATTTTTACAGGACCCAAAACATCGGATATTTTTTCGAATTGATAGTTTTTGAACCATTCGATAACCGGAATAGCATTGTAAATTGGGTTATCCGGATTGTTGTGTGCGGCGTGGCTTGCCGTTCCTTTCACGACGACATCGAGCACCAATAACCCTTTTTCGGCAACGGCCAATTGCATATTTGTGGGTTCGCCAATAATGGCACAATCCAATTCCGGCAAATGTTTCAGTACGCTATTCAAACCTTGTTTTCCGCTGCTTTCTTCTTCTGCCGAAGCTACCATCACGATGTTGTAAGGCAAGTTTTCATTGGCATAAAAGTAAGTAAAAGTGGCTATAAGCGAAACCAGGCAACCTCCGGCATCGTTGCTCCCTAAACCGAATAATTTTCCGTCTTCCACAATCGCTTCAAACGGGTTTTTGGTAAATCCTTGATTGGGTTTTACGGTGTCGTGATGCGAGTTGAGTAAAAGTGTCGGTTTGGATTTATCAAAATTCTTATTGAAAGCCCAAATATTATTATTTTCTCTCTCGAAAGGAATGTTATTTTGGGCAAACCAGTTTTCGATTAAAAGTGCAGTTTGATTTTCTTCTCTTGAAAAGGAAGGTGTTTCAATCAATGCTTTTAATAGCGCAATGGCTTCTTGGGTAAGGATTTCTATGTTTTTCATAAAGTTATTGTAGTATGCAATGCAGCCTTATTTTGTAACATTCTATGATGACCAATTTTTATTTTTTGAACGCCTTTCGACAAACTGTTGAAACAGTTGTCTAATTTTGGAATCATTCCCGAATGAATCGCGCCTTCTTCTTTTAATTTAGAATATAATTCTTGATTTATGTTTTCAATTACTGACGTATCATCTTCGGCATCGAATAAAACTCCCGCTTTTTCGAAGCAATAATTCAAAGTTACTTCATAAAATTCCGATGCAGCAATGGCCAATTCACTGGCGATTGTATCAGCATTGGTGTTTAATAATTGTCCGTTTTTATCGTGTGTTATGGCACAAAAAACAGGGACAATTCCATTGGAAATCAAAGTTTCCAATAGCGGAGTATTCACTTTTTTCACATCGCCAACAAAACCATAATCAATTGTTGGATGGTTTCTTTTGGTCGATTGAATCAAATTCCCATCAGCACCCGAAAATCCCATTGCATTGGTATTATTGGCTTGCAATTGAGCCACGATATTTTTGTTGATTTCGCCTGCATAAATCATCACGACAACATCGAGCATTGGTTTATCTGTAATTCTTCGTCCGTCAATCATTTGAGGAGTCAAGCCTATACTTTGCGCCATTTTTGTAGCCGATTTTCCTCCACCGTGAACGAGGATTTTATTGCCTTCAATTTTGGAAAAATCGGACAGAAACTGGGACAATTCTGTTGGATTATCGATGATGTTTCCACCAATTTTTATGATGGATAAAGGTTTCTTATTTGACATTTTCCAATATTTTTTGCAAGACTAATTGAGCAGAATAGGTTCTGTTATTCGCTTGTTCGATAACAATCGAATTTTCGCTGTCAATCACTTCGTCAGTTACGATTACATTTCTTCTGACAGGCAAACAGTGCATAAATTTGGCGTTGTTGGTCAGTTTCATTTTATCGGCAGAAACCGTCCAATTTGGGTCGGAATTCGTGATTTTTCCGTATTCTTTGTAATTGCTCCAGTTTTTGGCATAAATAAAATCGGCATTTTCGAAAGCCTTGTCTTGATCGTATTCGATTTTGGAATCTTTCGTGATTTCAGGATTCAGTTCGTAACCTTCTGGATGTGTAATTACAAAGTCCATAGTTGATTGCTTTTGCATCATTTCTACGAAGGAATTTGGAACAGCCTGAGGCAATGCTCTTGGATGTGGCGCCCAAGTCAGAACCACTTTTGGCCTGTGTTCCGTTTTATGTTCCGCCATTGTAATGGCATCGGCAAGAGCCTGCAAAGGGTGACCCGTGGCACTTTCCATATTGACGATGGGCACGGTGGCATATTTCAAAAAGCCTGACATTACAATCTCGGCATTGTCTTTTTCTTTGTCAACTAATCCTGCAAAAGCCCTGATGGCAATAATATCGCAATATTGGGAAACCACTGCTGCCGCTTCTTTGATATGTTCTGATGCACCGGAATTCATAACCGCTCCGTCTTCGAATTCGAGTGTCCAACCTTCACTGGTAAAATTCATTACCATCACGTTCATTCCCAAATTCAAAGCCGCTTTTTGCGTGCTCAAACGGGTTCTCAAGCTTGAATTAAAAAACAACATTCCCAGGGTTTTGTTTTTTCCCAGTTTTTTGTTCTTCAGCGGATTTTTTTTAATTTTTAATGCTTGTCGTACCCATTTTTCGAGTGAATCTATGTTTTGTATGGATATAAAGTTCATATTTATTTTAGTGTTAATTGCCATTTAAATAATGTTTCAGTTTCTCCTATTTTAATAAAATTATTTTTTTCTAAAATTGAAAACGATGCTTTATTGTTTTTTAATGTTTCAGCATATATTGAATTAATATTTGATTGTTTTTTTGACCATCCAATTAATCCACTAACAGCCTCTGTCATATAACCTTTATTTTGAAATTCTTCATAAGTTCCGTAACCAATTTCAATTTCTCCATTTTTGTCTGGCTCTCCTTGAAAGCATAAGTCTCCAATCATTACATTATCTACTTTAGAAATAGCTGTCCAAAGAGTAGAAAATAAATAATTTTTATTTAGGTTCGCCACGTTTGGTAAAATTGTTTCTTCAAGCGCTTCTTTCAATGCTGGTGAAACTAATCGTGGGTTTTTGCATAAATTTAATTCTGTTTCTAATGAAAAATCTGCTTTTATATATTTTTCAAGCTGATTGCAAGTTAATGGTTTTAATATAAGACGTTCGGTTTCAATCATTTTTATATTATTTTAGTAAATGCAATCTCATTTTTCAAAGCTTTCAAAATAAAATTATCTTCCAAGCCATTAATAATCCAAGTCTCGATGTTTGCAGCTTTGGCAATCGCCGCCGAATCAATTTTGGATTGCATTCCACCTGTTCCGTGAGACGATTTCGAATCGCCAATTTCTTTTTGTAAAAGCTGTAAATCCGTTACCAATTCGATGGTTTCAGGAAATTCATCTTTTATGGAAGCTTTGGTATAAATTCCGTTGGTGTTCGTGGCAATAATCAGAATGTCAACGTTCAATAAAACTGCTGTTAAAGCTGCTAATTTGTCGTTATCGCCAAATTTAATTTCATCCGTTGCCACGGTGTCATTTTCATTAATAATTGGAATATAACTGTTTTTGACCAAGACATTTATCGTGTTTACAATATTGAGTTTGGTTTGTTTTTTTTCAAAATCAGAATACGAAAGCAGACATTGCGAAGTAAGTAAACCTAAATCGCTGAAATTTTCGTGGTAAATCCGCATCAAATGAGGCTGACCAATAGAAGCCAACGCTTGTTTTACAAAGACATCTTTGTCGTGATTGTCCAGTTTTACAAACTGTTTAGCCGCCGCAATGGCACCGGAACTCACGATTATAAACTCATATTCGTCTTGTAAAGCGGCAATTTGCATACCAATATCTTCAATTTTTCCTCTCGAAATATGATCGGTTTCTTTGGTGAGCGTGTTGCTTCCCAACTTTAATAATATTCTTTTTTTAGCCATTTTTATTTTTTTAACCACAAAGGACACAAAGTTTTTTTAATTGAATAATTTTATAAAAACACAAAGTTCACAAGGTGTTGGTTGTATTCTGAATTCTCTCCCTCAATCTGCATCCTGAAATCTGCTACCTAATTTGACCGTCCCCGTAAATATACCATTTATTAGTAACTAAATGTTGCAAGCCTATTGGGCCGCGTTGGTGCAATTTGTCCGTGCTTATTGCCAATTCTCCTCCTAAACCAAATTGTCCGCCATCAGTAAATCGAGTGGAAGCGTTTTGATAAACTGCCGCACAATCTACTTGTTCCATAAATTGCCGGGCAATTGCATCGTTTTCCGTAATAATTGAAGCCGAATGTCCGCCGCAATATTTGTTGATTTTTGCAATTGCCTCTTCGTCAGAATTCACGATTCCAATAACAATTTTATAATTTAAAAACTCTTCATACCAAATCAAATCCGATTCGATTTGAGGAACATTTGTTGCTTTTGAAAAGCGTTCGTCTCCCAAAACTTCAACATTATATTTCTGTAATTCAGCAACCAAATGAGTTGCGAAATCCTGCCAGTTTTCTAAATTAGAATCTATTAAAACTTTATCCAAAGCATTACAAACTCCTATGTTTGTTGTTTTTCCGTTGATGATGATGTCCAATGCTTTTTGTAAATCGGCTTCCTTGTTTACATAAACGAAATTATTTCCGCGACCGCTGACAATCACCGGGCAAGTGGCGTGTTTCTTGGTAAAAGCAATCAATTGTTCGCCACCACGAGGAACAATCAAATCTACTTTTTGTGTTGGTTTTTCCAAAAATGCTTGAGTTTCTGCACGGTTGTAATTCAAATATTCAACCCAATCTTTAGAAATATTATTTTCTTCCAAGGCCTGATGCCAAAGGGAAACAATTTTTAAATTGGACAACAAAGATTCTTTTCCGCCCTTCAACAAAATCTTGTTTCCGGATTTGAAAGCGATTCCACCCGCTTCAACAGTTACGTCGGGTCTGGATTCATAAATAATCATTATTGTTCCAAAAGCTGCCGTTTTGTTGGTAATTTTCAGACCGTTGTCGTGAGTGAAATGAAATCTTTCCACACCAACAGGATCTTCTTGGCTTGCCAATTGTTGCATTGACAAAATCATTCCGTCAATTTTGGCGTCATCAACGAGCAAACGTTTTTCCATAGCCAAATCTTCCCCAGAATAATTGTTTAAATCCTGTTGATTCACCGTTTTAATGTTGGTTCTTTCTTGTTCCAGAAGTTCTGCCATTCGGCTTAAAACCGCATTTCGTTTTTCTATGGATAATAATGTGTTCATTTTTATGAATTATTTTT
>Ga0208392_1000538_pt1 | contig 10243 bp, 7 predicted proteins | sample LakWasMeta3_LOW4_2_FD_183855 | JGI IMG/M metagenome (GOLD analysis project Ga0208392, IMG submission 183855) | Freshwater sediment methanotrophic microbial communities from Lake Washington under simulated oxygen tension - Sediment Metagenome... | ecosystem: Environmental > Aquatic > Freshwater >... | reverse complement strand
ATAAGTTTTAGGCCGGTTGCTGCGTTATTGCCGAAGCTACAGCACCGTATCGCGTATTGCAAGCATAGCAAGGTTATCTGCAGCGTTATTGCGTCCTACTGAACTTGCCAATCGGAGGGGGTGGTGATAATGTCCCTAGCCCTGACTCACACGAACCCGGACAAGACTATGATTACCCAGGCACCTCAAAGCTTCTGTCGGTTGCATTTAGACTGATGGGACCGATTGTCGGCATCTTACTGGCCGCCGGAGCCAGCCGGCGCTTTGGCGCTGACAAGCTGACCCAACGTTTGCCCGACGGCGATCGGGTGGCGGTGCGAGCCTGCCGCAACCTGTTGGCCGGCACGGATAGGGTACTGGCGGTGGTGCGAGAAGGCAGCGAGGAATTGGCTACTCTATTGCAGGCCGAAGGCGCGGAAGTTGGGGTCTGCGCCGATGCCGGACAAGGCATGGGCGCGAGTCTTGTTTTTGGCGTCCATGCGTGTCCCGACGCCGCCGGCTGGCTGATTGCGCTGGCGGACATGCCGTGGATAGAACCCGCCACCATCCGCAAGGTGGCGGATGCGCTACGCTCCGGCGCGGTCATCGCATCGCCCTGCTGGCAAGGCAGACGCGGACACCCGGTGGGCTTTTCGCAATTTTTGGGCCCGGAACTGGCCGCACTGCGCGGCGATGAGGGTGCGAAAGCGGTGATTCAGGCGCATCTTGGTGAACTTCGTCTCGTTGACTGCGATGATGCGGGCGTGCTTCGGGATATCGATAAACCGGAAGATTTGCAAATTCTGACAACCATAAAATAACCATCGTGACCCTCGACCTTCTTGATCTCCAATTTGAACTGCGCCAAGCGCGCCACCCTTATGCCCTGGCCACCGTAGTGGAAATACTCGGCTCTTCCTCAGCCAAACCTGCGGCTAAAGCGCTGCTCGACCGCTCCGGCAAGATCATCGCCGGCTGGGTCGGCGGCGGTTGCGCGCAATCCATGGTGTCCAATGCGGCGCTTGAATGTCTTGATACAGGGGAACCTCGCGTGATTGAAATCGACCTGAATGATGAAGTTTTCGGCGCGGGCATGCCCTGCGGCGGCAGCATGCGGGTGTATGTGGAACCGGTCTTGCCCAAGCCGCAACTCTGGCTCATGGGGCATGGGCGCATCGTGGAAAGCCTTTGCGAGTTCGCCCACCGCTTGGGCTTTGAGGTAGTCGTCAACGACACGCAGGCCACGGCGGAGCGCTTTCCCGCCGCCGACCGCATCATCAATGACGATTGCCGTTACCAGCAGTTGCAGCCGCAGCCGGGCGATTTTGTGGTAATAGCCACCCACCACAAGGGCGACTATGATTCCCTCGCCTGCGCCCTGCAATCCGAAGCCCTGTATATTGCGCTGGTTTCCAGCCGCAAGCGGGCGAATCTGGTATTAACGCGCTTGGCAAAGGAAGGTTTCCCCGAATCCAGCCTTGCCAAGGTGCGTGCTCCCGCCGGACTGGATCTGGGCGCTAAGCTGCCGGAGGAAATCTCCCTGTCTATTGTCAGCGAAATGGTGCTGGTGCGGCGGGGCGGCCGCGGCGAATCCTTGAGCAAGGGATTATCGGCAACGGAATAATTAACCCCTATTAGTAATGACCATGAAACAATTTGAACAACTCGTGGGGTGCAAGCAGTAGGGTACGCATCGCGTACCATTTCAACTGCTCCAAGATTAAGTAAGGTACGCGATGCATACCCTACGGCCCTTTCACAGTCTCGTGCCCTACGGTGCTCTCGGGGTAAATTTTTAGCGGGAGTACAAGCTTTGCCTCAAACACCTGCTTTTAGCGCTTGCTGGCAGGCAAAGCCTGCACTCCAGCTATCCGCTCAGCTTCCTTTACTGGCCGACGCAACCCGGGTAAGATTTCGCCAAATCCATTTGCGGCCTTTACGGGCCTTACTTCTGATAACGGGAAGGAGATACCCGATGACTACGCTCAATATCAACGGCAAGCCCCATAAAGTCGACTTGCCGGAGGACACGCCCCTGCTTTGGGCCTTGCGCGACCAATTGGGGCTGACCGGAACCAAATTCGGCTGCGGCATGGCCATGTGCGGCGCCTGTACGGTGCATCTCGACGGCAAACCCACGTTCGCTTGCGTGGTGCCAATCTCCGCCGCTGTCGGCAAGCAAATCGTCACCATCGAAGGCATCGGCCAGGACGCAACCGGGAAAAAAGTCCAGGAAGCCTGGGTAACGCTAGGCGTGCCGCAATGCGGCTATTGCCAGCCCGGCCAGATCATGGCTGCCACGGCGCTGCTCAAGCAAAACCCCAAGCCCTCCGATGCCGATATCGACAAGGCCATGAGCGGCAATATCTGCCGCTGCGGCACCTATTGCCGCATCCGCGCCGCAATCAAACAGGTCGCGGGAATCGCGGAGGTTCAGCCATGAAAAAGCCACTGGATCGCCCCGAATTGACTGCCGACGACGACAGCCTGTTTATCGCCAACATCAGCCGGCGCGCATTTCTCAAGGATATGGCGCTGACCGGATTGGTACTGGCCGCCGGCTTTCCTAATCTGGCTTGGCCGGATGAAGCCGCCCAGCCTGCGCAACCGGAAAAGTATGGCGCCGACGCCATGCCGCACGGTTGGGTGGACAACCCGCTGGTGTTTGTCGCGATAGCCAAAGACGGCACGGTGACTATCATCTGCCACCGTTCGGAAATGGGGCAAGGCATCCGCACCAGCCTGCCGATGGTAGTGGCCGACGAGCTCGAAGCCGACTGGACGCGGGTACGCGTCGAGCAGGCGCCCGGCGACGAGGTGCGTTACGGCAACCAGGACACCGATGGCTCGCGCAGCATGCGCCATTTTTTTATGCCCATGCGCCGGGTCGGCGCGGCCGCCCGCGCCATGCTGGAAGCGGCGGCGGCAGCGCAGTGGCGGGTGCCGGTGCAGGATGTCCGCGCCGAACGCCATCAGGTTGTGCATACGGCTACCGGCAGAACGCTCGGCTACGGCCAATTAGCCAAGGCGGCGGCAAAACTGCCGGTGCCTGCCCGTGAAACCTTGCGCCTGAAAAAACCGGCGGAGTTCCGTTACATCAGCAAGGGTAAGACCGGCATTTATGACGGTCAGGATATCGTCACCGGCCGGGCGCAGTATGGTTTCGATACCCATCTCAAGGACATGCTTTACGCCGTGGTCGCCCGCCCGCCGGTATTCGGCGGCAAGGTCTTGAGCTACAACGCCAAGGAAGCCCTGAAGGTTCCGGGCGTGGTTAAGGTGGTCGAACTGCCGAGCAGCCCTGCTCCCGCCGACTTCAACCCGCTTGGGGGCATTGCCGTGATCGCCCGCAATACCTGGGCCGCCATTCAGGGCCGCAAGGCGCTGAAGATCGACTGGAGCAAAGGGCCGCACGGCAGCTACGATTCCGTGGCGTACAAGGGCGAACTCGAAGCAGCCGCGCGCAAACCGGGCAAAGTGGTGCGTAACGACGGAGACGTCGATGCGGCGCTAAAAGACGCGGACACGCGAGTGGAAGCGGAATATTATGCGCCGCATCTTGCCCACGCCACCATGGAGCCACCCGCGGCAACAGCCCGCATCGTCAAGGGCAATTGCGAAATATGGGCCTGCACTCAGGCTCCGCAGCTCTGCCGGGAACGTGTGGCCAAGTGGCTCAATCTGTCGGTGGACAATGTCACGGTGCACGTCACTCTGCTGGGCGGCGGTTTCGGGCGCAAATCCATGCCCGATTATGTCATTGAAGCCGCGCTGATATCGCAAGCGATGAATGGCAAGCCGGTCAAGCTGGTGTGGACGCGCGAGGACGACCTGCACCACGCTTATTTCCATACGGTTTCAGTCGAGCGTCTGGAGGCGGGGCTGGACGATGATGGCAATGCGGTGGCCTGGCTGCACCGAACGGTGGCGCCGTCCATCTCGTCCACTTTCGCTCCCGACACCAAGCACCAGATGCCGGTCGAACTGGGCATGGGCGTCATCAACGTGCCTTTTGCCATCCCTAATCTGCGGGTCGAAAACCCGGAGGCGGAAGCGCATACCCGCATTGGCTGGTTCCGTTCGGTATCCAATATTCCGCATGCCTTCGCCATCCAGTCGTTTGTTGCCGAACTGGCCGCTGCGGCGGAACGCGATCATAAGGATTTCCTGCTGGACCTGATCGGCCCGGCTCGCCGTATTGATCCGCGCACCCTTGGCGATACCTGGAACCAGGGCGAATCGCCCGAGGCCTACCCGGTAGATACAGGGCGCCTGCGCCGGGTCATAGAAACCGTTGCGCGCGAGGCGGGATGGGGACGCGCACTGCCCAAGGGCAGCGGCTTGGGACTGGCTTCCCATTACAGCTTTGTCACTTATGTGGCGGTGGTGGCGGAAGTGGCCGTCAACGAAGACGGCGAATTAAGCATACCGCGCATCGATGTGGCCGTGGATTGCGGGCCGCAGGTCAACCCGGAGCGTATCCGTTCGCAGATCGAAGGCGCCTGCATTATGGGGGTCAGTTTGGCTACGCTGGGCGAAATCAGCTTCAAGGATGGCGCGGTGGTGCAGGAGAACTTTCATGACTACCAACTGACCCGCATGGACAATGCGCCCCGTGAGGTCCGGGTCCATCTGCTGCCTGCGGCAGAGTTCGACGCGCCGCTCGGTGGCGTCGGCGAGCCGGGCGTCCCGCCGATTGCGCCGGCGTTGTGCAATGCGATTTTTGCCGCAACCGGCCAGCGCATCCGCCAACTGCCTATTCGGGATCAGTTGCGGAAGGCTTGAGGTGAGACTGTGAAAGTATTCGGTTTAAGAGATCTACCACGAAGGACACAGAGAACACGGAGTTAATACAATATAGAACTCCGTGTTCTCGGCAATTGCTCCTACATTGCTCTACTTCCTGCAGCTCTACCTCCTGCATCCATACAGTCGCCGGCGACTGTTCCTGCGTTGCCAAGGAGCGGAAGCTTTTCCGATACTCCGGTTGCTGCCGATTAGACCTTCCAGGTTTTTACTGGAGCCGCTCCCGGCGGCTCCAGCACTTCCGCCATCCATGGCAGTCGTAAAACCTGGAAGGTCTGCCTATCGGACTATTTCCCGTATAACGTCAGTCCCGATTGCCGGAGACACCCACCCTTGCTAACGCCAGGCGGGCTTACAACTGCCGCATAAACGCCACCAAGTCCTGCTTCTCCTGGGCGCTGAGTTTAAGTTGTAGAACAATATTGAAAAATTCCACGGTATCTTCCAGCGTCAGCGCTCGGCCGTCATGCAAGTACGGCGGTGAATCCTTGATTCCTCTCAGCGTGAAGGTCTTGATCGGCCCATCGCCCGGCTCGTCCTTCAGGAAGCGCTCAAGATGCAGGTCGTGCATCTGGTGGTCAAGGTAGGTTGGCGGAACATGGCAGTTCGAGCATTGCCCTTTGCCGAAGAAGATTTGTTCGCCGCGCGCCTCGCTTTCGCTAGCTTTGGCGGGATCAAGTTTGGCAGTGCCCGGATTGAGCTTAGGCGCGGGAGGAAAGTCGAGCATGTTCTGCAATTGCGCCATATGGCTGACCGGAATGCGGTCCAGGATATTCATGCCCTTCTTCGCCGCATGAATCTGGTCGCCGTTGAAATAGGCGGTGCGCTGCTCGAACTCGGTAAAATCCTCAATGGAACGAAGGCTGCGCTTGGAGCCGTGTATCTGCTGGTTGAACACGCCTCTGAGACTGGTGGTGTCGAGCCGGAAACGGCGTTCCTGCGGCCGGATATCGGGACTCAAGTGAAACTGCCCGGTGGTATGGCCGTTCACATGGCAATCAAAACAGGTTACCCCAAGGCTGGGTTCTTTGGTTTTGCGGTCGTCGGTCGCGTTGAACTCCTCTTGCGGAAACGGCGTCAGCAACATTCTAAACCCGTCGAGCTGCACCGGCGTCAGGATATCCTTAAACAGACGGTGAAAGTTGTTTATGGACACAACTTCACCGCGCGACACATCGCCAAGCTCCGGGCGGTTATTTAAAAACATGGCCGGCGGAAACTCCGGCAGGAAAGCTTCGGGCAGGTCGAAATCGACGTCAAAACGTTCAAGGCGCGGGAACATATCGATCTGCATTTTGGGAAAGACTTGACCACCATTCGCATGCAACGGATGAGGCAACGAAGGATAAGGGAATATGCCTTGATTCTTTATTTCATCCGGACTGGTTTCGGCAAGTTTCTCCCAGGTCATCCCGGAGGCTAGCCTGGCCGTAGGACCTACCGCCAAGGGTTTGCCACGAGACATCTTGGCCGCGGGGTCTAGTTTGGGCGAAAGATTATAACGCTGCTCCAATAATCCCTTTTGCGCGTCCATGACCTTCGCTTTAGCTGCGCTCTCTTTTTTCACGATGTCATCGGGCTTTTGCATAGGCTGGTCGGCATTCAAGGGATCACGAGCGAAATCGAAGCCGGATATTTTGCCTTCTTTCGGCTGATCCTTGACTACCGGCGATACGGCTGTGGCTTTAGGCGCATAGAACATGTCTGAACGGTCATGGTCGGTCTTCTTCTGCTCGGGCCTGTCGCTACGGACCGTCCTCGTCGTTTGCGCGTCGGCGATGGCATCGTTAGCGCGTGCTGGAGCTTCGGCAAACGCTGTTGTGTAACTGCCCAGAAGCATTCCAGACACTACTATCGACATCCTCAGAAAATATTCGGATGACTGGGTCAATCGGGTACGGTTCATGGTCATCTCCTTAACTAGGATTAATGCAAAGCTTTAAAATCGCCACGCAAAACCTTTAGGCTATATTTCTCGCGGTCAATTTCTCCCTGCGTCCGTATCCCGAGCCTTCGAAATATCGTGATTGGCGGACACCAGCCTTGCAAGGCATGCTGCATCAGGAAACCCGCCACGCCGGTGGTCAGCCACATCCACTTGCGGCTGCTCGACCTCGACAACACAAGGCCCAGTAAAGCCACGGTTGCCGCATTAGTTTCCAACGCCCGCTCGATATCCCATTCCCTGTCCAGCTCATCAATGCGTTGCGTTATCTCTTCCGGGCTTGCACCGGTATAGCGCTGTATTGTCCAATCGATATCGGCATCAATGCGCTTGTTAATTTCGGGAGAGGTGTGTAGCCGGACCCGGTCCGTTTCATGAGGTAGTGACGATAGTGGCATAATTGTTCTCCTCTTCTATCAGCTATGCGTTAGATAGTTGCGATACAGATTTTCAACGCTCAGTACTTTTATCCGCAACTCCGGGAAGCGATGTTATTGGCCCAGGAAACATCCCTTTTAATGCATCGACGCCCATCTGGGGCTTGGCCAAGTGCGTTAATTCGGAACGTTTCCGGCGCTGTTCGCTGGTCGCAACATTCAGCCTTTGATCGCGTTGTTCGACCAGACCGGGCAAGGCTTCCCCGTCGTGGTTAAACGACCACTCCAGGGAAGGATCGCCGAAAGGGATTTTGTCGCCGGTTTTTCCGAATGGCGCTGAATTCCAGACATGCCAGGTTTTACCGTAGCTGTTCATCTTGCCTTTCATGAGTTCCTTTTCCGCTATTCCGGGTATGCCGGGCGCAATCAGCAGGCCGGACAGAATCTCGTAATTATGCGGGTGCCAGTATTTTTTCTCCTGTTCGGGAAAAGACTCGAATAGTGTTTCCGAAACGATATATTCAATGCCGATCAGGTTTGCCTGCCGGGTATTGCCGTCAAACAGCGCACATTGAGCAAAGTCTTCGTTGACTTGATGGCAGTAATGATGGGCTTCCATTTGATGGCTCGGGTCATTTGCGCTGGCATGAAAACCATCCAGGTAAATATCCAGGGATTTCAACGGCGAGTTGGCTTGAAACATCGCCGCCCCCACCTCAAGCATCTCTGTTTTGGCGGTTTTGCCCTTGCCTTCCGGCTGGAGCGAAGATTCGGCAGAGGGTTCACAGGCTGTCAGCATGCCGGAAACTATCAGGCTAAGAAGACCAAGGCGTGAGGCAAGATTCAAGGCTTGTTCAATTTGCTTAGGTTGATTCATCATATTTCTCCTGAGCAATTGCTTTGATTAAAATCAAGCTACGGACGAACTATAAGATTCTTCAAGCTACTGTAGGTATTTAACTCGCCAAAGTATGTACGTTAGGGTACAGAAGTTAAATTTTCCTTGAAGCAGTAACTGATGTTACGCATGTACATGGTAAAAAAGCGTCGTCCACGAAAGGCTCGAAAAGCACGAAAAAAAGGCCATCAGCAAAACGTATCCAGTCACAGTTCCGTTCACCGTTATACATACGTCTGTTTATTGGTATGAATATTAGAATGGCTCGGATGTAGACCGGAATACCCACAGGGCACAAGTAAGCCCGCCCGGCGTTAAGTAAGGGTAGGCGTATCCGGCGATCGGAATGCCGGAAACACCGATTCTCGCTGCCGCTCAAACCGGCTTATTCCGGCCTACGTCGAGACGGGAGTAACGGCAAGGGTCTGTCAAGCAAGTAGCCCGGATGAAACGCAGTGGAATCCGGGATAATCGGAGCAACGTCCGTCCCGGATTCCGCGAGCTCCATCCGGGCTACTTGCTTTGATGCACAATGCTTTTAAAATGTCGGACAGAAAAGCGCTGCCCGGCCTACGAACTCAGAAAGCCTCTTCCCAAGGCCTAGACAACACCCTGGCGGAGTGGATCAGCCCCACCATCGAATAGGTTTGGGGGAAATTGCCCCATAGCTCGCCGGTGCGGGGATCGGTATCTTCGGACAGCAAGCCCAGATGGTTGCGGCAGCGCAGCATTTCCTCGAACATCGCCACGGCGTCGTCGCGCCGGCCGGTTGCCGCCAGCGCTCCGATCATCCAGAACGTGCAGATGTTGAAGGCGTGCTCTGGCAAACCGAAATCATCGGCCACGATATAACGCATCATATAATTTCCCTTTCGTAGCGCCTGCTCCACGGCTTCGACCGTGCCGACGAATTTGGGATCATCGGCGGCCAGGAACTGCAAGTCGTGCAATAACAGCAGGCTCGCATCCATCTCATCGCCGTCGAAACTACCGACAAAGGTGTTGCGCGCCGCATCAAAGGCGCGCTCGAAAATAACATCGCGGATGGTCTTGGCCTCGCCGTGCCAGTAGGCGGCACGCTCGTTCAGTCCCAGTTCGGCGGCAATACGCCCCAGCCGGTCGCAGCCTGCCCAGCACATCACGGCAGAGAAGGTATGCACCCTAGCGATACCGCGGAATTCCCACAAGCCGGCATCCGGCTGGTCGTAGAGCTTGATGCACTGTTGCCCGATCAGCTCCAGGCGGTCGAACAGCGCGCGGGTGCCGGGGTGGGCCAAGCGGCGGTCGAAGAAGATCTGCGCCGCGGCGAGGATGATGCTGCCGTAAATGTCGTTCTGGATTTGGTCGTAGGCCTGGTTACCTGCCCGCACCGGTCCGTCGCCGCGATAGCCGGCCAGCGTCTCGACCTTGCGCTCCTCGAGCCGTTCCTCGAGAGTCACGCCATAAACCGGCTGTAAGTGGGAACGCGAGGCGTTGACGACGATATTGACAATGTAATTCAGGTAGTTTTCCATCGTGCGGGTCGCCCCCAGACGGTTCAGGGCGTTGATGACGAAGTAGGCGTCGCGCAGCCAGCAGAAGCGGTAGTCCCAGTTGCGGGTGCTCCCTGGAGCCTCAGGAATGGAGGTGGTCATGGCGGCGATGACCGCGCCGCTGTCCTCGAAGCTGCAAAGTTCGAGGGTGATGGCCGAGCGTATGACCGCGTCCTGCCATTGAAAGGGAATGGCGAGGCCGCGCGTCCAACCTCGCCAGTACTTATGGGTCTGCTCATATTCTTCGCGTGCCGCAGTGGTGATCGGGCGGAGCAGCGGTTTGTCCAGACCGAACAGCAGGTCCGCCGTGCCTTCCAACAGAAAAGGGATTTCTTGCAGGATATAGGTGATCGGCAAGTCGGAGGTGAGGCGCAAGGCCAGCTCCGTCCCCAGATAGCGGATATGGTTGGAACCGGGGACGGCTGGCATAGGTTCGGCCCCGTAGTTCTGGGTCGGCCGCACCCGGACGCGTATTCGCGGCGTGCCGTTCAGGGGACGCAGCCGCCGGACCAGCATCGCGGGACGGAAAATGCGTTCGTAGTGTATGCGGCGGGGGGCGAAATCGGTAATCTCAAGGCCGGCGCCGGAGCGATCGAAAAGCCGGGTCACCAAAATCGCCGTATTATGTTCGTAGTGCTGCTCCGCGCGGTCGAAGTTCTCGACGGCTATTTCCATGAAGCCGTACTCAGGATCGTTACCGTTTATC
>Ga0208392_1000536_pt1 | contig 10284 bp, 5 predicted proteins | sample LakWasMeta3_LOW4_2_FD_183855 | JGI IMG/M metagenome (GOLD analysis project Ga0208392, IMG submission 183855) | Freshwater sediment methanotrophic microbial communities from Lake Washington under simulated oxygen tension - Sediment Metagenome... | ecosystem: Environmental > Aquatic > Freshwater >... | reverse complement strand
CAAAATCACAACGAGTCCAAGGTTGACTTGCCCAGGCAAACAAAACGAAAACACTGGTCGCCAAAATGACAGATTCAATTGGGAAGCTCTTTGCCAATCTAACTAGATAGTCTGAAGGCATAATTAACATGGATGAGCAGGACTTCTTCGTCGAAGCTGTAATCAGCACCGAGAAGATAGTTATTTTAGACATCCTACCTTAATTGAACTTTCAAAATTGTTTGGCGTTTATATTAACCTTTAACGCGTTATACACTTTATGCAATAAATCATCGGTAACAAGTGCTCGAAAATCATCATCACGCATCAGCTTATTAAAAATCTCGGTATTCCCATCCATACGATCAATGACCAAGCCTTCAAAGGCTTTATCAAACAGATATTTAAAATCATCCACAGTATTTACACGGGCGGCTTGCTGTAGATGTCTATCTTGCATCGCTTCTTTGCTTATTTGGTCAAAAAACAGTTGGTCGGCTGGGGTAAAGTCAGTACCAAAACGCTCATTAAGCAAGCCAATTAGCTGCGAAAGCTGCACTTCCTCATCAGGTGTGCCAGTGCCTACATCACTAGGGGCTTTTAAGGGATTGGCTTCTTTGGGTGTTAAATCTATTTGCCCTTCACTGATTTTTTGCAGACGGTAATAAGACAAGTTAACTTCATCTTCCACTGAGATAAAATTATCAGCTTTGCGGCGCGGTAACTTTGTTAGTAAAAAACGAAGGTAGATATAAAGCTTTTCCAAATCAGAATCTTGATAGGGAATGATTTGCGCCAAGAAACCATACAGGTTGCGAAAACTCACACATTTACTTTTAAAGTCTTCTTGTTCCGGCTGTGGCAATGCTTTAAAACGCTCAACCGCTAAATCCAATACCCCGTTCATTTTGCCATGGTCGTGAACAGTCTCTTTTAGCCTTGGTTTGAAATAAATCGTCGCAAACTCATCGATTTCAGCTTCAAAAAATACCGCTGGCTCTAGCAAATTATGCTGTAGCTCATACAAGTGATGCGGATCGACCAGCGGCTCAACTGGGGTATCCTCATAATACGGCTTAAAGCTGGTAAAAATATCCTCGGCCTTATTCACAAAGTCCAAAATAAACGTGTCTTCTTTACCAGTACAAGTCCGGTTAAGCCGTGACAAAGTTTGTACCGCTTGAATACCGGACAAACGCTTATCGACATACATTGTATGCAATAGCGGTTGGTCAAACCCCGTTTGATACTTTTCCGCCACCAACAACACCTGATAATCATCACTGGCAAATTTATCCGGCAACTCCTTTTCTTTTATGCCTTGATTCATGCCGACTTCCGTAAAACTTTGACCTGGCAATTTAGGATCATCCACCGACCCGGAAAAAGCGACCAGCGATTTTATATCGGTATAACCCTTAGTTTTAATGTATTTGTCAAAAGCTTGTTTATAACGCACGGCATGTAATCGAGACTCTGTGACCACCATCGCCTTGGCTTTTCCGCCTATTTTATGACGCACATGAGTGCGAAAATGCTCAATAATCACTTCGGTTTTTTGTTCGATATTGGTCGGATGCAAACTTAGAAAACGTGCTAATTCCTTGGCAGTACGCTTGCGTTTGACCAGCGGATCATCCTCGCACATCTGTATCAGCTTTGCGTAAGCTGCGTAATGGATGTAATTTTTCAACACATCCAAAATAAACCCTTCTTCAATCGCTTGGCGCATGGAATATAAGTGAAAAGGCGACTCACCTGTTTTGCCCGGCGTATCAAACAGCTTTTTGGTTTTATATTTAGGCGTGGCAGTGAAGGCAAAAAAGCTTAAATTGGGTTGCCGTCCCCGCTTAAGCATCGCCTCAATGACTTCTTCGGATTCATTCTGTCCGCGTTCTGCCTGATACACCGGGACTGCTTCTTTAATACCGCTTTTGTTCAAGACATACTTTAATTCGGCAACGTTTTCACCCGATTGCGAACTGTGCGCCTCGTCAACAACCACAGCAAAACGTTTGCCGTGGGTATCAATAGCCAGTTGCAAACTGTTTTCACGGTCTTTATTAATTTTTTCCAGCGTTTCAGCAACAAAAGGAAACTTCTGCTGAGTGGTGATAATAATCGGTGTACCAGATGCTAACGCATCAACTAACTGTTTCGTGTCCTCATCAATTTTTTTGACCACGCCTTGTTTATGCTCAAATTGATAAATCGTCTTTTGCAATTGCTGATCTAAAACCAGCCGATCCGTAACAACAATCACTGAATCAAAGATTTTTTGATCTTGAGCATTATGCAAAACCGACAATCGGTGTGCCAGCCAAGCAATTGAATTGGACTTGCCCGAACCAGCCGAATGCTGGATCAAATAATTATGCCCCGTCCCCTTATTTCGGGTGTCATCCACCAATTGCCGCACGACATCCAATTGATGGTAGCGCGGAAAAATCATGGTTTCTTTACGTTCTGTTTTTATACCCTTCGCCGTGACAATCTTCTTTTCAGTTTCTTGCAAGTGCATAAAGCGGCCTAAAATATCTAGCAGGCTGTCACGCGGTAATACTTCATTCCATAAATAAGCCGTTTTATAACTGCCATCACTGGCAGGCGGATTGCCCGCACCGTTATTATTGCCAAGATTAAACGGTAAAAAAAACGTCTTATGCCCCGTAAGGCGCGTGGTCATAAACACCTGATCCGGATCAACGGCAAAATGCACCAACGCCCGTTTTCTAAAGGCAAAAATCAACTCATGCGGGTCGCGGTCATGTTTATATTGCTGGATAGCCTGAGCGGCTGTTTGCCCTGACATCGGGTTTTTTAACTCAATCGTCACCACCGGCAACCCATTGAGTGAAAGCACCGTGTCCAATGATTTCAGTGGTGATTTTTCACTGTAATGCAGTTGCCGTGTCACGGTTAGGCGGTTGTTTTGATAATCCGCCAGCGTTTGGGGATTCATACTGTTATTAGGCGTGAAATAAGCCACATGCAGGGTCCGCCCAAAACATTTAAAACCATGCCGCAACACATTCAACAAACCTTTGGCATTAATTTCCTTTTCCAAATCATCCAGAATGACTTTTTCAACACGTTCTTGATGGATTGCCTGCAAGGCGTTCCAGTGTTTTTCTTGAGTGGCTTTAATAAAATCGATCAAAACCACCGCATCCATCGCCCGTGTTTTATCAAACTGCGCGGCAATGCCCCGCTCAAATCCGCCTTCTGAGCTTAAAAGCTGGTGTTCCAAGGCATCTTCAAATTTTATTTCAGTGTGTTTTTTGTTCACGGGCGAATGTGGTCAGGCTATATTAAAATGACGGGGAAGTTACAGATTCCAGGCTTCGGCTTACCCGCTGGACAACGATTAAAAAAGATTCAAATACTTATCAAACACAAAAACGCGGTTTCGATTTTGCCCAGTCACTTCTTTTAGAATATTGGCATTAACAAAATCAGCGACCAAATCGTTAGCCGCCTTTTTACTCAGATTACAAATAGCGGTTACTTTATTGACATCGGTCATTGGATTGACAAATAGTTGTTGTAGCAAGGTACTGGCTGAATGGCTTTTGCGTCCAAACGTCTGGTTAATTTGTTGCTCCAAACCAGTTTTTAGCTCCAACACTTGGGCAAGAGTTTCGGTCGCTTGCGCCGCTGTTTCTGCAATGCCGACCAAAAAGTATTTAAGCCATTGGGTCATATCACTTTTGGTGCGCACAAACGTCAAATTATCGTAATACAGGCTTTTATCTCGCTCAAAATAACTGGAAAGATAGAGCAAAGGCTTTTCCAAAATTTTACTATCCACTAAAAACAACGTGATAAGCAAACGCCCAATTCTGCCGTTTCCATCTAAAAAAGGATGTATGGTTTCAAACTGATAATGGGCTATGGCAATCCGAATAAGCGCGGGTACGGTTATTTGATCGTTATGCAGCAAGTTTTCCAAATCGCCCATCAATCGCTCCACATATTGATGATGCGGCGGCACAAAAACCGCATCGGCAGGACTGCTGCCGCCAATCCAGTTTTGGCTTATGCGAAATTCGCCGGGTTGTTTGTGTTCGCCTCTAACGCTATCTAACAAAATGGCATGGGTTTTCTTAATCAGACGAGAAGAAATTGGCAGGGTTTCTAATTCGATAATCGCTTGATTAAGTGCTTTTATATAATTATTGACCTCTTTCCAATCGTTACGCCGTTCAGGTGCCACGTCTTCCTCAGTCAGTAAAGCCTCGTCTATTTTGGTTTGAGTGCCTTCAATGCGGCTGGAAACAACCGCTTCTTTAGTCACATGCAATTGGATAAACAAATTGATATTGGGAACCAAGCGGGCAAAAGAGTTCAGCTCACCCAATTTTATAGCGGCTTTTTCCAATAACGCGTTGATTTCCGGATTATTCCAGCTCCATTGGCCGTTAATGTCAGAAGGTACAAAGTAGTTATAACCACCTGCGCCCCGCTCAATGTGTCCAGAATTGTAGTTTTCTAATTGAATCATTTTTGCCCGACATTTATCCGTTAAAGTAAACTTAGAAAAACATTAGTTTACTTTATTACCTAAAAGTAAACTAAGCGGATTCTTAATGTACTTTCCTAACCATCGTAAAGCTTAAAGCCGCGTACATCGATTTTACCGGTCACGGCGGCGGTGATTAAAGCGGTGCGGTATTCTTGCAAAGTGGCGATGGCTTGTTTGACGGTTTTTATCATGTCGTCGATTTTTTTAGTTTCGGTGTCTAGGTAGTTCGTGATTTGTTGTTGTTCAGAAACTGGAGGGGCTGCAATTATTAAGTTTTTCAACGTATCTGTGTAAATAACTTCAATCGTTGTCGCATTGCTTTTTAGCGTTAATTGTTCCAATAAAATTTTTGTTTCTTGCATCAATTTTACGAAAAAATGGTTTAATAATTTGTTTTTCTTAAATTGCAACCGCATTAGGCAAGGATGTAATACGCCTTTTTCTATACCTTGGAGGAAAATTGCACATCTTCCGATAGTCCCTCTGGTTGTGATCAATAAATCATCTGGAAATATTTCAAATGAACTTAACTCGCCATATTTTTCTTCGCTTATAAAATCGAATCCAGAATTAAAATCACCAGTGATAATATTTTTTTGGTTATAAACTTTGATGCCTTCCTTAGACATATCCGCCGATTTAAGTTGGCTTCCAAAAGGCCCCGTTTTTATTGAACCCGCCATATCATTCAAAAATGCTTTGAGTGGCAATATATCCCAATGCTCCGGCACATTTCCCAACCACTCAACGCCTGAATCTTTCATCGGTACGGATAAATCCAGCCCTTTGGTTACGGATTGGGTAATCAAGGCCATGCGCTTTTCATTCAACAGCCCGATCATTTGCTGTTTTTGGCCGATCAGTCTGTCGAGGTGGACGGTTTTGTTATCAAGAAAATCGGCGATTTGTTGTTGTTCATTTATAGCAGGTAAGCCAATTTTGATTGCTCCAACTGTATCGGTATTCAGATTAAGCTGGGTTCCCATTTTGCCTAATCCTGAAAAGGGCTGCCCTGTTCCAAAAATGTAATAAAGAAATTCTGGACTTTGTTCTAAATTAGGGAAATATACAAAACCATCATGTATGCAGCATTTAATTTTATTTATTAATGGTTTACCGACTGAGCCAGCGATACTTAAAAATAGTTGGTTCGGTTGTAAACAAACACTAAAGCTGGCCCCTAGTTCAGAAAGTCGCTGGGTTGTGTTTTCTAAATAATGTTCGCTTGCTGTTACATCTGAAATTCGCACCCAAGCATATTCACCTTCTTGATCAAAATATTTTTGATCTTGTATAGGCCTCGGTGATGCGCCTCTTTTTACAATTGATAATCTTTTTATGGAAAGAACCTGCCAATGCTCCGGCACATCACCCAGCCACTCAATCCCTGAATCCTTATAAGCCGGATAGGCTGCATACTTACCCACTAAACCACCTCTTGCAGCATTGCCATGATGGTGGCTTCCAGCCCTTTAATGTCGCTCTCAATCGCCGCTAAATCCCTTGGCGGTTGGTATTGGTAAAAATGGCGGTTGAACGGTATCTCAAAGCCGACTTTAGTTTTGCTGTGGTCTATCCAGGCATCAGGGCGGTACGGCAGCACTTCCTTTGCCAAGTAGGCTTCGCAATGGGTTTTAACTTGCACCAATAGCGCGGTTTTATCAACTTTGCCTTTGTTGTCTTTAGATTCATAGTCCAAAGGCAGCGGTAAGCTGATGGTGTCCGGTAACGGCACGTTTTCGGTATCGCGCAAGTCTGCATCCGGCTCTGGATTGCCTTTGCTGTCACGGCAGATTTCCGCCGTCGGGTCTTTTTCGCCAAAGGCATCGAGCAAGGTTTTTTTAAGCGCCGCATCAAGCTTAAGGGGTTCTAAAATATCATCTGACGCTTTAAACAAGGATTGCAGGTGTTTTTCAAATAGCTTGCGATCGGTAAACAGCACATCGCTTTCATGTTGGGTCAGTAGGTCTATTAATTGCTGCTGCTGATCAAGACCGGCTTGGATTTCTTTGGTAATGCCGGTTTGGTCTTTACGTTTTTTGGAGATTGCCAGCCCTTTAAAATAAGGGCTGGCCAACAATTTTTGGCGGCGTTGTTCCGACAGTTGAAAATTAAGACGTAAAGGCCGATCAACGGTGATTTTTAAATAACCAAAGTCGCGGTTGTTGAATATCTTGCTGTGTTGGTGGGCTTGGTTGGCGTGATAGAGCTGAGTAATTTGGGCAATGTGGTCAGGTTTGCCGTCTTTGCCGTCGCCAATTTCATTGCGTTTGTCGCCCAAGCTTTTCTTCATTTTCACAAAAAAATCGACGGCATTAATTAGTTGTACTTTACCTTGCCGCGCTTCAGGTTTGCGGTTGTTGACGATCCAGATGTAAGTAAAAATGCCGGTGTTGTAAAACATTTGGTTAGGCAGGGCAACAATCGCTTCCAGGTAGTCATTTTCAATAATCCAGCGGCGGATATTGCTTTCGCCGCTACCCGCATCACCGGTAAATAACGGTGAGCCGTTAAAAACGATGGCGATGCGCGAGCCTTCGCCGCCTTGCGCCGGCGAGGGGTGCATTTTTGACATCATGTGCAGCAGGAATAATAACGCGCCGTCGTTGATGCGCGGTAAGCCGGGGCCGAAGCGGCCTTTAAAGCCAAGCTCTTCATATTCTCTAGTAACGGTGTCTTGTTCCGGTTTCCATTCCACACCAAACGGCGGATTGGCGAGCATGTAGTGAAATTTTTTGTCGGGGTGACCATCGCCGGTTTTGCTGTCACCCAAAGTGTCGCCATAAATAATGCTATCGACTTCCTCGCCTTTTATCAGCATGTCTGAGCCACAAATGGCATAGGATTCTGGGTTGTATTCCTGCCCGAACAGTTGCAGGTTGGCTTGCGGGTTTTGTTCTTTGATGTACTCTTCGGACACCGATAACATGCCGCCGGTGCCGCACGTAGGGTCGTAAATGGTACGAACTATGCCTTGCTTGTAGATGTCGTGCTCGTCGGTGTAGAGCAGATGCACCATCAGATTGATAACTTCGCGCGGGGTAAAGTGATCCCCAGCCTCTTCGTTAGCTTGTTCGTTAAAGCGCCGCACGAGGTCTTCAAAAATGTAGCCCATTGCAATGTTGGGGATGCGATCAGGGTGCAAATCAACATTGGCAAATTCTTTGATGATTTCAAACAAACGGTTGGCATCATCCAGCTTTTCAATTTCTTCTTCAAATTTAAAGTGGCTGATGATTTTGCGAGCTTTGTTGGAATATCCCGCCATGTAGTTGACCAGATTGGCGGCTAGTTTGGGTGGATCATCCAATAAGTTGGCAAAGGTAAATTGGCTGATGTTATGAAAATTAAGTTTGAATTTTTGATTAAGGATTTTTTCAATAACATCAGCGTCCATGCCTTGATCCGTTAAGGCTCTGTGCTCTGTTAACACTTGGGCTTTTGTGGCTTCTAAAACACAGTCCAAACGACGCAATACCACCAACGGCAACATGACTTTACGATATTGGGGTGGTCGATAAGGACCGCGCAATAAGTTGGCAATTTTCCAAATTAAATCACTGTGATTTTTGTAGCTTTGCTGGTCTTTCATGCGGGTGGAATATGTCCGGTTGTGAGGAGATATGATAAGTTGCTGGCATATTACCAGATGGCTATTTTTGGCTATTTACAAAAACAGCGTCTTTAAAGGTTGAGACATTAAATATCGGTAATTGCTCGATTGCATCGTTCTAACTAAAGAGTTTTAGCTCAGGCAGATCCCGCTTTGCCGGTAAACAAGAATGCCCTTGGCAATAATCTGCTTGTTAGTAGTGAGTGGGCGCTTAGTATTAAGAAGCTGCTAAATTTTTAGCACCTTTAAAACAGGACACAGGTAATTCGGAAACATCTTTAACAGAACCAATTTTGATGGCTTGCTTTAGATAATTTCGCGGGTGTTTGTGCAGGGTAAATATTAATCGAGGGCGACAACTAAAAGATATATTGCAAATCTTAAAGCACGGTAGAATTTAAAAAAACAGCAAGAACCCTATAAAAACAATGAGTTACTATTACTGTTTGGCGGAGAGAAAGGGATTCGAACCCTTGATACGTTGCCGTATACACACTTTCCAGGCGTGCGCCTTCAGCCGCTCGGCCACCTCTCCACAATCCTCCCAATGGCTTGAGAGGGCGCGTAGGATAATCGATTTCGGCTTTGGTTGCAAACCTGGCGGCCTGTCACGCAGTCGGCAACGGTAGGCGTTCCATTAGGTAACACAAACAATCTTGCCGGATTATGCGTTCGTCCAGGGTCAGCATTGCCGGGACTACGTTGCAGCGGGTCAGCAGCTGGCCGTTGCGGACTTCAAAAAATCGTTCCGCGACACAATTGCCTGCTTCATCGAGTACTTGTAGCGGTACGCCGGCTTGCCGAGTTGTGCCTAAGCAAGTGCCGGCCGGAACTTCTGTGAAATTAAGATGGTCAATGGCTGATTCCAGATTGAGATCGACATCGCCGACGCCAAATTGAAAGCTGATGTGTTCGGGAATTTTGACCAGTCCAATGGTGTGAAATAAATCAATATCGTGAGCGGCGACTGGGTGCCCGGGGAAGTCGGTAAGATGCAGGCAGGCATTGACCAGCTCAGCTGCGCGCGCCACGCCTTCAGGGTTGCCTGGCTTACTGCATTCAATTGCGATGGCGGGGCACAGTTTGGCAAACGCAGCGGACTGTGTGCCTTTGGGCCGAATGAAGTACACCGCGATGCGTGAAAACAAGGTCGCCAGATGTAAAAAGCGCTGGTCGAGCATGTTGACGCAGGCGTAATTCGGATTAAGGCCGGTGTTGTTGTGTATGTCGATGCTGGCAAATACGCCGCGCTGCTGCATTTCATTGATTACTGCTTGGGCCATCGCCTGTTGTTCCGGCGCATCGTGTTCGGTGCCTGGCCAAATGCGGTTGAAATCCGGTTGGCCGTCCAGCCTGCGCAAGCCTTCGTGAGCCGCGGTGACGTTGCCGACAAAAATGGATAAGGCACGCGGCAGTTCGCGTTCGGCATATTTTTTTAATACTTGCTGAATGGCTTTAAGCCCGGTGTCTTCATTGCCGTGCAGTAAAATAGCCACCAACAGCGCTGGCTGCTGGCGTCCGGCTAAGTGCATCAGGGTGGGTTGCGGTAGGATGGTGTGCAGTTGTTGGGCGTCAATATCCAAAAAGCCGTCAGGGTAATGATCGATAATTTTCAGCATGGTGTTTCCAATTTTAAATATTCCATTCGTGTACCGGCATGCCGCTATATTGGTGTTGCAGATAGGCGGCGGTGAGGCGGAAAAAATCGCGACCATGGGCATCGATATAAGCGCGTTGCCAGGCAGCGCCGTTTTGACCGGTGCTAACTCGTGAATGCAGGATAGCGAGGTAGCGATGGCGATCTTCTTCAGCAATTCCCAGCATTTTCAAGCCTTGCCCAGCGATCGGCAACAGTTCGTCCAGTAACAAGTCGCGAACTTTATATTGCTTGCCGTCCAGCCACTTTAGCTGAGCATCCAGCCCATGCCGCGCAGCCAAATAAAAATTGTCGCGCGCAGTTTCGAAAGATAAATCTGCTTCCGGCGGCGCTGTCATGTTAGCCAGAAAACAGGTGGCCCCCAGATACAAAGCCGCATTGGCAATCATATCGATAATACTGGGGCCTGCAGGCATGACGCGGTGCTCGACGCGCAAATGCGCGGTGCCGTTGGCATCGAAGCCAATCAACGGGCGATTCCAACGCCAGATGGTCCCGTTGTGGAAGCGC
>Ga0208392_1000532_pt1 | contig 10357 bp, 9 predicted proteins | sample LakWasMeta3_LOW4_2_FD_183855 | JGI IMG/M metagenome (GOLD analysis project Ga0208392, IMG submission 183855) | Freshwater sediment methanotrophic microbial communities from Lake Washington under simulated oxygen tension - Sediment Metagenome... | ecosystem: Environmental > Aquatic > Freshwater >... | reverse complement strand
AGCTTTCCGGCAAGTACAGGCCACCGTCGGGTGCAAGGCCGCCCAATAGGATTTGGCTAAAACTTAAGGCAGGTGACTGCCCGCGGGTACTGATATATTTCATACTAATCTCTAATTTTCAATTCATTATCACCATACCGGCAAAGGCCAGCATGGCAGGCACTGAGTTATTTCGCCAATTCTTCCATACGGATGCGCACCACTTTGCCATTGATAGCAGCGAGTGACTCAATGGCAGCAATCGCATCATTCATGTTTTTCTCAATAGTGATATGCGTCAGAATCACGATGTCAGCTTCAGTCTCATTTTCATCCGGTTCTTTTTGCATCATCGCGTCGATTGAAATCGCACGGTCACCCAGAATCTTGGTGACTTCAGCCAACACACCCGGCTTGTCACTTGCGCGCAGACGCAGGTAATAAGCGCTCTGAATCTCATCAATAGGCAATATAGGCAAATCAAGCACCTGATCCGGCTGGAATGCCAGATAAGGCACACGCTGCTCACTGCTTGCGTCAATCAAGCGTGCAACATCAATCAAATCTGCCACAACAGAGCTTGCAGTGGGTTCAGCACCGGCGCCAGCACCGTAATACAGCGTAGGGCCAACAGCATCGCCCTTCACCACCACAGCGTTCATGGCACCATTCACATTGGCTACCAGACGCTTCTCCGGAATCAGTGTTGGGTGAACGCGCAGCTCGACGCCGCTAGAAGTGCGTTTGGTAATGCCCAGCAGCTTAACGCGGTAGCCCAGCTCTTCAGCATATTTAATATCTACCTGCTGCAGCTTGGTAATGCCTTCTGTATAAGCTTGTTCAAACTTCATGGGCATACCAAAGGCGATTGCAGACATGATGGTCAACTTGTGCGCCGCATCGATACCTTCTACGTCAAAAGTAGGGTCAGCTTCTGCGTAGCCCAGGCGCTGCGCCTCGCCCAACACATCGGCAAAATTCAGGCCCTTTTCACGCATCTCGGTCAGAATGAAATTGGTGGTGCCATTGATGATGCCGGCTACCCATTCAATCTTGTTTGCGGCCAAGCCTTCACGCAAGGCCTTGATAATAGGAATGCCGCCCGCAACGGCCGCTTCAAATGCCACAATCACATTATTCGCTTTTGCTGCTGCAAAAATCTCATTACCATGGTGTGCAATCAGGGCCTTGTTTGCAGTCACCACATGTTTTTTATTGGCAATGGCTTTAAGCACCAGTTCTTTGCTTATTGTGCAGCCGCCGATAAGCTCAACGACAACATCTACATTCGGGTTGTTCACCACGGCGAATGCATCATCTGTCACATCAATACCACTGGCCACTAATGCCTTTGCATGCTCGACGTTTCTGTCTGCAACCTGCAGCACTTTAATTTCAACCCCGCTGCGGCGAGTAATCTCTGCTGCATTACGGGTTAATACTGTATATGTGCCGCCGCCTACCGTGCCTAAGCCCAAGATTCCTACATTCAACTGTTTCAAGCTTTTGCTCCAATATTGTTCGTATTATGTTTTTTTCTGTAATTTTCCAGGAATCTGGAAATACGCCTGATGGCTTCCGCCAGGTCATCCACGTTCGGTAAAAACACCACGCGGAAATGATCCGGGGTTTTCCAGTTAAAGCCCGTACCCTGCACCAGCAGCACTTTTTCTTCCAGCAGCAAGTCCAGAATAAACTGCTGGTCATCCTTGATCGGGTAGATTGCCGGATCAAGCCTTGGGAACAGGTACATGGCTGCCTGCGGCTTGGTACAGCTCACACCGGGAATCGCATTGAGCATTTCATAGGCAATATCACGCTGCTTGCACAGGCGGCCTTCAGGCGCCACCAGGTCATCAATACTCTGATAACCGCCCAGCGCAGTCTGTATCGCCAACTGCCCCGGTACGTTTGCACACAGACGCATCGAGGCCAGCATGTTCAGGCCTTCGATATAATCTTTGGCGTGTTTTTTATCGCCGCTTAATATCAGCCAGCCCGCACGGTAACCACAGGTGCGATAGTTTTTTGACAAACCGTTAAAGGTCACAAACAGTACATCATCAGCCAGCGATGCGATTGAAGTATGTAGATTGCCGTCGTATAACACCTTGTCGTAAATTTCATCGGCAAAAATCACCAGGCCGTGATGGCGCGCAATTTCAATAATGCCTTCCAGAATTTCACGCGGGTACAACGCACCAGTTGGATTATTCGGGTTAATCACCACAATGCCGCGCGTGTTGGCAGTAATCTTGGATTCAATATCTTTTAAATCCGGCATCCAGCCTGTTGCTTCATCACACAGGTAATGGCGTGCTGTACCGCCAGCCAGATTCACCGCCGCAGTCCATAATGGATAATCAGGCATAGGCACTAATACTTGGTCGCCATTATTGAGCAGACCCTGCATCGCCATCACAATCAGTTCAGAAACGCCGTTACCGATGATGATGTCATCTACCGTCACACCCTGGATATGCTTGCTTTGCGTGTAATGCATAATCGCTTTACGCGGCTCAAACAAACCTTTGCTGTCGGTATAGCCGCCAGCTTTTGACATATTGCGGATTACATCCTGCTGAATTTCTTCCGGCACTTCAAAACCAAACGCCGCAGGATTACCGATATTAAGCTTGATGATACGCTGACCGTCTTCTTCCATTTCGCGTGCGCGTTGCAGTACCGGGCCACGAATGTCATAGCAGACATTGCTGAGTTTATTAGATTTGAGTATGGGCTGCATAATGGCGTAAATTCGCGCTTGAAAAGCATAATAGTTAAAGGTGCTAGTTTACATTAGAATGCTGTATTCGTTCAATTAATGCCTGGGCTTTGCAGCTTAAAATCACCTATGAAATTACACTTGACCACCGCTGAAAACAACAACTTGATCACGGCATACAGTGATGAATATATCGAGATTAACAGGCAGCGTTACGCACAAAACCTGATTATCATGCCGGATGCGCTGATTCATGACTGGAAGGCAGCCAGCTTTACTGATTTGGCCAATGCGCATTTTAAACAGATTGCCGACTTGAAACCTGAAGTGGTATTGCTTGGCACTGGCGCCACACACCGGTTTTTACACCCCAAACACTACCAATGCCTGACTGATAACGGCATTGCGCTGGAATGCATGACTACAGCCGCGGCTTGCCGCACCTACAACATACTCATGAGTGAAGGCCGGAATGTTGCAGCAGCACTGATTCTGTAAATCACTTTCAATGACTGTCATTTAATCTTCACAATAAGGTAATACTTACCTGCAACAATAACCTTATATAAATTATGGTTTTGTTATAGGAAAGATTGAATGAGCAACTCCAACAACCAAACACAACCGCCTATGCTGCACACGCAAATTCAGCTACAGCAAGGTAAATATCAATTAAAACCCTCTACGGACAATAGCAACAACACCTTCATAGAAGAAGGTAAATCTGCCGCCATTACGATCAATACACCATTTACAGTCATTCCTGGCCTACCCGGGCTCAATAAAATTCTGGCAAAAATTGATAGAACTACGCAGCAGGACCTTGGCTTCACTTTTAAGGCAAGCGCGGCTAAAGTACAGAATCCGGAAGGCGGACAAGATTTACTGGTCAGTCTTGACTACATTGGCTTTGGTTTAATGAGCAGCAGGTTTAATGTACAGTTTTCACCACTATCGGTAAAAGTAGAATCAGGAAACTTGAATACCGAACCACACTGGGGTTGCAGTGCGTCTGTATTATCTTCCCCCATAGGATTGGTGCATGAAAGAGCAGGTTTAAAAGGCACCTTCAGTGACTGTAATGGCAGCAGAACATTCAGTGCTGCTCCTGAATTCAGTTATCAAAGCTCCAAAACATTTAAGCCTTTATCAACAGCTACCGGCGGATATTTTTTTGGGGACAGCGCAACATTCAACATTCCAAATGTAATACTGCCCATCATTGAAAAAGTCAAAGCAGATAGCCCCAGTCAAGAAGAATGGGAAGTAATCGCTGACCATGTTTTACCCTCAATACCGGCCTTACAAATTGGCAGGCTCGTTGACCAGCAGATTGAAGCTGCCAGCACTATTGCAAGCACGGCAATCAACAACATTGAAGCAGCATTAAATCCGACAGAAAAAAGTGATGACATATATTTAGTGCAGCCGCGACCTGATAACAATACTCAAAAGGTGCAGGCTATAGCAGCTGTAAGCGAACTAAACAATCAGGGATTACATGGCGCCGAATCAGATAAGCAGGAAAAAACGTACTACACCGTACAACAAAATGACACGCTATCGACGATAGGCAAAAAAACTGGTCATAATTGGATGGAAATTTTTGCGCTAAATAAAAATATACTCAAAAACGAACCTGATCGAATCTACCCCGGGCAGGAGTTGCGCATACCGAACAACCATGAGCATATTGCACTAATGGAACATCCGGTTATTAAAGCGCAAATGCTTGCCAATTTAGCAAAACATAATGAAATGATGGCTCAAAACACTAACCATACAATCGACTCGGCTGCTTAGATATTGCACTAAGCAGCCGAGTCGCGAACACTATCGTTTACAAGCCCCTGCGTGACAAAGTAAGCGTGGCATTGGTGCCACCAAAACCAAAACTGTTTGATAATGCAGTTTCAATCTTCACATTCTCAATCGCTTTACGCACAATATTCAAACCTTCAGCCGCTGGGTCTAGCGTTTCAATATTGGCTGAAGCTGCAATAAAGTTATTTTCCATCATCAGCAAGGTATAAATCGCCTCATTCACACCGGCTGCACCCAATGCATGGCCAGATAGTGATTTAGTAGAAGCAATTGCTGGTGACTGTTGCAAGCCGTTTTCGCCGAACACTTCACGAATCGCCTCAAGCTCTTTCACGTCACCTACTGGAGTGCTGGTGCCATGTGTGTTGATGTAATCGATCTTGCCTTCAACGCCTTCCAAAGCCAGCTTCATGCAACGCACAGCGCCCTCGCCGCTTGGGGCTACCATATCGTAGCCATCGGATGTTGCGCCGTAACCTACTACTTCAGCGTAGATTTTTGCGCCACGCGCTTTTGCGTGCTCGTATTCCTCAAGCACCACGATACCGCCGCCGCCGGAGATCACAAAACCGTCACGGTTTGCATCATAAGTACGCGATGCTCTATCCGGTGTTTCATTGTATTTGCTGCTCAATGCACCCATCGCATCGAACATAAAAGACAATGTCCAATGCTCTTCTTCTGCACCGCCAGCAAAAATAATGTCCTGCTTGCCAAGCTGAATCTGCTCAACACCGGCACCGATACAGTGTGCACTGGTAGAACAGGCTGAGCTGATACCATAATTGATACCTTTAATCTTCGCGCCCGTAGCTAAACATGCAGATACGCCGCTCGCCATCGCTTTTGTGACCATATACGGCCCTACGCGGCGCACACCTTTTTCACGCAGGGTGTCAATACCCTCCATGATGCTTTCATGAGATGCACCGCCAGCACCTACAATCAAGCCTGTACGCACATTGGAAACCTGATCTTCAGGCAGAGCAGAATCAGCAATCGCCTCCTGCATCGCCAGCCACGCATAAGCATGCCCCTTGGCCATAAAACGCATGAGCTTACGGTCAATCAACTCCTCTACATTCAGATTCTTGATTGAACCTGCCACATGCGAGCGCAAGCCCATCTGTTCATACTCAGCCTGATAAGTAATACCTGACCTGCCATGACGCAGACTATCTAAAACTTCGGTTTTATTGTTTCCCAGGCTGGAAACAATACCCATCCCGGTAATAACGACACGACGCATAATCGTGCACTCCTATAAATAAATTAATAACTGAATTTTAACTTAAGTGATTTTAAACTTAATTGTTGTATGAGTTAAAAATTGTCTGTACGTGTAAACAAACCAACACGCAAATCATTGGCCACATAAATCTCGCGGCCATCAATCTGCATCGTAGCATCAGCAATGCCCATCACCAGTTTACGCATAATCACGCGTTTCAGGTCTATGGTATATGTTGCCAGCTTTGCCGTAGGCAATACCTGGCCTGTAAATTTAACCTCGCCTGCGCCTAATGCACGGCCACGGCCAGGGCCGCCCATCCAGCCCAGGTAAAAACCAACCAGCTGCCACATCGCATCCAGACCCAGGCAACCCGGCATCACAGGATCACCTGTAAAGTGGCAGTCAAAGAACCATAAGTCAGGCTTGATATCCAGCTCGGCGACAATCTGGCCATTGCCATATTTACCGCCATCTTCTGTAATAGAAATAATACGATCAAACATCAGCATAGGTGGCAATGGCAATTGGGCGTTTCCCTCACCGAACATTTCGCCGCGGCCGCATTTTAGTAATTCTTCTTTTGTGAAACTATTTTGTCTTTGCATGATTTTATTTCTAAATTAATTTCTGAACGGGTTTATTGCGACACATGGTATTCGCTAAACCCATGAATTTGATTCAACTTGTAAATTTAATCCAACTAACGCTATTTTCGCTGGAAATCCATTTTTACGAAAGCGTTATTCACTTTATATCTGCATTTTTATCACTTTTTTATACAAAATCACACAAATTGTTACAAGGGGTATACAGATCTGTTTACCCCTACTGAAAAAACGTTTACTATGTGCCTAATTCAATTTTAACCATTTCAAAACGATACGGGAAATTTCAATGAGTGACGCTCAACTAGCCGATTGGCGCAATCATGCGCTTACCTTAGAATCAGAAGTTAACAAAGTTGTAGTGGGCCAGCACACCCCTGTGCGCCTGATTACCACTTCAATTTTCGCACGTGGCCACGTTTTGCTTGAAGGTGACGTGGGTGTAGGTAAAACTACACTGCTGCGCGCATTTACCCGCGGCATTGGCGGCGGCTACCAGCGTATCGAAGGTACTATCGACCTGATGCCTAACGACCTGGTTTACCACACCTACCTTGGCGAAGACGGCAAGCCGCATGTTAGCCCAGGCCCATTGCTGATGTCAGGCGAAAATCTTTCAGTATTCTTCTTTAACGAAATCAACCGTGCGCGTCCGCAAGTGCACTCGCTGCTGTTACGTGTGATGGCAGAACGCAGCCTTTCTGCATTCAACACCGAGCACTACTTCCCGCACATGATTGTGTTTGCTGACCGTAACCAAGTTGAAAAAGAAGAGACTTTTGAAATTCCATCAGCAGCGCGTGACCGTTTCATGATGGAGATTCCTATCGTTGTACCTAATGATGACATCATCATGGAATCTCTAGTGTTCGACACCCGTTACCATAACGTAGATGCATTGATAGAGACGGTACAAGCCGACATCCTGCAGTTTGAAGAGCTAAATGCATTCTCCAGCGTCATCCAAAGCAGCGTCGAAGCCAGCGACACCCTGAAAAAATACGCATTGAACCTATGGAAAGCCACCAAGGCGCCGTTAGATTACGGCGTAAAAGTTTCCGGTGTGGATATGAACCGCCTTGTACTCTCAGGCGCCAGCCCTCGCGGCATGAGCATGATGCTGCGTGCAGCCCGTGTTAACGCGTGGCTGAACAACCGCACAGCTGTATTACCAGATGACATCCACGCTGTATTCCACTCTACGATTGCGCACCGCCTGGTATTCAGCCCGGTATATGAAATGCGCCGTACAGAGATTGCGCGCGAAATGCTTACCGGCATCATCAATGCAGTTGCAGCACCGTAACTTTGCAAACTTTAAAATCTGTTAGGTGTTGCTGAATCCAAACATATGATTGATACCATTAAATCTTTTGACTACCACATAAGCTGGCGCTCACGCGGACGCCACCCTGGCCGCCATGCAAGTACGCAGCGCGGCATGGGTATGGAGTTCCGCGGCCATACTACGCTGCTTTCTTACCCGGATCCGCGCCGTATTGATATTCGCCAGACAATCCGCGACCCGCTGGAACAGGTTTATGTGCGCCTGTTCAACCAGAAAAGCGCGACACCGGTTTATGTCATTTGCGATTTGTCAGGCAGTATGAATTTTGGTGCCAGAAAACGCAAAATCAAACTGGCGGCAGAAATCGCAGAAGCGGTTGCACAGTCTGCCAGCGAGCACCACGACCCGTTCGGCTTTATCGGTTTTGATGAAAAAGTGCGTGAAGACTGGATCAGTACGACTTCATTCAAATCGCATCATGCCATCGCCATGGCGGAGTCACTCAAAGACTTTCACCCGGCGCCGGTAAACTGCGAGGGCATCACCGAGGTGTACCGGTTTCTGCCACGTGAACGTTCACTGGTGTTTTTGATTTCTGACTTCCATATGCCGAATACGCTGTTGGAAGAGGCGCTGTCTAACCTGCTGCGCCATCACATTGTGCCGGTTGTATTGTGGGATGCCTCTGAATACAGGAATCTGCCAGAGTTTGGCTTAACCAATGTGACCGATGCTGAATCCGGTGAAAAACGCACCTTGTTTATCCGCAAGGAATTACGCGAAAAAATCATCCAGTCATTTGAAAACCGACGTGAAGAAATATACGAACTCTTCATGCGCTTTGATATGCCGCCTTTTTATGTTGAAGGTGACTTTGATGCGGACAGAATGACAGAATATTTTCACCAATTTGTAGCGGCTTAATTTAAGTAAAAAAGACTCATCATGACAAAATTTATCCGTATATGTGCCTTCATGCTCCTGCTTTGCACGGCACCGTTAACAGCCTTGGCGCTGGACAGCCAGGAACTGCCTGATGTCAAGGAAGGCATCGTCAGCATCAAAACCATAGACCCGGCCAAACGCGTGGGTTATACCGTGGGCGATGTGATTGAACGCGAGGTTATTCTGACCATCAAAGCCCCATACAAGCTGATTGATACATCCTTACCTATCCCCGGCTACGAAAAACGTTACAGGGGCCAAGTCATAGGCATTGAGCTCAAAAGCATCAGCCATGTGAAAAAAGAGAAAAAAGACCACACCACGCACAATATTAAGCTGGCGTATCAAGTATTTACCAACAACGTAGTGGCTAAAAATGCAGCGCTGGGACCTGAGTATCTTAACCTCATCAACACGGCAAACGGCAAGGAGCTGGTTAAATACCGCACACCTATCCTTAATATTGCCGTTTCACCGCTCGCAATATTCGGCCAGGTGAAAGTCGAAAACAACATGAGCCCGTTTCTTGGCCCACTGTTGATGCCGCATGCTAAAGAAGAGCGCTGGCTGAAAATCAGCCTGGGCTTTCTGGCGCTGAGCCTGCTTGCACTGCTCTACATACTGGGCAAACATGCATGGCTGCCACGCATGGGTGGAACATTTGCCAGTGCTTACCGCACGTTACGCAAAACGCCTGACACCGCTGACGGCTTGAAAAAGGCAGTATCGGCAGTACACCAGGCTTTGAACAACACGGCAGCCATGAGCGTGTTCAACGATAACCTTGATGCATTTCTGGCGCAGCACCCTAAATTCCAGCCGCTGAAACCTGAGATTCAGCAGTTCTTCGGCATTTCACGCCAGGTTTATTTTGAGCCTGATTTTGCGCACGGCATCAATTCAAACCTGCACCAATGGCTGACAAAGTTCACACGCCGCTGCCGCGATTGTGAACGTGGCCTGACACCGACACCGCTGAAAGCAGGAGCATAAGGTATGGTTTTTTCACATCCCTGGCTATTGTGGCTCCTGCCCCTGGCTGTTCTTCCCCTGCTGCTGCAGCGTGCCCACGCCAGAAACTACTCATGGGTAGACATGTTGCCGAAAGACCCGCTGTCAGACCTGATAGGCATGATATTAAAGATACTGGCGGTACTGACATTGATTTTCATCATCCTGGGCTTGGCTGCACCGCATACCACCGAGCAGAAAGTTGAACGTATCGGCATCGGCGCACAGATTGCACTGGTACTGGACCGTAGCGCAAGTATGGATGACCCGTTTTCCGGCACCACCAACGCCAGCGGCAATACGACTGTAGGTGAAACCAAATCGGTCGCGGCTGCCAGGCTAATCAGCGACTTCGTAAAGTCACGCCAGCAGGATATGTTCGGCATGATTACTTTCAGCAACTCCGCCATGTACGTACTGCCACTGAGCGAGAATAAAAAAGCCGTTATCGCTGCGGTGCAGGCTACTGCCGGCAATGCCCTATTTCAGACCAACATCGGCAGCGGGCTTACCAGCAGCGCAGCTCTGTTCGACAAAATCCCCGATTCAGGCTCACGTGCAGTGATTCTGCTGTCGGACGGTGCCGGCCGGGTAGATGCCAACACGCAACAAAAAATCAAAGACTGGTTTGACCGCCTGCACTTAAGTCTGTATTGGATCGTGCTGCGCCAGCCAGGTGGCTTGAGTATCTTTGACACTACCTATAAACCTGTAGAAGACCAGCCATTGCCGCCGGAGATTGAGCT
>Ga0208392_1000529_pt1 | contig 10361 bp, 14 predicted proteins | sample LakWasMeta3_LOW4_2_FD_183855 | JGI IMG/M metagenome (GOLD analysis project Ga0208392, IMG submission 183855) | Freshwater sediment methanotrophic microbial communities from Lake Washington under simulated oxygen tension - Sediment Metagenome... | ecosystem: Environmental > Aquatic > Freshwater >... | reverse complement strand
GCGATATGAGCAGGATTACCGCCCTGACGGAAGAAAAAATTCTACCGAAGTTCGATTTCAATCGCATGTCGCGCATGGTGTTGGGCAAGTATTGGGCTGGCGCGACGCCGGAGCAGAAGGCTCAGTTCATTGACCAGTTCCGAACCTTGTTGATCCGTACCTATGCCTCGGCACTATCCAAGTACCGTGATCAGACCATTGAATACAAACCGTTGCGCGCTGGTCCGGGCGATACTGATGTCACAGTGAAGACCCAGATCCTGCAGCCATCCGGCCCGGCACTACCGATTGACTACAGCCTGATCAAGAACCCTGATGGCTGGAAGGTATATGACGTGGTGATCGAAGGTGTAAGCCTGGTAACCAATTATCGCGGTCAGTTCTCTTCCTATGCGCGCCAGGGTGGTCTGGATGAAGTGAACCGGCAACTGGTGGCGAAAAACAAGCAGGGTTCCAAGGTTGCGGATACGGACAACAAGAAAGGTTAACTTGTCACAGTTCGAAAAAAACGGCAGCCGTTTGCGGGTCAGTGGTTCGGTGACGGTGGAAAGCGTCAACGCACTGCTCACCGAGAGCACTGCCGCATTTGCTGCAGATGATTCGCCCGCGGATTTGTCCGACAGTAATCTGGAAATGGATCTGTCGGGCGTAACCGAAGCAGATTCTTCTGCCATTGCTCTTCTATTCGAATGGCTGCGCCGGGCACGTGGCCGGAACGCAAACCTGGTATTCACCAACATGCCTGCCAATCTGATCACCTTGGCGGCTCTGTATGGCGTTGTTGAGCTTATTCCGCAGCATTCCTCCCACTGAGGCGCTTCTGCCTCGGTTATTTTTTGTTCCCCGATGATTCCTGCGATCAAGATTGATCAGGTTCACAAGTCTTTTGGTGCTTTCGAGGCACTGAAAGGCATTGGTCTGACCATAGAACAGGGCGAGTTCTTTGCTCTGCTGGGGCCGAACGGCGCCGGGAAATCCACGCTCATCAACCTGCTGGCAGGCTTGTTGCGCCCTACCAGCGGCAAGCTGAGCGTGATGGGACATGATGTTGTGAGCGATTACCAGCGTGCCAGAAATGCGCTCGGCGTGGTGCCGCAGGAGTTGGTGTTCGACCCGTTCTTCAACGTGCGCGAAATGCTGCGCTTCCAGGCCGGCTATTTCGGTCACGGCAGGGAAAACTATGCCTGGATCGACGAAGTGATCGATGGTCTTGGTTTGACCGGTCAAGCTACCACCAACATGCGCCGCCTGTCCGGCGGCATGAAGCGGCGCGCGCTGATTGCCCAGGCTCTGGCGCACAAGCCGCCGGTGATAGTGCTGGATGAGCCGACCGCCGGGGTGGATGTGGAATTGCGCCAGGTGCTGTGGGAATTCATCAAGAAGCTCAACCGCGCCGGCCACACCATCATTCTTACCACGCATTACCTGGAAGAAGCCGAAGCCCTGTGTTCGCGCGTGGCCATGCTGAAGCAGGGCCAGGTCGTGGCACTTGACGATACGCGCACGCTACTCCAACGCTATGCCGGCAAGAGCTTGCGCATCAAGCTGGATCCGTTGCGCATCCCGGCTGGATTGCAACCGCTACTGCGCTCCGAAGACGGTGGTTATTGCACACTGGCGCTGCACGAGGTCGGGCAGTTGGAAGGTGTGCTGGCACAATTGCGCGAAGCCGGGGTCAAGGTGGAGGACCTGCAGTTGATCGAGGCCGATCTTGAGGACGTGTTCATGGAGATCGTGCGGCAATGATCGGCATGTGGACGCTGTTCAAGAAGGAAATCCTGCGCTTCTGGAAAGTAAGCTTCCAGACTGTGGCGGCCCCGGTCATTACCGCGCTGCTGTATCTGCTGATTTTTTCGCATGTGCTGGAAGGTCGGGTGCAGGTGTACCCCGGTGTCAGCTACACGGCTTTCCTGATCCCGGGTCTGGTGATGATGTCGGTACTGCAGAACGCCTTCGCCAACAGTTCATCCAGCCTGATCCAGGCCAAGGTGATGGGCAATATCGTGTTCCTGCTACTGACACCGCTGTCCTATCGCGAGTTTTTCGTTGCCTTCCTCGCTGCCTCCGTGATTCGCGGGCTGGTCGTGGGAATGGGGGTGTATCTGGTGGCGCTGCTGTTTATCCCCCTGCCGCTGGCGCATCCTCTGGTGGCGCTGGCGTTCGCCATTTCCGGCAGCGCCATGTTGGGTGCGCTCGGTATCATTGCCGGGATCTGGGCCGACAAGTTCGACCAGATGGCAGCTTTCCAGAACTTCATCATCATGCCGCTGTCTTTCCTGTCCGGCGTGTTCTACTCGATCCATTCGCTGCCGCCGTTCTGGCAGAAGGTATCGCATCTCAACCCGTTTTTTTACATGATAGATGGCTTTCGCTATGGTTTCTTCGGCCAAGGGGACATTGATCCCGGCATCAGCCTCACCGTTGTCGCCATGAGCTTTTTCGCCTTATCATGGCTTACCTTGCGGTTGCTCAAGAGCGGCTACAAGCTGAGAGGGTGATTATGTTGAGCGCCGATGAAGTCAGGACTTACATCATGCAGGGCTTGCCTTGCGACTACGTGGCGGTGCAAGGCAATGACGGCCAGCATTTCGAGGCGGTTATCGTCAGTCCGAAGTTCGTCGGCAGGAACAAGGTGCAGCAGCATCAGCTGGTGTACCAGGCGCTGGGCGAACGCATGCGGCAGGAAATTCACGCGCTTTCGATGCGCACTTTTACGCCCGAGGCTTGGGCGAGTATGGAGAATTGAAATGGACGTTCAGGAAAGAATACGCACGCAGGTCACGCAGAGCCCTGTGGTGCTGTACATGAAGGGCAGCCCGAAGTTTCCGCAATGTGGTTTCTCCGGGCTGGCCACACAGATTCTGCAGGCATGCGGCGTGACGGATTATGTCGCAGTGGACGTGCTGCAAGACCCGGAAATCCGCGAAGGCATCAAGACTTACGCCAACTGGCCGACCATCCCGCAGTTGTATATCAAGGGCGAGTTCGTCGGCGGCGCCGACATCATGCGCGAGATGTACCAGAGCGGCGAACTGCAGAAGCTGCTAAATGGATAAGCTGATTATTCAGGGCGGCAAGACGCTTAACGGGGAAGTACGGATTTCCGGCGCAAAGAATGCAGCGCTTCCCATCTTGTGCGCGGCGTTGCTCACCGCGGAATCGCTGACATTGACCAACGTGCCGGCGTTGCACGACATTCAGACCATGCTCAAGCTGCTGGCACAGATGGGGGTGAAGGTGGCGCAGGATGGCGACACTGTCACGCTGGACGCTTCAGGCCTCAACAATCCGTCTGCGCCCTATGAAATGGTCAAGACCATGCGTGCATCCGTGCTGGTACTCGGCCCGCTGATGGCGCGCTGCGGCGAGGCGCACGTCAGCCTGCCCGGAGGATGCGCCATCGGCGCGCGCCCGGTGGATCAACACATCAAGGGCTTGCAGTCCATGGGGGCGGAAATCAAGGTTGAGCAAGGCTACGTCAATGCCAAAGTTGGAAAGCTCAAGGGCGCGCGTCTGTTCACCGATATGGTAACAGTGACCGGCACCGAAAACCTGATGATGGCGGCCTGCCTGGCCGACGGCGAAACGGTAATCGAGAATGCCGCGCGCGAACCGGAAGTGGTTGATTTGGCACAGTGCCTGGTGTCCATGGGCGCGCAGATCAGCGGCGCCGGCACCGATGTCATCCGCATCCGCGGCGTGGCACGCTTGCACGGCGCCACCCACCGCATCATGCCTGACCGCATTGAGACCGGCACCTACCTCTGCGCCGCCGCCATTACCGGCGGCCAGGTGCGCCTGACGTGCACCTCCATGGGCTATCTGGATGCAGTGGTGGACAAGCTGATGGATGCCGGCTGCGAGATCACGGGCGAGAAGTCACCGCAATTCGAGGCCATTACCCTGAATGCGCCGAAAAAGCTCAATGCGGTGTCCATCCGCACCGCGCCCTACCCGGCTTTCCCCACCGACATGCAGGCGCAGTTCATGACCATCAATGCGGTGGCCGAGGGCACGGCGGTGATCCGCGAGACCATTTTCGAGAACCGCTTCATGCACGCCGTCGAGTTGCAGCGCCTGGGTGCGGACATCAAGATCGACGGCAATACTGCGGTGGTGAGGGGCGTGGCCAGGCTGGACGGCGCCACAGTGATGGCTACCGACCTGCGGGCATCGGCGGGGCTAGTGCTGGCCGGACTGGTGGCGGAAGGCGAGACTACCATCGAACGCATTTACCATCTGGATCGCGGCTATGAGCATATCGAACAGAAGTTGTCGCAACTGGGTGCAACCATTCGCCGGGTAACCTAAATGAGTCAGATCACCATTGCCCTGTCCAAGGGCCGTATCTTCGAGGAAACTCTCCCGTTGCTGGCCGCGGCAGGCATAGAGCCGGCCGAAGACCCGGAGTCCTCGCGCAAGCTCATCATTGCCACCAATCGTGAAGATGTGCGGCTGATTATCGTGCGCGCTTCAGATGTGCCGACTTATGTGCAATATGGTGCCGCCGATCTCGGCATCGCCGGCAAGGACGTGCTGGTCGAGCATGGCGGCAGCGGCTTGTACCAGCCGCTTGACCTGCGGATCGCCAAGTGCAAGATGATGGTGGCGGTGCGCCAGGATTTCGACTATACCGGCTGTATCCGCAGCGGCGCGCGCCTCAAGGTGGCGACCAAGTACGTGAAGATTGCACGCGAACACTTTGCAGAAAAGGGTATGCATATCGACCTTATCAAGCTGTATGGCTCGATGGAGCTTGCCCCGCTGGTCGGGCTAGCGGATGCCATCGTCGACCTAGTCAGCACGGGCGGTACCTTGCGTGCCAACAATCTGACCGCGGTCGAGGAAATCATGCCCATCAGCTCACGGCTGGTGGTCAATCAAGCCTCGCTCAAACTCAAGCGCGGCCAGATCCAGCCGATTATCGATGCCTTTTCACAAGCAGTTGAAAAATAACCATGCTCAAAATCAGACGCTATAACACTACCGACACTACTTTCCAGGCTTCGCTGCACCAGTTGCTGGCCTTCGAGGGTGCGCAGGACGATAAGATCGATGCCGTCGTGGCCGACATTCTCAAGGATGTCAAAACCCGCGGTGATGCAGCGGTGCTGGATTACACGCAGCGCTTTGACCGCCTCAGTGCCGAGCAGATGTCCGACCTGGAACTGCCGCAGGCGCGCCTGACGGAAGCGCTGGGCAACCTGCCGGCCGAGCAGCGCGATGCGCTCAAGCAGGCTGCCGAACGTGTGCGCGTTTACCACGAAAAGCAACTGATGTCGTCATGGAGCTATACCGAAGCCGACGGCACCATGCTCGGCCAGCAGGTAACCGCACTGGACCGCGTTGGCCTCTACGTGCCGGGCGGCAAGGCGGCCTATCCTTCGTCGGTGCTGATGAACGCCATTCCGGCCAAGGTGGCGGGGGTGCAGGAGCTGATCATGGTCGTTCCGACCCCGGGCGGCGAGAAGAACCAGCTGGTGCTGGCCGCTGCTGCCGTGTGCGGAGTGGATCGCGTGTTCTGTATCGGCGGCGCGCAGGCGGTGGGCGCGCTGGCCTACGGTACGCAGACCGTGCCGCAGGTGGACAAGATCGTCGGCCCCGGCAACGCTTACGTGGCTGCCGCGAAAAGAAGAGTTTTCGGCGTGGTGGGCATTGATATGGTGGCCGGCCCGTCGGAAATTCTGGTGATTTCGGACGGGAACAGCGATCCCGACTGGACGGCGATGGACTTGTTCTCGCAGGCGGAGCACGACGAACTGGCACAGGCCATCCTGCTGTCGCCAAACGGCGAATTCCTCGACCGCGTGCAGGCCTCCATCAATCGCCTGCTGCAGGAGATGCCGCGCAAGGATATCATCACTGCTTCGCTGGAGGGCCGTGGCGCGCTGATCCAGGTGCGCGACCTGGACGAGGCCGCCGAGATCGCCAACTACATTTCGCCGGAACACCTGGAGTTGTCGGTGGCAGACCCGGTGGCGCTGACCAAAAGGATCAGGCACGCTGGCGCCATTTTCATGGGACGCCAGACCTGCGAGGCGCTGGGCGACTACTGCGCTGGCCCCAACCACGTGCTGCCGACCTCGCGTACCGCGCGCTTTTCCTCGCCGCTCGGGGTGTACGACTTTCAGAAGCGTTCCAGTCTCATCATGGTGTCGGAAGCCGGCGCGCAGACGCTGGGCAAAATTGCTTCTACGCTGGCGTATGGCGAGGGTCTGCAGGCGCACGCCCGTTCTGCCGAGTACCGGATGAAAGGTTGATCTTGAGCAAGTTCTGGAGTGAGGTCGTCAATCGGTTGACCCCCTACGTGCCGGGGGAGCAGCCCAAGATCGCCAACCTGGTCAAGCTCAATACCAACGAGAACCCCTACGGCCCCAGCCCCATGGTGCTGCAAGCGTTACAGGGCGAGGTGGGCGACAGCCTGCGCCTGTATCCCGACCCTAATTCCGACCGCCTGCGCGCCGCCATTGCCGAATACCACGGCCTGGAGCCGCGCAACGTGTTCGTCGGCAACGGCTCGGACGAGGTGCTGGCGCATACATTTCAGGCGCTGCTGAAACATGAGTTGCCGCTGCTGTTTCCCGACATCACCTACAGTTTCTACCCGGTGTATTGCGGGCTGTATGGCGTCGGCTTTGAAACCATTGCGCTGACCGAATCGTTCGAGATCAATATCGACGACTACCTGCGACCCAACGGCGGTATCATTTTCCCCAATCCAAACGCGCCGACGGCGCGACTGCTGGCTTTGGGCGAAATTGAGCGCCTGTTACAAGTTAACACGGAATCGGTGGTGGTGCTGGATGAGGCTTATATTGATTTCGGCGGCGAATCCGCGGCCTGGCTGGTCGGCCGCTATCCGCAGCTGCTGGTAATTCACACCCTGTCCAAGGCGCGTTCACTGGCCGGCCTGCGTGTTGGCTATGCGCTCGGTCACCCTGACCTGATTGAGGCGCTCACCCGTGTCAAGGACAGCTTCAACTCCTACCCGCTGGACCGCTTCGCCCAGGCCGGCGCCATCGCGGCTATGCAGGATCAGATTTATTTCGAGGAAACGCGGCACAGGGTCATCGCTACCCGCGCCAAACTAGTGGCTGACCTGGAGGCGCTGGGATTCGAGGTGCTGCCCTCGGGCGCCAACTTCATTTTTGCCCGTCACGCACACCGCGGCGGCGGCGAACTAACCGCCAAACTGCGCGAGCGCAGCATCATTGTGCGGCATTTCAGCAGTCCCGCCCGCATCGCACCTTTTATGCGTATTACGGTCGGCACGGATGCGCAGTGTGCGCAACTGGTTGTTGCGATGCGGGAGATCCTGGGCGCCTCTCCCTGAGTTTGTACGGTGCAGCGGATTGTCCAGCCTGGTCTGGCCGAACAGACCATCCAGAAATCGCGCTTCATCGCAGTGGCGGAGCACTGTGCGGATGAGAGAGCGGTAGCTGTTCTCTTGCGGCGGCTGGCCGGTGAACATTCTCATGCAAACCATTTGGCTTTTGCTTACCGAGTTATGGGGCCGCAAGGCTATGTCCAGCGATTCCACGATGCAGGAGAGCCCTCAGGCACGGCTGGAAAGCCCATCATGCAGCATGTGGAGGGCCGTGACCTTGTCAACGCCTGTGTCGCCGTGGTGCGCTATTACGGCGGGATCAATCTTGGCACCGGCGGGCTGGCGCGCGCCTATGGCAATACTGCCAGACTGGCGCTGGAAGCCTCGCGCATGCAACCTTTTGTGGAAATGCGGCAGATTCGACTGGTTCTGGACTACGGACGTCTGGACGGATTTGTCCGTGAGTTGGCGAGTCTGGATGGTCAAATACTGGAGAAGGTGTTCGGCGAGAATGTTGGGCTGGTTGTCTCGGTGCCTGTTAGTGAAGTGGAGCGGCTGCAACTTCGTTATGGCTAGAATAGCCTCCTGCAGGTACCGGGTGGGTGCACTAAAAGATATAATAGCAGTTCCCATTTTTCAAACAGTCATTTATGATACGCGTTGGCTTTTAAGCTTGAAGCGGAATTTAACTTAATAATCGGGAGGATGTATCGTGGCAAAACCTTTAATTCAGATGGCCCTTGACTCGCTGGACTTTGACGCAACCATAGCCTTGGCTACGCAAGTTGCCCCTTACGTGGACATTCTTGAAATCGGCACACCGTGCATCAAGCACAACGGCATCAAGATGGTAGAAGCCCTGAAGGCCAAGTTCCCGAACAACAAAATCCTGGTCGACCTCAAGACCATGGACGCCGGCTACTACGAAGCCGAGCCGTTCTTCAAGGCTGGTGGCGACATCACCACGGTACTTGGCGTTGCCGACATCGGCACCATCAAGGGCGTGATCGACGTAGCCAACCAGTACGGCAAGGAAGCCCAGGTTGACCTGATCAACGTCTCCGACAAGGCTGCACGCACCAAGGAAATCGCCAAGCTGGGCGCACACATCATCGGCGTGCACACTGGTCTTGACCAGCAAGCTGCCGGCCAAACCCCGTTTGCCGACCTGAAGCTGGTGAACGACCTGGGCCTGGGCGTGAAGGTATCCGTTGCCGGCGGCATCAAGCATGCAACGGTACAGGACGTGGTCAAGTCCGGCGCGAGCATCATCGTTGTTGGCGCAGCCATCTACGGTGCTGAATCCCCGGCCAAGGCTGCACAAGAAATCCGTGCTCTGGTTGACGCAGCCAGTGGCGAAGGCTCGGGCGGCGGGCTGTTCGGATGGATCAAGAAACTGTTCAGCTAATAGCCTCAACAGTAAAAAAACCCCGGAGTAATTTGCGGGGTTTTTTTTCGTGTGCGCTTTCCGTTGCGTGTACTGTCTGCGCCGTATAGGATTTTAGGTTAGAATAAACTCCTCTTTCGTCAGCTTAACGCCATGCGTACCGCTCAAGTTACCCGCAATACCCTGGAAACCCAGATTACCGTTTCTATCAATCTAGATGGTAGCGGCAGGGTCGAACTGGCCAGCGGCATTGGATTCCTCGATCACATGCTGGATCAGATCGCCCGCCATGGCCTGATGGATATCAGTGTCACTGCCAAGGGCGATCTGCATATCGATGCGCATCACACGGTGGAAGACGTCGGCATTGCGCTAGGGCAGGCTTTTGTCAAGGCCATTGGCGACAAAAAAGGCATCCGTCGCTACGGGCATGCGTATGTGCCGCTGGACGAAGCGCTGTCGCGTGTGGTTCTGGATGTGTCTGGCCGCCCCGGACTGGAATTTGGTGTCGAATTCAGTCGTGCGCGCATCGGCGATTTCGATGTCGACCTGATCCATGAGTTTTTTCAGGGCTTCGTCAATCATGCATTGGTGACGCTGCACATCGACAACCTGCGCGGCGACAATGCCCACCATCAGGCGGAAACCATCTTCAAGGCTTTCGGCCGGGCGTTGCGCGTCGCAGTGGAAGCCGATCCGCGCATGGCCGGGACGATGCCGTCCACCAAGGGCAGCCTTTAACTTTTCCATACTTAGGCGTCATAACCGCCGATTCACTATGGCAGACATCGCAGTCATCGATTACGGCATGGGCAATCTGCGTTCCGTGGAGCAGGCCTTGCGCCATGTGGCGGGGGAGCAGTCCGTGCTCGTGACCAGCGATCCATCCGAGGTGCTGGCTGCGGGAAAGGTAGTGTTCCCCGGCCAAGGCGCGATGCCCGACTGCATACGCGAACTGGATGCGCGCGGCCTGCGCCAGCCAGTGCTGGATGCTGCGTGCAACAAGCCTTTTCTGGGCATCTGCATCGGACTGCAGATGTTGTTCGAACACAGCGAGGAAGGTAATACGGCAGGCTTGGGAGTTTTCCCCGGGCGAGTGCGGCGATTCCCTTCCGGCATGCACGATGCCGCTGGCAACAAGCTGAAAGTGCCGCACATGGGTTGGAACGAGGTGCACCAGACGCGCAGCCATCCCCTCTGGGCCGGCATTGCACCATCTGCGCGCTATTATTTCGTCCACAGCTATTACGTGGAACCGGCGGAGGCCGCGTTGGAAACCGCCTATACCGAATATCCGTCCCGCTTTACCAGCGCGGTCGGGCGCTATAATATTTTCGCCGTGCAATTCCATCCGGAAAAAAGCCAGCAGGCCGGTCTTTCCTTGTTATACAACTTCGCAAACTGGGATGGACGTCCCTAACTATCATGCTGATTATTCCCGCTATTGATCTCAAAGACGGCCATTGCGTGCGCCTCAAGCAGGGGCTCATGGAAGATGCCACCGTATTCTCCGAAGACCCCGGCGCCATGGCGCGTCACTGGGTGGACAAGGGCGGCCGCCGCCTGCACCTGGTCGATCTCAATGGCGCTTTCGCCGGCAAGCCCGTGAACGAAGGTGCCATTAAGGCCATCGTCGATGCGGTTGGC
>Ga0208392_1000526_pt1 | contig 10375 bp, 10 predicted proteins | sample LakWasMeta3_LOW4_2_FD_183855 | JGI IMG/M metagenome (GOLD analysis project Ga0208392, IMG submission 183855) | Freshwater sediment methanotrophic microbial communities from Lake Washington under simulated oxygen tension - Sediment Metagenome... | ecosystem: Environmental > Aquatic > Freshwater >... | reverse complement strand
TATGTGCCGCCAAAAATATCATGGGCAAAGTCAGCGAATATCGAGCGCTAGACTACCCTGATTTTCTGCATACGCACTATGAAGTCAGTTGGTTGGGTTTAGGTGAAGAAGAAGCCCGGCAGCGCTATGCTAACGTGAAAATAATGAAATTACCGCCAGAAAATCCGAATGGTCTCAATGTCGGTTTGCCGGCAGGCGATCGAATGATGCTTTATTTAATGATGAAACCGCGCATGTCTGGATTTCAAAAATTAATTATCGACGGCGACACGCGTAAAATTCTAGGGGCTTTTCATATCGGTTATGGCGCAAAAGATGGCTTTCAATACCTCAATCATTTAGTTAAGCAGGGTTTGACGATAGATGAACTGGCGGATATGGATGAATTATTTATCAGTCCCAGTTATTTCATACAACTTTGTCGATTGCGCGCAGGCGATATCAATTTCAAGGATTTATAAGCAGCCATGAACAATTGAGGCTTAACACACTGATGAGCAATAGATTTAGTGGCAAATATGCCGCAATTACCGGTGGCGCAAAAGGCATGGGCTTTGAGATAGCCAGACGCTTAGGGCTGGAAGGCGCCTGTCTTGCGATTATGGACATTGACGAGGCTGCATTATCGAACGCTTTGCAAACCCTCAGTGCCAATGGCATTGATATCAAAGGCTTTCATCTTGATGTTACCGATCCTGAGGACGTCGCTGAAACCTTCGCACTGCTCATTGGGCATTTTTCAGGAACACTTGATATTTTGGTGAATAATGCCGGAATTGCCGATTTTGGCAACGTGGAAAATACAGAACCTGTAGCATGGGATAGAGTCATCGCGGTTAATCTGACCGGCACTTATCTGTGTTCAAAGTCAGCTATTCCGGCGATGAAAAAATCGGGCGGAACCATTATTAACTTTGGTTCTGTGGCAGGTTTTGTAGGCATCCCGAATATGGCCGCCTACTGCGCTTCCAAGGCTGCGGTTATTGGTTTAACCAAACAAATGGCGGTTGAATACTCAAGCCAGGGTATACGCGTTAACTGTATTTGTCCCGGAATAATTGCCGATACCGACATGGGGCGGCAAATTCTTGGAACAGATTTATCTGACGAAGCGAGCAAAAAACGTTTAAGCAAATATCCGATAGGACGATTCGGCAAACCCGAAGAGATTGTCGCCGCTGTGTTGTTTTTGGCATCCGATGAAGCCAGTTTTGTCTGCGGATCGGCGTTTACTGTAGACGGCGGTATGACAGCAATGTGAGCTTTTAACAAATGTATACACAAGATGATAAACGATGCACTCTAGGCGATCTTGTTACGCATGTCCAAAACGGAGACTGCGTAGCGATTGGCGGAGGCTTGTCATGGCGCGAACCGATGGCGGCAATACGGGAACTGATCCGGCAGGATATTAACGGCCTTAAACTGGTTGGTTCGGCGCATGGCATCGATGTTGATTTATTGTGCGGCGCTGGTATTGTTGCCGTCAGTGCGGAATCCTATGTCGGTTTCGAGCAGGATTTCGGTATGGCAATTAACTACCGTCGCGCCTGCGAAGCCGGTCTGGTCAAAGTCGAAGATAACTGCTGTTATACGTTGGTTCAGCAATTAAGAGCAGCCATTAGCGGTCTGCCGTTTATGCCGATCCGTTCGGTGCAGGGGACCGATTTCATGCAGTTGCACCAGGAGTTTAAAACGATGGTCTGCCCTTTTACCGGCGATCAACTGGTTCTGGTTCCTGCGCTCAAACCTGATATCGCTATCCTGCACGCGCATTATGCCGATCAATATGGCAATCTGCATATCGAAGGCCCGCCGGTTGCCGATATTCTTTTTGCCAAAGCGTCTGCAAAAGTCATCGTGACGGTTGAAGAGATTATTTCTCGCGAAGAACTTGCGCAAAAAGGCGTAACCGTTCCGTATTTTTATGTCGCTGCTATCAGCGAAGTCCCCTATGGGGCACATCCGACATCCTGTTATCCGCGCTATGCCTATGATCGCGAACATACTGCCTGTTATTACCAGGCGGCAAAACATGGTGCTGATGGGTTTCGCGAAAACTATCTGAATCCTTTTATTTACGACTGCAAGGATAACGACGCTTATATTGATGCCATCGGCGGCAAAGCAAAACTGGCTCGTTTGGAACAGTGGGATACCGGCTTGGAACAATGGATGAAACTTTATGAGTGAAAAAACCAAAATACAGACCTGCACGCTCGGTGAATTGATGATCTATCAAATCGCGCTATCGATTGAAGACGGTATTTTGGCTTTTCACGGTTTTGGATCGCCGCTTGTACAGCTGGCTTTGCACCTTGCCAAACGCAGCCATGCCCCCCGATTAATTTTAGTGGCCGGAGCAACTTACGGTGTCAATCCAACCCCTCCGTTTTTAACGCCGACGACAAATGATTTTGCAATGAACCGCGGAGCCGAATGCCATTTGAACATTGAGGAATTGTTCGATCTTGCAGCAAGCGGCCGCATGGGCAGAATGTTTTTATCCGGTTTGCAAATTGATAAATGGGGCAACATGAATGTTACCCGTGTGGAAAAAAATGGCAAGTTAACATTGAAACTGCCAGGTGGAGGAGGTGGCTGCAATTTATCCTGCGATACAGATCATGTCACTATCTGGACGGCAGCGCACCGCGCTCCGCCTGATGACCAAGGCCGACGCCGATACCGGCTGGTTGAACGCTGTGATTTCGTTACCAGTGTGGGGCATCGCACGACAGAGGGCATGCATCGCTCCAGGATGCCTTTTCGAGGTCAGGGGCCGGATTGCATCATTACTGATCTCGGTATTTTTGAGTTTAATAGTGATGGGCATGCGCAACTACGGACCATCTACCCGGACACCAGTGTGGAACTGGTTGCTGAAAATACTGAGTTTGATTTTCCAGTAGCTGAAAATCTGACCACAGCAGACTTGCCTGATATTGAAATGATCGAGTTTATCCGCCGCCTGGATCCTATGAAAATTCATCAACGTGAACTCTGTCAGTCTGATCGTGAGCGTACTTTTTCATTGGACGGAGTGTAGCAGGTGAATGGCGCAATTCTACAAGTCGGAAATCTAAAACAGCAGCAAAACTTCGTGCCTTTGCCGTACCGTTGCGTTAGCTTCCAGCCCTATGACGGTGAAATGGATGCCGCTGTAATAGAGCAGTATCTGCTGGAAAGGGAAGTCTACCGGCGCACGGACATTATCATTTTGCATAGTTCCCGGCAGGAATATGCCGTTGCCGCCGTGCAACGGGCCGGTTCGGAGAACTTATTCGGTCAGATTGAAAAAGTGGAAATATTGGCGCTGCCTGATGACTGCGTGTTTATTCAGGACTCTAATACCGATCCGGCTAATCGCTCGGCATTGGCGAAATTAGCTGTAAAACAGGGTGTCAGTCCTGAACAGACTGCAATCGTCGTTGGCGCTTTTGATCATATCAATATCATTCACCATCCCAATCCGCTGGTATTGCGTGTGATTGAAGTGGTTCCCCCAGAACCGCCCAAACTTTATCATATGATTGAACAGGTGCTAAGTTATGCCGACTTGCCGCCGATCATGCTGGAATTGGAAACTATCGATCTGCGCAATCTTGCCGATACGGTAACCCCAGAAGCTTATTTGGTGCCCTGTCGCTCCGGGGGACTCACCGATTTGAGCGCGCCTGTTTATTTTCTTGATGAACGGCCGGTGCAGCGCCAAAACTGGACCCTGCTGGGATGTGAACGCAGTTTGCAATTTCATCGTCATTACTACGGAGACGAACCCCCGCGCGTGGAAATGTGTCCGCGCAAACTGTCAAAGCCTGATGGAAAAGCGACCATCCTGAAATGTTGCCTGCTGGAGTATGAGATTGAACAGCAAGATAACTTAATGATTGTTCCCTGGGGTACGGATTTGAACATGATTGAAAGAGCATTACGTCAACTATCGAGAGGTGTAGTGTATGTCTGAACTCGCGTGGGGAAACATTATAAAAAGCCTGCGTAATCCACGGGTAGAAAAACCGCGCAAAACCGGTTGCACAATGGTTATGGATATCGGCAAAAGTCTCGAAGAAACCAAAAGTGTCTTGCAGACTGCATCCAACTATATTGATCACTGGAAATTCGGCTTTGGCACTTCTGTCTTCATGGACAAAGCCCTGTTGCAAGAAAAGCTGCAATTACTGGCGGCGCATAATATCCTGACCTTTCCTGGCGGCACATTGCTTGAAGTTGCGCTTCTTGAACATCATTGCCGCGTTTATATGAGTCATGCCAAAGAATTAGGCTTTGGTGCGGTGGAGATTTCTGACGGAACGCTGCCTATTCCCCGGTTCAGACGCAAAAGGATTATTGAATGTGCCTTAAATGCCGAATTGATCCCGATTACCGAAGTCGGTAAAAAAGATCCTAAACGGCAACCGACGGCCGATCAAGTTGCTAATGAAGCCCTGGAAGATATGGACTGGGGAGCCGCCTGGGTCATCATAGAAGGCCGCGAATGCGGTCAAGGAGTAGGCGTTTTCGATGAATCGGGAAATGTTGACAGTTTTGAGGTAGGCCTGATCGTTGAAATAATGGGCGATAAGCTTGAATCACTGATATGGGAAGCACCGCTCAAATCTCAGCAGGTATTTTTTATTGAAAAATTCGGCGCCAATGCCGGACTGGGCAATATCCCGATAGATCAGGTTCTCGCTCTGGAAGCTTTGCGTAACGGCTTGCGTTTTGACACACTGAACCGCGTCTCCGGCAAGTTATTACGCGAAGGCTTCTGGAATCCCAGCCAGGTTGAAGCAAATGGAACTATAGCCAACGCAGGTAAAGATCACGAAGATTGCCCCCCTCTCCCTGAGGGAGAGGGCTGGGGTGAGGGGGTTTTAAAAAGCGAAATTCATGACCGCATGCAGTATATGGATAGCCCTGCCAACCCGACCCGTACAAAAACGTAATGACCGGCCATGAACAAAAGCCGCCGTCAATACAGGAAAAAGTTCTGGAGATTGGCACAAGACTGAAGACGGCTCCGTCGGATAGATTGATTCATTCAGTTTTTGCCGCTGAATTAAGCCATCAGGCTCATTTGTTTGAGGCAATGGGGCTGATTGATATTGCCCATACGTTGATTGCCATCGAGCTGCATACGATCCCGAAAACAGCCGGTTATCAACTACTGGTACAATTACTCGAACTGCAAAAAAAGCCGGAATCGTTTGTAATGTCGCCGGCCAGAGGCGATATTTACACCAACCGCGAAGCCTGGCTGGCGGAACGAACCGATGCAACGGGCTGGCTTGGCGCAGGCCGTGCCCGCAGAGAAGCAATCACAACCGCTTTTATTCTAGTTATGCGGCAATCGATGCTTGAGTTTACCGAAACGCTGATAGCGCTGGGTCTGACGATGATCCAGCAGGCAGAACAACACATGTTGTCGATCATGCCGGATTACACCTACTTACAGGCTGCCCAGCCGACTACGTTCGGCCATTACTTACTGGGCTTCACTTATCCGCTGCTGCGCGATCTGGGGCGACTGAAATCATTACTGTCGCGGCTCAATTTTAGCCCGATGGGTTGCGGCAGCACCAATGGCTCCCGGTTACTACAGGGACGGCAACAATTAGCGGATTTACTGGGCTTTAACGGTTTCATTGCCCATGCCCGCGATGCCATGTGGCAAGCCGATTTATTCATTGAAGCCACGTCAATACTGACGACGTGCAGTATCAATCTCAGCCGTCTGGCGGAAGATTTACAGGTCTACAGTACCCAGGAATTTGCCCTGCTCGAACTGGATGACCGGCATGCCCGCGCCAGCAAAATCATGCCGCAAAAGAAAAACCCGTTTGCCTTAACGCATGTCCGGGGCGTTGCCAATAAAATGATCGGCGCACTGGCCTCGGTTGCTGCTTCCGCCAGAACGCCCACCGGCCAACCTGACAACAGATTAATGATCTATGGGGATTTACCCGAAGCGATACAAACAGTCAATAACACCGTGGCATTAATGACTGAAGTGCTGCAGGAAATCAGTTTCAATACCGGCCGGGGCAAAGCACTGGTAGAATCCGGCTGGATACTGGCAACCGACCTGGCTGAAACGCTGGTACAGGAATGCGGATTGGATTTTAGAAGCGCACATCAATTAGTCGCTTTTCTGGCCAGTGAATATCGGGGAAGGAGCATACTAGAACTTGATCATCAGGCATTAAGCCATTTTGGGGAGATTGTCCTTGGGCAAGCCGTTTCAATCACCGAAGCGCAGCTTAAAATCGCATTGAATGCCTGCCATGCCATAGAGGCACGGATAGAACCCGGCGGCGCAGCGACGCCTTGCATGGACGACATGATTGCCGAATGCCGTGAAAAACTGAATGATTTTCATGAAAAAAACCAGGCCGAGAAAACTTATTTTGCAACCAAACAGCATGATTTGCTGGAACGCGCAAAGAAGGAAGTCGGCTAATTTGACTTTGTCAAATTACATACGAGGAATTCAAAAATGCCCAGACCAATCGTTGATTATATTATTGTCGGCGCAGGCTCAGCGGGTTGTGTCCTTGCCAATCGGCTGAGCGAAGACCCGAATTGCCGGGTCCTACTGCTTGAGGCGGGCGGTGAAGACGACTCTGCGACCATCCGCACACCGGCATTGTTTTCCCAATTGCAGGACAGCCCTTACGATTGGAGCGATCGGACCCTGCCGCAACCGCACATGCAGGGACGACGAATTTATATACCGCAAGGGAAAGTCTTGGGCGGATCAAGTTCGATCAATTACATGATTTACATACGTGGCAACCGCGCCGATTACGATCACTGGGCAAGCCTCGGCAACACGGGCTGGAGTTATGACGAAGTGCTGCCGTATTTCATCAAGGCTGAAACGAATGAAGCCTTTACCGATCGTTATCACGGCCGTTCGGGGCCGCTTATGGTTTCCAGTCACCCTCAATTAAGCCCGGTGACTCAGCGTTATATCGCAGCAGCACAGGAAGCGGGTATTGCCTTCAATCCGGATTTTAACGGTGAGCGGCAAGAAGGCTGCGGGCCTTTGCAAAGAACGATTGCTGACGGTGCCCGAAGTAGCGCCGCCATTGCCTATCTGCACCCGGCGCGGCTTCGCCCCAATCTGACCGTTATCAGCCACGCACAGGCCACCAAATTGCTGTTCAGCAATAATCGTGTAATCGGCGTGCAATATCTGCGTTTTGGCGTAGTCGAACAGGCCTATGCTGCTGCCGAAGTAATCTTGTCCGCAGGAGCCTTCCGTTCACCGCAATTGCTCATGTTGTCAGGTTTAGGACCGGCCCAGGAGCTTGAAAAGCTCGGTATCGAAGCGCAGCTGGATTTACCGGAAGTCGGCAAGAACCTGCAAGATCACATTCATGCCCGAGTACGATGCGAACTGACACAGCCCTTGACCTTTGCTTCACTGCCCAGCGAAGACAAAGCTGCAGCTGCGCTCGCTTACGAATCCACCGGAACGGGACCCTTGGCCTCGAATTTTCTGGAAGCTGGCGCCTTTGTCAACAGCCGACCTGATGTGGCTTATCCCGATCTGCAATTGTTTTTATTCGGAAATTTAACGCCCGAATATCCTGAAGCAGGGCCGCCGAACCGGCATGGCGTAGCCCTAACCGCTTATGTCAACAGGCCACGCAGCACCGGCCAGGTCACGCTGTCATCCGCCGATCCGTTAGACCGTCCGCGTATCGATCCGTGTTATTTCAGCGATCCTGACGATCTTAGCTGTCTGGTTGCAGGAGTACGCTGGAATCTTGAAATTCTTTACGGACACGCATTTGACGATATCAGGGGCGCTGAGCTATCACCGGGCATAAATATCCGCGATGATGCCGGTCTGGAAGATTTTGCCCGGCGTACGGCATCCACTACTTGGCACCCAACCACAACCTGCCGAATGGGAACCGATGCAACGGCCGTCGTGGATCCGGCTTTGCGAGTTAATGGCGTAACCGGCTTGCGTGTGGTCGATGCGTCCATCATGCCGGCTATCGTCAGCGGCAACACGAATGCGCCGGTCATCATGATCGCGGAAAAGGCGGCCGACTTGATTCGAATAGGTGTTTTGTAAGTTGGAATCACGCAAGGAATCCCAACGATACGGTGCGTCAGGTGTTGGGGTTCGTTGCCTCACCCCAACCTACCGAGTTGTTAGCAGTCGTAATCATTATGCTTGGGGCTGTTTGGGCATTAGATACCAGAGAACGAATGCAAAGAGAAATAGCGTCGGCACATCTCCTATCAGGTTTATCCGGTCAGTTTCATCAATGACAGCATGAATTAACATAATGCTGCCGTGGACTATACTAGACCAGATCGTAAACCAGATCAGGCTTGTATTAGCTAAAGGGTTTTTTGCAGCTAGGATCAAAAACACACCCAATGTCGCGTAGACCCCCTGAATCATGTGTTCATACTCAGGCTGGGGCGGTGTCCAACCCCAGCCTGAAGGCCAAATCCACATCATCATTGGTGCGAGGCCTACAATGAATATTAAGCCAATTACGTTAAGAGCAATTTTCAAATACTTCAGTCTTTCTTCTTCAGTCATGAGATTTCTCCTCTCATAGTTTTAGAAAGTGCTAACTCAGCCTTCAGCGGCTTGACCGCTGTAATGCTTTGCTAGCGGCCAGTTGTTCAAGACGCTCTGCCAACCAAACTTTTATTATGGATTGACGCGTTACTCCAATTCGGCTTGCTTCTTTGTCTAAAAGTTCAAGCATCCAAACAGGGAAATCAACATCAACCCTTTTTTGATCTTGCATTACTCTTTTGGCCTTGGATAAATCCAGCGAATCCAGAATGTTGTCGCCGTTATCAAATTTTTGGTCAAGCTCTTTAGCTTTCATAAAGATCCACCTCTTCTTGTCGCGACCGGCGCACAGAAATAATTCTAATGTTTCCGTCTCAGTATGTAATTACGCCCGACCAGTGCTTTCCGGAAATCATACCTATGATGAGGGCTCGGGGTTCATCGACAGTTTTTGCTGGTATTTCAAGAAGATCAGGATCATCCCAAAGTAGCTGAGCAGCAACGAAATCGATTCCATGTTTCTCCAGGTTGGACTGGCTCTTATTTTCATCAAACTCGAATATAATCATGGTATGAAAAATATACCAATTTTACATAACTAACGGACGCGAGGCACGAGCGTCGGTTTGGGTGAGTGGTTAGGCTTATTTAGTACCATATAGTCCTCGTTCGACTGGTGCATGAACCTCGTATTTTTTTGTTATTGAGTTAATAACATCCATAAACCAATCCGGACTATCTGGGTGTATCAGAATTTGCTCTATGAATCCGTTGATAGAAACAGAAAGTTGATGTCCGTATGGTGTTTTCTTTGTTGGACTGATTCGCGAATAAGTATCTAAACTAATCCTAACTTCCTCTTCAAAGGAGAAATGTGGTCGTTTTATAAAAAAACATTCCTCGTATAACAACATACCAGATATTTCCTCTGCTCGCTGGTAAGTAACATTTTTAAGTATTAGCGAATGGCCAGACAACTTAGACGGTTCTAGGCTGCTTTTCATTTTCTCAACAGTTGTCTGTATTGCAAGAGCGTTAGCACCTCTTCCATAGATTTCCCACATGACCATGTTTTCATCAAAGTTTTTGTGCCAACAACTTATGAATGTATTTTTACGTAGATAATCTTGAAAATCGTCGGCATCTTTAACGACAGACTTATCGTCATCATCAAAGTTTTCGTAGGCTTTTTCGATCATCTTCCTCATATCATCCGGAAATCGACCTTCATGTTTATCCCTGAATGTATCTGCTCTTGCTAACCACAAAGCCTTTTTTTCTATTAAAGAGATAAATTTTGATAAATCCATATAACGCCAAAGTTTCTGGCTTTTTTCAAGCTCTTCATCAACTTTTAAATAGAGATTTTGCATAGACCACCGTAAAATTCTAACAAGTTATTACCTTGTCGTGCTCATCTTATACGACAAAGACCATTAATTTTCAAGAAAACTGATTAGCCTGTTGGGAGCACATAAAATGTCCGCTGTTGTAGCACATAAACTGTCCGGTTTTCATATTATACCGAGGAGGTACAAATATGAAACGGGCAGAATGGTTACAGGAGACTCGAAAGATGAGATTCGAAGAAGCGTATGGAGGTTGGCAAAACGGGCGTTTGACTCAGGAAGAAGCGGCACGCCTGTTGGGTGTCTGCGATAGAACGTTCCGTCGTTATATTGACCGTTACGAAGATGAAGGTCTGGACGGACTGATAGACAAGCGACTGAATCAGGTATCGCACCGACGGGCGCCGGTGGATGAAGTCATGGGGTTGGTAGATCGTTACCGTAGCCGGCATGAGGGTTGGAACGTGAA
>Ga0208392_1000522_pt1 | contig 10388 bp, 9 predicted proteins | sample LakWasMeta3_LOW4_2_FD_183855 | JGI IMG/M metagenome (GOLD analysis project Ga0208392, IMG submission 183855) | Freshwater sediment methanotrophic microbial communities from Lake Washington under simulated oxygen tension - Sediment Metagenome... | ecosystem: Environmental > Aquatic > Freshwater >... | reverse complement strand
GTTAGGAACACGAATATTGGCATGGTGAAAGAAAATGAAGAATAACTCAACAACTTCTATGGCAAGCACCAGATAGGCATTCACACCAATTACGACAACGAAAACACTTTTATAAATGAGTTCCAACAACAAGTCGAATATGTGAAAGCGAAATCCGGTAGAAACATTAAAGCCTTTATCACTGTGATGTATTTTATGAAAGCGCCACAGAAAGTCGTTATGGTGACTGGCAAAGTGCCAAAGGTAAATGGCCAGATCAAAAAAAGCAAAAGCCAACAGCCATTTCACAGGGCCATTATTCAAGCCGCTCAGCAAGCCAAAGGAAGCAAACTGTTGCGCGACAAAAAATAAGGATGAGGCCCTGATAACTGACAAAATGAGGTTGTTGACCAAGAATGCCGTAGTGTTGGTTACGAACGATTCTTTGTAAACTTTCTGGGGGAATTGTCGATAGGGATGACGCTTCTCGATGATTATCAGCGCGATAAAAGCGACTATCGCAAGACCAAATAAGCCTTGAATAAAAAACATGTCACTACCAGTATCTGCATTCATAAACAAACCTTATTGTTTAGCATTGTTGTTAATATACCTTGGCTATTATTTTGGCCTAGCATTTAATAAATCGTTTAACTCTTTAATTTCATTGCTGGCGTTAACCTTGTCGGTGATATCGTACTGCACACCCAGGTAATATATGACGCGTTGTTTTCTATCGAACAAGGGCGTTATTTTCAAGCGATTAAAAAACAGGGTTCCGTCTTTTTTATAATTACGCAAAGTGACTTCAATAGCCTCATGATTTTCCATTGCCTCCCGAATTTGATAACGTCCAGGCTGATCCCTGTCTTCGCCCTGAAGAAAACGGCAATTGTGACCGATGATCTCTTCCTGGCTATAACCCGTTAAACGTTCAAAGGCTTTATTGGCATAGACAATTGGCGCATCTTCCATATCCGGGTCAGCCAAAGTTACACCGTTAACACACTCGTCTAAAATAGACGATAGGACTTGCGGAATAAGACCGCTATCTTTTTCAACAATAAAAGGCATATTTAAATTCCAATTTTTAATAAAAATTACAAAGCGGCTAGATATTAGCTAGGGTTGGCAACGATTAAATTTTTAATATTTTCAACCGTGTTTTCAGCACCTTCCTCAATGGCGGAACGTATCAGTTTTTGAAAGGGTCGCATAAAAACTTCAATTTCTGTCAATTCAAAACGGAAGGTCAACTGTGTGGATTTATTTTCTTCGTCACTTTCCAGTAAATAACTGTGTACATAAGGCTCCGTCAGGCCTTTAAAAGTAAGCATCATGGAGGGTTGATAATGGGTAATTTCAAAAACAGATTCTACTGTTGACCCTTGGTCTTGACGAACTTGCCTTGCTTTGGCACCTACAAAAACCTTTTTACCATCCAAGGGCTCTAATTTAACTACTTCTACTGCCCATTTTGGGTAGTTTTCATAAAAATGCTCGCCGATGTAAGCAAAAACATCGTGAATCGGTTTGTTAATCTCAATGCTTGCTTCACCAACAACTGGCTTGGTTGAATCAAACGAAAATTTAATTTGCACGGTTGTACTACTCCCCGTCGAGAACATTTCTTAACTAAAATACTGTTTTACTAAACAATAGTGAATGTAAGATTTTTTCCAAAAAAAGCAAATTTAAAAATTATTGCAGAATTTCTTGTGATAACCATTTACATAAGTACACCATTGATCGGTTCGATTGGCGGCGGAATACTGGTCTCTCCAAGTTGTTGTCGCAAATCGATCTCAATGGTCCGGCATATTGCCGACATCGGGGTATCATTGGCGCGGTTCTCAAATGGATCGCGAAGTTCCGCACCCAACCGTTCGATAGTTACGAATATGAAAGCCAGCATAGTCTCTGTGACCATGGCGACTAAATCGAAGCGCTGTTCGCTCTCGATCAAGCTGAAGGGGATGAGCATCGCCAGTAACCAAACAAAAATACGGGTATGAAAATTAAAGCGATCCGGAAACGCCGTGCGTTTGATTCTTTCACAACCGCCCTGGATATCGTAAAGGAGATTAAAGGAGTCATCCAACTGCAGCAGGACCTGTTGTTCTCCCCAGTCTTTGCCAATCACTTTGCCGAGAACCTTGGCCTGTTTTTGCAACAGTTGAGTAGCAACGTTACTTGCACTTTTTAATTCAATTATTTCAACATTAGCAATAAATTGGGCAAGGAATTGCCAGTCTGTTTCAGACAGTTTACCTCCTGAGCGCAAGGCGATCCGCAAAGTATTTATGTATGCGATATGACGGTAAACCAATTCCTGATGAAATTTTGCAGTTTCTTTTTCACCGTTGATATTGGAGATCCGATTATCAGTCAATAAAGTAGTGATCTGTCGACCCAATGATCGGCTAACATTGATCAGTTGTCCCCATAATCGTCTGGCTTCCCACCAACGGTCGTAGCATTGGTTGATCTGGAACGCCAGGAATATCGACATTGCAGTGATCAGGACTCCCAAAGGTAACGAGGGCAGAGACGTATGTTTCAACGGCAAGTATTCATAGGTAAACTCTGCACCAACTGTAAGAGAAGTAAAAAAGAGTAAAGTAAACCAGTCATCGCGTAAGGCACGAATGACTGTTGTTTCACCACGAACAATCATGTTTTCTAACTCCTGGATTTAAGAATGAGTTCTTCACCGCTTCGGATATGGATAAATTTTAATCGCTTTGGTGCCTGTCCTGGACTTCTTTCACATACGCTTCCATTTCATTAATTGAATGAAGGAATTGCCATGATCTTAAGGATTCCTTGACCAGCCAGCCGTTGCCTTCAGGAATAACTTCATAACCGAAACCGCGCAGAATATCGGAAAATGCTTTAACTTTTATTTGGTCACTGACCTGAATATTCAAACTTGGCTGAAACGGATATACCCACATCTGATACAGGCTTACTAAAATCTGAATACCCATAGAAGCCCCCATCAAGGCCCCTGCACCAACCACTACATAAGCAAATTGCGGGATACTGCGAGCGGCAAACCAGGAGAGTATATCAACTAACATGGCTAAAAAAGGAATCACAACTATCGTTCTTTTCAAGACTATGTTCATCTCGCAGAGTATGAAAATTTTACCGGTAAAAAACAGAATAAAGGCAATACCAAATAGATGAATATGTGAGACTTTCACCAGAGCAGGCAAGGCCGCGCCTTTGGAATCGGCGACTTCCATTACCCCTTCGTAAGACGTCAAATTCGGAAGAGCCGGATTACTTTCAGGATTATGACAAATTACGCAATCGCGATTCAAAATGGGTGCAATGACCTCGTTATATTGATCTTTGGTCTTGCCTGACTGTAGCCAGTTAAGTATCTCCAGCTTGTCAGAAGGTAACTTGAGATTTTGTTCCATAGGCCCGCCGTTGATTGCAGCGGCTAAACGAGTTTGATCATGAGACCCATAGTAGGCAATCATAACGTCCTGCACCGATAGTCCTGGATGCCCGTCACGGGCGTTATGTGTATAGTACAAATGTGTCAAGGCAAATAAATAGCCTATACCTATGGTCATCAAAAAAAGCGTATCCAGCATTTTTTCACTGACTGAAATATCCCTGAATCTTCGATAATGCGTCGCCATGGTTTATTATTGTTCCTCGATTTTTAACAATGAATCTTTCAATTCCTCGGAAAAAGGTTCTTTGCCAAACCAGATATTCAGGTAGGCCAGGCTTTGTGCAGGATCATTCAAAGACGCCAGCGGCTTACTGTTTAAATTCAGTTGTAAGCCGGCCTTGGGATCATAAATAAGATCATAGTAATCGCCTTCTTTTATATCCTGATAGTAACTATTAAACTTGTCAAACGCGGGTTGCCAAGCTGTGTATTTTGGACCGAGATTTATTTTTAGATACTCTTCCGAAGCTTCTTTAAATGCCTTTGCCGGGATGGCCTTTTCATAAAAAAATCGCAAGTGCTTGGGGTCAGCAGAAAAAATATTGCCAATCTTCTTGCAATCGTCCAGATACAACGCCGCATTTCCGACATAAATTAAACGGAATGCTTTGAGTTCCCCTCGACTACAGCGGGAAAGCCGCGCATTTTGGGTATCAATATAGTCAGGGAAGAGTTCTTCAGCCTGAGCCACGGGTAGAGCAATAACAAATGTGATTAATAGTCTTGCAAGCCATTTTTTAACCATTGAAATACGCCTCCGATGATAGGTAAATGTTGATAAAATCCCTGCATACTGTCCCAATAATCCTGATGTAAAATTATTTTGCCCTCGCTATTAAAGCGTAAATGGCTCATACCGATTGACTGTATATCGCGGCTTTGTCCCATGACAGTAAACCGGGTATGCATAGTCCAGCGCACGAAAACATCATCGCCTTTTTCCTGGATACTGAGCACTTCAAAGCGCATGGAATCAAGCTGTTGTTGGGTGTGTAGCAGATACTTCAATAAATCCTGACGATTATGCAGAGTCACTATTGTGTCATTAAAAAAAAGATTTTCCGCATAGGTTTCTGCTATTTGGTCAGTCACTGAGATCGTCTTAAGTTGGTTGTAAAGCGTGATGAGCGGCTGAATTCTCTTGATTTTATTAACATCAGGCTCAGCAGGCGCTAAAGCGAGATAGTCATGCAATGTGTTTGGTTTGACGCGACTGCAAGCATTCAGTATCAAGGGGATCAGTAGCAAAGGAAAAACTGGTTTCATCGCTTAGTCCGGTTTAGTTGTAAAAAAATAATTATTTAGTTCAATTTAACGCTTTATCCACCCAAAGCAAATAACATGATAAAAAAGATAATTTTCCTTTGCACAAATATATCCTTCATGCGCTGGGAAAAAACGGTATAGTTTCTCAGAGTTTTCACCTGCCCTCCTGTGCTAGACTAGCCGGTATAACTATATTCTTTCACTACAAAAGCGCGAATATCGCAGGAGGCAAAAATGCCTGAACAAAATTGGATCAAAAATCAGTCCCACTCGTTGACAGAAATGATTCGTAACCAGGGACGCTTTAGACGACCAAAAAGTAACATAGAGCTCATCGAGCACACCATTCAACGGGAATGTAAAGCGCCCATCAACGCACGTTTGGCATCAAATGGTGCACTACGTGTCGACACCAATCGCACAGGACGCTCTCCTGCTGACCGATACATCGTCGAAGGGAAGTATTCTTCACAAATCAACTGGAATTCGGTCAACAAAGAAATGCCGCGGGATGCCTTTCTCTCGCTCATGGAGCGGGTTATGAAGCACGTAGAACACCTTGCTGAGCCGCTATTTTTCTCCGATGATCTCTATATCGGGAAAGATAGCCAATATCGTCAACCGATCCGACTTGCTACGAAATACGCATGGCATCAGCTCTTTGGACGAAACTTTTTCATCAAAGGAGAGCAGCACGACGGGAGTAAAAAACCCTGGACATTACTGAGTGTGCCTTCTTTCATTACCATTCCCGAACGGGATTCAACGCATAGTGATGGTGTTATCGCCATCGACCTGGATGAACAAGTGATATTGATCGCAAACCGTACATATGGCGGCTGTGAATGGAAAGCGTTCTTTACGGCAATGAATACACTTCTTCCCTTCGAAGGCATTCTCACCATGCACTGCGGTGCTAACATAACGAAGAGAGAAGGCAAGGTTACCCTATTCCTGGGGCTTTCGGGTACCGGAAAAACAGCGCTATCCGCAGATCCGGATTGCCTCCTCATTGGCGACGACGGCCACGCATGGGGACCAGATGGCGTCTTTAATCTTGCTGGAGGTTGCTATGCGAAACTGCACGATATCACCCGGGAACGGGAGCAATTGATCTGGGATGCGCTTCGCTTTGGGACGATCATGGAAAATGTCGTCCTGGATAATGATCGCGTTGCTGATTTTGAAACAGGACCAGAGAACATCCGGGGACTCTACCCCATGGAGTTTATTGACGATATCTATCCCGGCGAACGGGCCGGACACCCGGACTCGATCATTTTCCTAACTTGCGATATGTTTGGTGTGCTTCCTCCCGTCGCAAAACTGTCACCCGAACAAGCTGCGTACTATTTTGCAGCTGGCTACACTACAAAGATCGGCAGCACCGAAGCGAATAGTCTGCATGACTTCGAACCTACATTCAGTGCGTATTTCGGGGAAGTATTCTTTCCACTCTTGAGCGGCTACTATCTTGAGCTGTTCCAGGACAAATTACGTCGGCATAACGTACCGGTATACCTCGTCAACACCGGCTGGACGGGAGGTCCAATGGGCTCACCTGCCGGGAGAAGATTTTCCATCGCAACATCAAGAAATATTGTGCATGCAATACAGCACAACAAAATCCATGATGAAGACCTGATGCTTCTCCCGGAGCACAACCTGCTTGTTCCCAAACATATCCCGGGTGTTGATGAACGGAATCTCAATCCATCGAATATGTGGCAAGACCAGGCTGAGTATAATTCAGCTTGCCATGAACTCAACCAGCTTTTCCATGTCAATATGGCACAAAAGTTCCCCGATATGGAAACCGCGATCCTCGTGTCGGGACGTCCGCAATCGTAACGAAAGAGGTGGGCAGAAAAACATTGCTCCCCTCTCTTCACATCGTGGATCATTTCCATTTAGCACTCAAGCATTACCGCGCATTGCCAACATCCACCAAAGGTCCATTCAATGAGCGGTGTAACCTTGATTATCCAAGGCTGTCCGAGAATAAGGCTCTCGAAATTTTTAATTTGACCAAACACCGGTTCAACAATCGTTTTGTCCTTACCGTAAATCACTTTGGCCGATTCCGTTGCCATTTTGCTATTCATCTGTTGACACAGTGGCTCTTTGTCATCGGTATTGATCGTCCGGGCCTCTCATTTAGCAGGTGACAGGCCTTTCATGCTCCTGTACACCAGAGCGAATGTCCTATAGACTGTTTCAACTGCGTTTAAGTTTATCGTGTATTTCCTCATATTTTGAATTTTGGTCACCATATGAATTGGGAAGAGCACAATGAAACCAGGATTTAACAAATTTTAAGACCACCCGCCAAAACCGTAGCTTTTATTTATTACTATTTAAGAGCAATATAATGACATTACAAATAAACTACTTTTCAATTGAGCAGACCGCCTTGCTCAAAGGATTTGGCATACTTTTGATAGTGCTGCACAATTTCTTCCATAATCTAACGCCCATTATAGGAGAAAATGAGTTTACCTTTTCATACCAAACTTTTGGGAATCTTTATCAAACTTTGCTAACGAGTCCGGAAAACCTTTTAAGAGCAATCTTCAGTTATTTTGGGCACTACGGAGTCCAGATTTTCGTATTTTTTAGTGCCTATGGACTTACCAGGAAGTACCATAATAAACCGCTTATTTATAGCGCGTTTCTTAAAAGCAGAATCTACAAGATTTATCTTTCTTTTCTCTTGTGTCTAGCAATCTATATTGTTCTCGGAATAATTAAATCTGCATATTTGGTGGATGAAAAAGTATTCTACTGGGACAGCCTGCTTTGGAAAGTTTTATTGGTCTCTAATTTTATCCCGGGGCAGGCTCTTATGCCTGTGGGTCCGTGGTGGTTTATTCCATTTATCATTCAAGTTTATATGCTATACCCATTTCTCTTAAAAGGTTATCAAAAATACGGAAATAAACTTCTTGTTTTGGTGTCCTTAGCATCACTTCTTGGCGAGTTGCTTATAAATCCTTATCTGAATTCACACGGTACGAATATAAATTATATGGTTTTTGGTCATCTACCTGTAATTTGTTTAGGAATAGCTCTTGCTTCTCAGGAATCAATAAAAATTCCTATTGAATACGCTGTCTTGGCCTTGTTGCTTTTTATTTTGGGGAATTTCAATCAGTACATTTGGATAGTTGACAACATATCAATTACTGTTTTGATTTTAGCCGTATCAATTATCGTATTTAAGACGCCGTTACACCCCACCCTTATAACAGGCCTCTTTATATTTTATGGCAATATTTCTTTCCATTTGTTTATGGTTAATGGCTTTTTGCGCTTGCCTTTTCATAACTTTGCTGAAAGTCATAATCTTTGGTGGATAGATAACCTGGCTGCTTTGGCTAGTTTGCTTTTTTCTACCTTCTGCGCATTTTTCTTGAGCAAGCTCGATAAACGATTACGTTCTGTTTTCAACTAATAATTGACTCTTATTTAGTCATACAATTAACAGCAAACAAAGTTTTATGATTTTTCTGCCATGCGTTCACGCCAGCGTAAGTCTTCCCATTCACGAATCAAATTTACAACCCTATCTTTATAGAGAGGATCTAAAAGTGCCTCCTTATAAGGTTTCCATGAATTTAAGTCACTAAAGAAGACTTGTTCAGAACGAAAATCAAACAGTGTCCGGATTCCGCCCTTTTTTACATGGGCAATTAATAGGGGTTCAAACAAATTACCCACTAATTGAAATACGACCTTATCTTTGTTTGCCCAATCATTTATCAGGCCTAATGCGGAACGAATGGTTATCTCAGCAATATCGACTTGTCCTATCGGTTCGTCATCTACAACGATATTAGGATCATTGATTATTAAAGGAATTTTTGTTTGTGAGTCATTAATGGCATGGCCATGACCAAGAAAACCGTCATTAAACAAAGATTCGCCATGATCGCCTAAAATAACAATCGTAACCTGATCAAGCAATTTTCGATTTTTTAATTCCTCGATGATTTTTCCAACAGCCCAATCATCATTGGCTATTGCATTCCAATAGGTTGCTGACAGCCAATCTTTGTTCTCTTCTTTAATTTCAGAACGAGGAATGGGATTATCAAAGATCCGCTTGGTCATTTTAGGACTGAAATAAGGAAAATGACCAGCCTGTAAGTTCAAGTAAAAAAACTGCGGCCTGGTAAAATCCACCTGATTAACTCGTGTTTGAAACTGCTTTACTATGCGCTCTTCACTAAGGCGCAAACTGCCTTCTTCTTTACTGGGAAAAACACGATCATCTATTGCAATCCTTGCGTCAAAGAAATTAACCCCTTCATTTTTCATTCCTACTTCTGCTGCTACGTTGCCAAACGATTCATCATGACCCGAAATGATTGAAATTTGATAACCAGCGGATTGTAAAAACCCAATTAAACCAATGGTATCTTTACTTTTAACTAAGCTTCGGTTAAATATAGCCTTAGTGGAGGTGGTCGTATATCCTGTGTGACTATATGCGTATTTGATGGAAGCGCCTTCTTTTGCGATTTCTCTCATTACCGGCGCCACATATTTTCCGTTAAATTGCTTTTCGAGCAAATCGGCACGTGCGCTTTCCAATTCAATAAGAACGATATGTTTACCACTTTTGGAAGTTATTTCAGAAAGACTATCATTATTTTTATTTGTTACAGTGGCATCACCTAGAAAACCATCTTCATCTATGCCATTACCGGGGATATCCAATGCACCTGGATAGATAGCACCATTAAAAACAGCTTTATCCTTAGGAAATGAAAAGCTGCCATAGCCATCGTCATCAATATCCGATAAACTATCCAAACCACTGCTAATAAGTCGATAGGACGTTTTCTTTCCCAAGCCATACCTTAAAAAGTCATTATTGGAAACAAAAAACGTGAGAATAGGTACTAAAATCACGACTGGAATAAACAACTTTAAATATGAAGAATGCTCATGATGGTTCATAGGAACCTCAAGTACAAACTTGCTTTTTTTAAGTAATTTAATGCCAAAAAAACTTGCTGCTATAACCATGCATATCATCCCAACAAACAAAGCTATTTCATTACCCGCATAAATTAAGGCAGTCTTTAAACTTCCTCCACCCAAATTTTGCATAATTGTGAGATTGATTGTGTCACTGAAGTATGACAAAACCTTAAACTTAAGTGATAGCCAAATCCCCATCAATAATACAATCAGAGCTATGAAATTATAGGAAACGATTACTCCACTTTTCCTAAACTTGTTAGCGATAAAAAACCAAAAATATGCCAAAACGCCACATAATGACAAATCAAACAATATTGATAGAAAGATAAATATGAAACGTTCTGGAATTGTTTTATAGGAAAAGGGCTGTAAAAACCCCCCTGTAAAAATATCATATTTATAATGCAGAAGAGCCAATTCAAAAATATTGATAATAATGACAGCTGTTAAAATAGCTATCAATCTATGGTGCCGCCATACGGTTTCTTTTAAACTAAACATTTATTTTCTAGTATCCTGATTTCGATCTGTAACGTTATGGCGTTCATTAAGACATATTGATGTTGTTACTAAGGTGATTTCCAGAAATTAATTTACCCATTAGCAGGGCGAATTAGGATGTCCCATTTGGGCAGGATTGGGTTGCGCTCCAGTCTAGCTTCAATCGCCCGCATCG
>Ga0208392_1000516_pt1 | contig 10437 bp, 10 predicted proteins | sample LakWasMeta3_LOW4_2_FD_183855 | JGI IMG/M metagenome (GOLD analysis project Ga0208392, IMG submission 183855) | Freshwater sediment methanotrophic microbial communities from Lake Washington under simulated oxygen tension - Sediment Metagenome... | ecosystem: Environmental > Aquatic > Freshwater >... | reverse complement strand
GGCTCTTTGCACTAACGCCCGCATTGACAACGAGCAATCCGGCTGCCAAAAAAGTTTTCAATAGTTTCATGGTCGCAACCTCTTTGTTGGTTAGATTATTTTCAATGCTTATGCCTGATGATAAGCCCGGCTGTATTCATGCACGGCATCAACCATCGCTTTAACATGCTCAGGATTCATATCCGGCAAAATGCCGTGCCCCAAGTTGAACACGTGGCCTGAACCCGAGCCGTATTTATGCAAAATGGTTTTTACTTTTTCTGTGATAATTTCAGGGCTGGCGTAGAGCGCAACCGGGTCCATATTGCCCTGCAAGGCAACTTGATGCCCTACTCTGCCGCGAGCCTGATGTATATCGGTCTGCCAGTCAAGGCCCAAAGCATCATAGCCGGAATCGGCCATGGATTCCAACCAGAGCCCGCCGCCTTTAGTGAACAGGATAGTTGGAATCTGCTGTCCGTCCACGTTGGTTTTTAGCAACGACCTTACTTGCTTGGCGTAGTATAAGGAAAACTCGTTGTAATCATCGGTCGCCAGCATGCCGCCCCAGGTATCGAACAGCATGACCGCCTGCGCGCCCGCTTGAATCTGGGCATTCAAATAAGCTGCGACCGATTGCGCCAACTTATCCAGCATGGTGTGCATTAACTTGGGCTGCTCGTACATCATGCCTTTAACTTTTTGAAAGCTCTTGCTGCTGCCGCCCTCGACCATATAAGTCGCCAGCGTCCAGGGACTGCCGGAAAAGCCGATTAACGGGACGCTGCCTTGCAGGTTTTTTCTTATCAGCCGGACTGCATCAATCACGTAACGCAAATCCGTTTCCGGATCCGGGATCGGCAGTTTATTCACATCTGCCGCCGTTCTGACCGGGTGGGTAAATTTAGGCCCCTCGCCTTCGGTAAAATACAGCCCCAGCCCCATGGCATCGGGAACGGTCAATATATCGGAAAACAAAATGGCGGCATCAAAGCCAAAACGCCGCAACGGTTGCAGAGTGACTTCACAGGCCAGTTCAGGATTGGTGCACAAATCCATAAAACTGCCGGCCTGCTCCCTGACCTTCCGGTATTCCGGCAAATAACGTCCCGCTTGGCGCATCATCCAGATCGGTGTGTACTCCACAGGTTGTTTTAACAGCGCTCTAATAAAAGTATCGTTTTTTAATGCGGTCATGAATTTAATTGTTCCGGTTTAAAATTATGGTGTTTTTAGCCCATGGGCAACATATAAGCCTGTCGATATAGCCTATGTTTTTATCGAGCTATTTTCTTTACCAAGGCTCTGTGGAATTCAAAGGGCAAGGACTCCCTTGCTTTGTTTGCTGATGCGGCATCAGGATATGAACCATATTCCAAAATAAACTTCTCTTTGCTATTGGCTATCGTCCTGATGATTTTAATATCCGGCCCCATCGCCGGGTATTTTTTGAGTATGTCGTTCGCAGAGGATTGCTTCGATAACACCATAAGCTGCAATGTGAAATGATCTGCTGACGCTACGACTGCCGGGGATGATGGAAGTGTTGCAATCGGTAGGGAAGCGGTGCGATCAGGCCCCGTTTGCCTAGGTGTTGCGGCTTCTACGGCTTGCTCTTCAGGGATTGCCTCCGCTTTTACCGGCTTTTGCGACACTGGGTTGGCTGTAAACGGCTCTACACTATTAAGGGTTTTCTTCAATTCCGCTTGTTTTAATTTTTCTTGCGAAGCCCAAAGCTGCTCAGCCGTTTTCTGCTGCGCGGCATCAGATTGCTTCTTGTCCGGTTTCTGGTCTTTTTCAACTGTAGTTGACGGCACGGGTTGGCTTTTAACTTCCAGCTTCTGGTCGGCAGGCGGCTCGACACTATTGGCTGTTTTAGTTAAATCAGGCTGCTTTGGTTTGTCCTCTTTGCCATCAACCGGCATAGAATCTGCCTGGGATTGCATGGATACTGGAGCCATTGCCGAGGAATGAGGCGCATCATTCGCTAACGGCTTATCAGCAGCCATGCTTACGGCTTCAGGCGTGGCCTTGGGAGTTACAGATTGTCGATCATCCCTGTTTACATTGCCTTCGCCTGAAGACTCTAACGCATCTTTCGCTTCATTTGCCGAATGCTGAGCAGGCGGCCGCATCGGTTCCAGACCGATTGCGGCACTTCTGTCCTCCATGGATGGAGGAAATGTCGAGGACTGTCGGGAACTGTCTCGGCCGCCATCCTTGGCAGGCGGCAGCGGGAGCATTATTTGAGATTCCGGCTTTGGAGGAGCGACTTCGGTACTGTTCGCTTTCTGTTCGACAGCAGCAGGCGCCATTGCTTCTTTAGCATTGTCTTTTGACGATTGCAGGGATGCAGGAACAATTGCCGATGAGATTAGCCACTGAACGCCTATCGCTATGGCAATTGCCGCGACAACGGCAAACACAAGTACCCGTTTCAATTTTCCGCCCGGCTTGGCGCCGGAGGATAAACCGGATATTTCGGTGATAATCCTTCCCGGAACCCCATGCGTCTTCTGGTAGATATGCGCCACCATGTTGTCGCCGATAGCGTTGAACGACACGTTTGCATAAGGCTTTGTTGACAAATGCTGCAAAAAATCGCCACATTGTTTTTCCGATAAAGAAGGAATTTCGATGATATGGCAATTATCAATCGCTCGATCAGATACTCGCTTTACCTGCAATTCATCATGCGTTAAAGCAAAAACTACTTTTAAAACAGGACTTGCCGCTGCATATTGGATGATCGCCGCGATCAGGCCGGGAACCAATGCCCCCGCATTATCAATAATCAGTACGACTTGTTTATATTGACCCGCTGGCCGCCCCGAAGCCGCTGATAACGACTGAACAGATTGAGCCTTAAGCAGCTGCGCCTGAATTGCCTCAAAACTGACGGCGGCATTACCCTGTATAAGGCAGTACCGCCATGATTCGGTATTGCGTTCTTGCAAAATTTTAAGCAGCGTCGTTTTACCGATGCCTTCCGGACCGCAGACAACAAGGGCCTGCGTCAGATTTGAAAGCAGATGAATTAATAAATCAAGCTTCTGTGTTCGTTCCTTTGTTATCAATGACCGAGCGGGCTTGTTTATCGGATCAGCCGGCTTGTGTTTCACATGATAAGTAAAAGTATCATCATCTACCATAGGTTTTAAGAGTCATCTCCAATAAGTGTTGATCTACGTCTACGGGCAATGTTGCCTTGCCGATTTTTTCTAACAGAATCAGTCTGATTTGACCGTCCACATTCTTTTTGTCCACTGCCATTAATTCCAGATACCGATCTGCATCAATTTGTTCCGGCGGAAGTACGGGTAGCCTGGCTTTTTTAAACAGCGCAATAATTCGTGCACTATCGCCTTCACTTAACCAGCCTTTTCTTTTGGAAAGATCGGCGGCCTGACAGGTACCGATCGCCACAGCCTCACCATGCAGATATTGACCGTAACCGGCACCGGTTTCTATGGCATGTCCAAAAGTATGACCTAAGTTTAGTGTCGCCCTGATTCCGGTTTCGGTTTCATCTTCGGCGACAATTTCGGCTTTATTGATGCACGACTGTTCAATGGCATAAGCCAATGCCTGCTTATCTCTAGCCAGTAACGCGTCGACATTGTTTTCCAGCCAGGTAAAGAATTCGGCATCTCTGATCAGGCCGTATTTAATCACTTCGGCCAGACCGGCAGATAATTGACGGTCATCCAGCGTATCCAAAACATCAGCATCGGCAATAACGCATTGCGGCTGATAAAACGCACCAATCATGTTTTTGCCCAACGGATGATTAACTCCGGTTTTGCCTCCGACTGAAGAATCAACCTGCGCCAACAAAGTGGTGGGTATTTGCAGAAAAGAAATGCCTCGCTGATAACAGGCGGCGGCAAAACCGCCCATATCACCGATAACACCGCCGCCTAGAGCAATTAAGGTAGCATTACGGCTAAATTTGCAGGCCAGCAGTTTATCAAAAATTTGCGTGACAAAATCCAAAGTCTTGAATTGCTCACCGTCGGGCAATATCACTGTTTCGACAACATAGCCCTGCAAATTTTTTAAAACTGCGTTCAAATATAAGGGCGCAATGGTTTCATTGGTGACCACAACAACCTGCTTAGACTTTATGTGTTTTACGAACAGCTCAGCCTGGCTCAATAAACCGGAGCCGATATAGATCGGGTAACTACGATCACCCAATTCAACCAGTAATTTTTTCATGTTTATTAACGTTTGTAGATTAGGTTAGCAGTAGCTTAACCTGATATTTGTTGCTTCGATGTGTCGGCTTGCACTACTTTAGCCCGACCTAAATATGCGGTTCTCTGAATGCAAGAGGTAGAGCGATACTGGCAATTGCCGATATTCTGTTTATTTACGATTAGCTGAGTTGTATTCTTCTAAAATATGGCTGACTACTTCTTTGCTTTGCATGACGCCCGTGTCAATTTTAAAGTCTGCACAAGACAGATACAGCGGCTCTCGCTGTGCGAATAAGCTTTCTATCCGATCCTTGGGATTATCGGTTTTCAACAGGGGGCGTTGCGTGTCTCTGCGCGTCCGTTCCAAAATCCTTTCTACCGAACATTGCAAATAAACTATAAACCCATTTTCTTTCAATAACCTGCGATTCTCTTCACGCAAAACAGCGCCACCACCGGTAGCCAATCGATGCCCTCCATTTGCGTCAATTGCTGAATCATTTTCTGCTCCCTATCCCTAAAACCTTCTTCTCCCTCAAACTCGAATATGGTTGGAATATCGACGCCGGTTCTTTCCTCAATCGCTTTATCACTGTCATAAAAAGGCAATTTTAACGCTCTGGCTAACTGCCGTCCTATCGTAGTTTTTCCTGCACCCATGAGGCCAACTAAATATATATTCTCTGATCGCGCCATGACCTGTCTTCCTGCGGGTTAAACCATTAAAAAAGGGGGCATTATGCCCCCTTTTTGCTCCAAGTAGAAGCAATCAATCACTAGCTATATTATCTTTCATTATTTTTGGGGTAACAAAAATCAGCAATTCTTTTTTGGTTTTATTTTCTGTTGAATTGGTAAATAAAAAGCCGATGCCAGGAATATCGGCAAAAAATGGAATCTTATTTTTGCCTATTGATTCGGTGCCTTCATAAACTCCCCCTAAAACTACAGTCTCACCATCCTCAACAAGTACTGAGGTTTTAATCTCTCTTTTATCGATACCAGGATTACCTGAGACCGGGTTACTGGTGTCATTCGCATTGTCCTTTGTAATCAATAGATTCATAATAACTGATCCGCTGGGGGTAATCTGCGGCGTGGCATTTAACTTAAGGACGGCATCAATATAAGTCGTTGTTGCCGGTGTATTTGCACTCCCTTGCGTTGTAACCGGAATTTGCACACCTTGCATCATAACCGCCATGCAGCGGTCCATGGTCATCACTCTTGGGTTGGATACGATTTCGCCTCTTCCTTCAATTTGCAGCGCCTGAAGTTCAAGGTTCAATACATAATCCGCGCCTCTGGCGAGTGTCATGCCTAGAGCGCCTGGGGGAGTTGCAGACAATGCGGTTACACCCAAATCAACCAGCGTATCATTTACTGTTAGCTCCTGACCCGCCGTACTCATGTCACTTCTAGTCCCACTGCCGCCAATTGCAAAGGCTTTATTAGAATCAAGAAATCCTGCTTTTGCCGCCCCAAACTTGACACCTAAATTTTCAGTGAAACTGTCATCGGCAATAACAACGCGCGCCTCAATCATTACCTGCCGTACAGGAACATCAAGCTTACGTATCAGTTTCTTTATATCCTCTAGGCGTTTTGCCGTTTCCCGTACTATCAAGGTATTGGTCCTGGCATCGACAACGGCCGATCCACGGATCGAAAGCAAGCCGAACTTGTCATTATTTACCTCTGAGCCTTTTGCTCCCGCCCCTTGATTTGCTTGCCCATCCATCAAAGAACTTCCTGCGGATGACGATGATATGCTTCCGGTTGAAGTCGATGATCCGGCAGCAGCTCCAGTCACTCCGCAAGCACCAAAAGCGCCGGTATCTTGGCCGTTTAATAAGTTTCTAAAGTTCTCGGCCTTGGCATAATTGATTTTGATATATTCAGTCAGCAATGGATCTAATTGCTCAACGACTTTTTCTGTTTCCTGTTGTTTTTTCTTGTAGTCTTTGATTTTATCCAACGGTGAAATCAACGTGACATTACCGGTCTCATACTTGCCCAGATCCTTGGTCATCATGATAAAGTCCAGTGCTTCATCCCAAGGCACATCATCCAGCTTTAGAGTAATCGTGCCAGTTACATCGTCACCTGCCACTACATTCTGCCCGGTAAACTCAGCCAGAATTGCAATAACGCTACGTATTTCAATTTCCTGAAAATTTAAAGACAACTTGTCGCCAGTATATTTGGTACGCGCTCGGTCCAGTGCATCTTTCTCTTCATTGCTTAAAGGACGAAACTCAACAGTCAACATCCCGTCCGCTTGAAAAACGGAATAATCGTAAAGCTCATTTTGCATGGCCACGGTAATAGTGGTTTGCCGATCAGACGAGACCGTATCAATAAATTTAACAGGCGTTGCAAACTCGGAAACATCCAACCGTTTAGCCAGACTATCAGGCAGCCGGGTATTTAAAAAGCTTATAACAACTTTCCCGTTTAGTTTTTTGGAATTAACAATGGTATTAGGATTAGCCAAAGAAATCAGTATGCGTCCTTCACCTTTTTCGCCACGCTTAAAATCGAACCCGCTAATATTTTGCGCAGGTATTAATGCTGCAACCACCGAATTTACTGATTTTGTTGGAGCAGCGGAAGAGGTTGCAGGTTTCCCAACAACTGGCTTTGCAGCAGACGCTACCGCCTTTGCATGACTCAGGGTCAACAGCACCTTATTGCCAACCAGCTTGGTTTCAAACGGTATTGACTCAATCAGGTTAACAACGACGCGAACTCTGCCGGCGGCCTCAACCACATAAACACTGCTCGCTGCCCCCTGATTTATCGGGAACATTTTTTTGGCCAGCGCGCTTTTTACACCCGGAAAATCCAACGCAATCCGCGCGGGGTTATCCGTCTTAAATATTTGCGGGGTAATAGCGGGGCCCGTCATAACCATTTCAATTTGCAGTTTGTTTTCCGGCTGTGTCGCGAAGTCGATGCTCGATAAGGCCAGCTCGTCAGCTCTGACAGACGTAGCTTGAATGATAAATAAAAATAAGCCTAACCCAATGTGCGTCCACAATAGCCGCCATGTTTTATCTTGTGACCTGAGTGTATTTATTACGGCATTGTCTTGTTTATTATTCATTTCTTATCCTCAGAATCACTCTGTCAATGCTATTGAAGCGGGTTGTTCATGCCACGTTCCCGGCTTATCAGGGACTATTTCCATCAATTCAATTTTGTCGCTGACTATCCGTATAATTTTTCCGTAATTTTTGCCCATATAGTTTCCAACCTTGACGCGATAAATTGTGCCGTCGCTCGCTTTTACCAAGCCCCACAAACTCGACTTCATATCGACAGTACCCACCATTCTTAGGCCGTCTAAAGGAAATGACTCCAGCTCTTCTTTACGCCGAGTGGTATCGGGTTTTATACCGGTACCCGCTGAAACATCAACGCCCTCAGCCTGTTCGGGCTGTTCCAGCGGCTTAAATGGATCACGCAGGCCTTCCGGTTTAAACATAAAAGGCTCAATCACCTTGATTTCAGGCAAGGGTTTAATAGGCTCTTTAGGCCTGGCCTTAACTTCTGAGAGATAACGGTTTAAATCTGAAAAATCATCATTGCCGCATCCGGCCAGCAATGTCACAAGAACCAAGCAACTAGCCTGCAACGCTGTTTGCGAGCCGCTTCGTCGGCATGGGCGCAGCCGCCAAGATGACAGTAACTTATTGTCTTCCATTACTTTTGCCCTCTTTTCGTTTTAACCGCTGTAGTTTCTTCTTTAACGCCTTCGTTATAAGTCTTTACAGTGGCATTCATTCTCATTTTCCCTTCTTTAGCACCCTTACTTTCCGGAATAATATTTACATCATGTACGGTAACAATTCGAGGCAATGAGGCTAATCCACTGACAAACAAACCCAGTTCCTCATATTTGCCAATAACCTCAATATTGATCGGCAACTCAAAGTAGAAGTCTTTACGTATTGGAGCTCCAGGTTTGAATAATCTGAACTCCAAACCGCTAGCCAACCCTGTCTGAGAAATATCAATCAATAAGCTTGCCACTTCTTCTTTTGTAGGCATCTGACGAATCATATCCTCCAATTGTGTCTCAATTTGCGCCAGTTGCTGCTTATAGTCAGGAAGATTGATTGATTTTTTTTGTTTAATCTCAAACGACTGTTTTAGTTCCAGCTCTTTCTTCTCCGAGGCATCAAGCGCCGCCAACTGATCAAGCGTGTCGTAGTAAACGCCCGCCCCGAAAACCATGGCGCATATTGCTATGATCGTTGCTACTTTAATAGGCAATGGCCAAGTCCCTGCCTCGTTAGGATCCCAATTAATTTCTGAAAGATTCACTATTTCCCTCCAGTCGCTGCTGCATGCGCATTTTGATTACCCTGCTTGGCATGCAGAGTAAAATCGCTTAACTGCTCAGGGCTAACTTTGGTTGTCGACTGAATCACATCTAGTGTTGGGACTTTTAACCAAGCTGAGGCTTCAATAGCTCTCATGAAAGCTGAAACGCGCGCATTGGATTGGGACTTGCCTTGAAAAGTCAGCTCTGCGCCCTTCTGATCGAATGTAGCCAGAAATACCCCATCAGGTGTAACTCTGGGAAGCTCATCGAACAAATGCACAATTTCCGGACGACTGCCCTGTAACTTCTGAATCAACTCTATTTTGGTCAGCAACTTACTTTTCTGATCCTCAATCGATTTAATTTCTTCAATTTTTTTATCCAGCAACGCTATTTCGTCCTGTATTATTTTGTTTCTTTGCTCCTGGTACGCTTTCAGTCCTTCTATATACATATGAACCCCGGCAAAGATAAACGCTGTAACCAAAACAGACACGCCAATAGCATTGATAAAGTCCCGTTTTTTCTGCGCCCGCAGCTCTTCACGCCAAGGTAATAAATTGATTTTTGCCATCAGTCAAAGCTCCTCAATGCCAGCCCGCATGCGATCATCATTGCAGAAGCGTCATTGCTTAATGACTGAGGCTTTACTCTGCTGGATAAGGCCATGTTGATAAAAGGGTTTGCTATAACAGTGGGCACCCCTACACCTTGTTGAACTAATTTGTCGATGCCGGGTATTGATGCACAGCCACCCGCCAGAATAAGACTATCGATGCGCCTGTTCGCGCTGGATGAAGTAAAAAACTGTATGGACCGCTGAATTTGTTGGACCATCGCCCGTTTAAACGGCTCAAGCACATCAACGGCATAATTGTCAGGGAGTCCACCCAGCTTTTTGGCCAAGCCGGCCTCCTCATACGTTAACCCGTAGCGGCGCTGAATTTCTTCGGTCAGCTGTTTGCCGCCAAAGCTCTGTTCTCTTGTGTATACAGTACGGGAATTATGTAAAACATTTAAGGAGGTCATGGTTGCCCCGATGTCTACAATGGCTACCGTTTGACCCTCTACGGCATCCGGCAATTGATCAATCAGCAAGGTAAAAGCATTTTCCATTGCAAAAGCTTCTACATCGACAATTTTGGCCTTTAAGCCCGCCTTCGCCAGCACTTCCACACGATCGTCAATAATCTCCTTTCTCGATGCCGCGAGCAGTACATTGACCATCTCAGGGTTGTTTTCATTTTCACCCTGTACTTCAAAATCGAAATTGACCTCATCAAGCGAATAAGGCACATACTGGTCAGCTTCAACCATAATCTGCTCTTCCATTTCATCATCGGTTAATGAAGCCGACATAGGTATAAGCTTGGTCATCACTGAAGACCCTGCCACAGCGACAGATGCTTGTTTTAGCTTTGACCCGGATTGCTTTAAAGCGGCTTTGATGGCGTCAGCTATCACTTCAATGTTGGCTATATTCTTATCAACGACAGCATCTTGCGGCAAAGGTGATACGGCATAGCTCTCAACCCGGTAACGAGCCCCGACCTTACTCAATTCGAGCAACTTTATAGATGCAGTACTGATATCAATACCAAGAACCGCACTCTGTTTCTGTCTAAACCAACTCATGAATTAACCCTTGAAAAACTTGATGAATAATGTGATCGATCAATTGCATCACTGGTCGCTCGGCGATTGCTCCTGCATCGCCTCGGCAACTGCTCCTGCATTGCTCTACTACACGCCATCCATGGCGTTATGCAATATCTGCATTGACCTCCAGGGATGGAGGAAATGCCGCAAGATTGCTCCATGAGTTATCCGCTATAATTACAATCACAGAACTTATTACTCGCAAAAGTATAGTAGCCTTTTTTGTTTTGATGCTTAAAATGTTCAATTTATTTATGTAGCCGG
>Ga0208392_1000514_pt1 | contig 10476 bp, 8 predicted proteins | sample LakWasMeta3_LOW4_2_FD_183855 | JGI IMG/M metagenome (GOLD analysis project Ga0208392, IMG submission 183855) | Freshwater sediment methanotrophic microbial communities from Lake Washington under simulated oxygen tension - Sediment Metagenome... | ecosystem: Environmental > Aquatic > Freshwater >... | reverse complement strand
CATCAGTTATATGAATTAGGCGTCAAGGTCAGCCGTAATGCCTGATCGATATAAGAAAGTGAGGTTAGCTTTATGACATCCAATCACACTTATTCAGAGCAAGAAATTGAACTTAAATTAAAAAACCAGCTGCCAGGCTGGTATTTTGAAAATGGCTGGATACGCCGCAAATACAAAACCAGCGGCTGGAAGGCAACCTTGATGGTGGTGAACACCATCGGGCACCTGGCCGAAGCCGCCTGGCATCATCCTGACCTGGCTGTTTCCTATGCGTTTGTGATTGTTAAATTATGCACGCATGAAGCCAAGGGCATCACCGATAAAGACTTTGAACTGGCGGCCAAGATTGAAACGGTAATCAACTGGCAGCCGGCTAAAGAAGGTGGAGCGCTGACCGGAACTCCCAATGATGACCCAAGATTCAAGTACATCAAATATGATTAGGCTGGGATTTTCAATCAATCTAGCTTGAAACCCCCGCCCCGTCTGTCGGCTGTTAATTGATTCTCTGGCGTTCGAACCTGCCGAAATGCAGCATGATGGTAGGCAGAATCAGTAAATTCAATATGGTAGAGGTCACCAGGCCACCCACGATGATGGTGGCCATCGGGCCTTCAATCTCACGCCCTGGCTCACCGCTGCCAACGGCCAGCGGCAGAAGGCCAAGTGCTGTAACCAGTGCTGTCATCAGTATCGATGGCAAGCGCTCGGATGCGCCGCGGATGCAGGTATCTAATCCCCATACGCAGTTTTCCTCATCAATCAGGTGCTGGTAGTGGGAAATCATCATGATGGAGTTGCGCAGGGTAATGCCAAACAGGGTCACAAACCCGACCAGCGAGCCCAGTGATATCCAGCCGCCACTGAACATTGCAGCCAGTACGCCGCCTATCAGTGCAAAAGGCAGGTTGGCAAAAGTTAGCAGAAGATTGCGCAGGCGCCCGAAAGCCACGTACAGCATCAGAAACACAGTAACGCCGGCTAACAGTGACTGCAGTATCAGTGCTTCCCTTGATTTGGCATTGGCTTCCGCTGCACCGGTAAACTCTAGATAAGTACCTTGTGACAGCACGACTTCAGCTTTTAGCTTGTTTTTGAGCTCTTTGGTAAAGGCGCTGATGTCGCGGTCAACCACGTTGGCGGTCACGGTCTGAATGCGCTTGGCGCCGGCGTGCAATATTTTTGAACGGCCATTTTCCTGCACAATGTCTGCAACGTCGCGCAGGCGAATCAGTTTTCCATCAGGGTTGAATAACGGCAGATTGCCTGTCTCCTGAATGTCGTCACGCGCTTCGGAATCCAGCATCACGCTTACGCCTATCACGCGGTTGCCTTCATAAATCTGTGTTGCGGGCATGCCTTCATAGGCCAGGCGGATACTATCCAGCACATCGGTAGGATAGAGCCCCAGCCTGGCCATTTTTTCAGGGCGCAGCCGCATGACTAATTGCGGCGTTCCTGCCGGAGATTGAACCAGAACGTCAGCGGCACCTTTGATGCCCCTCACCACGTTGGCAATAGCATTTGCATCGCGGTCCAGTGCGTCCAGGTCTTTGCCATACAGGTTTATCACGGTGGATGCCGCATAACCGGAGATGGTTTCTTCGATGCGTTCGGTGAGGAAAGTGTTGATGGCGAAGTTGACCCCTACAAAACCTGCTTCGGCCTTTCCGCCTTCGTCTTCAGCGGCCTCGGCACCAGCCAGTTTTTCTCTGATCTGGTTCAGTATCCGCCTCTGTTCCAGGCCGGATACGGCACCGATTTCAATCTCAAATTCACTGTAGTGGGTGCCGAAGGTGTCTGCCCCATTAGGTGCGCGACCTACCCATTGCGTTACAGACTTCACGCCTTTTATGGTTCTGATAACACTCGATACCCGGTTGCCTATGCGTAAGGATTCCTGCTCAGACGTGCCCGGCACGGCTGTCATGTGCATGATGTAGTGCCCTTCATGCAGTGCGGGGATGAACTGGCTTCTGAATAGCGGCAATGTGCCCAGCCCGATTGCAATGAATATAAAGCTGGAAGCCAGGATGACCTTGTAATGTGCCTCGATTCTAACCAGCATGTTTACATACCATTTCTTGATGATGCGTATCATTGGCGGGTCTTCTGCATCGAGTTTTGCGTCACCAAGCAGCAGGTAGCACAGGGCAGGGGTGAGCGTTAATGCCACAAGCAGTGATGCGATAATCGCTGCAATGTAAGCGATGCCCAGCGGGGCAAAAAGTTTGCCGGCAACGCCGCCTAAAGTCAGCAATGGCATGAATACAAGCGCAACGATAATCGTGGCATATACCACTGAACTGCGGACTTCCATAGAGGCGTTAAACACTACGCGGTAAGTAGGCAAGGGCTCTGCCTGCATCCTGTTCTCACGCAGGCGCCTGAAGATGTTCTCAGTGTCGATGATTGCATCGTCCACTACTTCGCCCAGTGCGATTGCCAGGCCGCCCAATACCATGATGTTCAGCCCGATATTGAAGTAGCTCATGACCACGATTGCAGTGAGCAGCGATAACGGAATAGCAGTTGCTGAAATAAATGCAGTACGCACATTGAATAGGAACAGAAACAATACGGTAATGACCAGCACGGAGCCGATTAAAATGTCGGTACGCACGCCTTTGATGGCAACCTCGATAAAATTGGCTGGCCTGAACAAGCCCTCGTGCAGCGTAACGTTCTCTGCATCCAGGCTGGGTTTCAGTTCCTGCAGCGCGTCTTCAATAGCCAGGGTTACGCCATGGGTGTTGGCACCAAGCTGGCCTTGTACTGAGAGGTAAACGCCGGTTTCTTCGTTAATAGCGGCGGCGCTGATGGAGGGTACCGAGCCTTCCACCACCTTGCCTATATCGCCAATGCGGATGGTTTGTCCATTTTTATGCAGCAGGGTGACCACCGCCAGTTTTTCCGGCGTGGTGGATTGGCCTTCAGTGTTGATTACAATACGCTGGTTTTTGTTCTCAATAAAACCATTACCGCGCACCCCGGTGGCTTTGCGCACGGCTTCTTCAACCTGCAGCAGTGAGATGCCGTAGCGAATCATTTTTTCAGGGTCAACCTGCACCTGAAGCTGGCGTATCTTGCCGCCAAATACATTCACGTCTGCGACACCCGGTATTGCAAGCAGGTGCGGCACTATGGTCCAATCCACCAATGTGCGTATTTCGGTTAGGCTGCGTGTCTTTGAAGTGACGCCAAAGCCCAGCACGGTACTGGCAGAAGAGGTCAGCGGCGTGATGTTGGGCGTAATGCCTTGCGGCAGTTTGTTGCTGAGTGTGGACAGGCGTTCTGCAATCACCTGGCGATTGCGGTAAATGTCTGTTTTTTCATCAAATATAACGGTGACAATCGATAGCCCGGGGATGGATTGCGAGCGGATGCTCTCAATGCCGACTGTACCGGCGATGCTGGTTTCTATCGGCTGAGTGACAAGGCTTTCTACCAGTTCGGCCGACAAACCTGGTGATTCAGTCTGGATGATAATCTGTGTGGGCGAGAATTCGGGGAATACGTCCAGGTTGCTGCGTGTCATGCTATATGAGCCATATAGCACAACCAGCATGGCTAAGCCGATAATGACGCCACTGAAGCGAATCGAGAAACGAACTAAAGCTGACATCATGATGGCTTAATCTTCATTCTCGTTGGTAATCTGTGATTTGAACTCTTCAGACAATAATAGTTGTGCGCCATTGGTCACCACCTGGTCACCCGCTTTTAAATTGCCTTGGTAGAACCAGCCATTCTCAACTTCGATATCCGTGGCCACCGGGATGCGGCTGAATTTATCATTGGCAGTTTTTTTGTAAACCCAGGGTTTTCCGGCGTACCAGATGATGGCTGTGTTTGGAATAATCACGCCATTGCTTAGTTTGTTTGACGTTGTGCTAATGGCATTCACCTGCATGCCGGCCCGCAGCTCTTTGGTTTTTGCGCGATAGAAGTAGGTTTTACCCTGGATGGTGGCGTTGCTTACAGGCGCACGCGAGATGTAGCTGGCGCGAATGCCGTGAGATGGTGCTGCAGTCGGTGCAATCATGATGCTGCTGTTATTTGCAGGTTCTTCGGCATCAAACGGCAATGTGGTCTGGATTAGTACTTCCTGGCTGCTTATCAGGTTTTGTAATAGCTCACTTTTGTTTTGGCTGATTGCATGCAGCGTAAGTGTTTCACCCCAGGTCTGGCGCATGCTGTCAGCAATGTTTTTGGCGCTGGATTCGGCCGCAGCGATTTTAGCTTCATCAGCTTTGATGTTTGACCTTGCATTGGCGACCACTTTGTCAGAAACGTTTTTGTCATCCTGATTCAGTGCCTGCAACCGCGCAAATTCATTTTTGTTGTAATTGAGTGCGGTGCGCAATACTTCAATATCTGCTTTGGCCGCCAGATAGCGGGTACGCAGGTCAATCAGGCTATCAATGCCGATAACGCTGCCATAAGAACTGATGCTGGCTTGATGCGTGCTCGGCTTTAATGCGCTGGCGCTGATTTCGCTCTGATTTTGTGTGGCAGGGCTTATGGAAATGACTGCGGTACCATTGTCATTAACCACCCGGTTCGGAGTGTCGATTTCTTCCTGCGTCTGCTGCGTGAGCGCTTCAAACTCATCTTTGCCATAGAATACGAGCACCCAGAACAATACGACAATTAAAAATGTCTGCAAGCCTATGATAATAGTCAGTTTACGATTCATTCTTATTCTATCTCCCAAAGGCTTAAGTGCTTGAGCTTGAAGCCTGTGTTGCTTTTATTCTATTGGCTTTAAACAGTTATTTAGTCAGCGGTAAGTTTTCGATCTTGTCATTTTTGATAGTGCTGCCAGACAATGGCGTCTGTAAGGCGTTTTCAAGCTCGTTAACCGATGTGGTGAGCTGGTAGCGGCTAAGCGCAACACTTTTCTCTGCAACTGTCTGCTCCAGCCTGGCGTAGGTGACTTCAAGTTTATCTATATCGCCGGAACTGAATCTGCGCTCCATGCGCTGCGTATTGTGCTGCTGCTGCTGAAGCAGGTTTTTCTGGTTTTCCAGCATTTGTTTGGCTTGTGCCAGCTTGGCATTGGCAGTATTTGCCTCCGCAATCACTGCAGTTTGCAGTGCCTCAAACTGTGCAGCTTCAACCTCACGCAGCACCGTGGCCTCTGCAATGGCAGCTTTGTTTTTGTTTAGCAGTGTCAGCAGGCTTGATAAGCCAAGTGACCATACCTTGTTGCCAAATTCGTAGGTGTATCCTGGGCTTAGGCTGATGTCCGGGTATTGTTTGGCAATTTCAAGCTTTAATTTCGCTTCGGCTGCGGCGTAGCGTTCAAGCGCAGCCCTGATATCCAGCCGATTTAGAAGGGCGCTTGATTGAACATCAGCCTGCACGCTTAGTGTGGCCAATAGTGTGGCTAATTCATCAGTATTGGTGGATTCTGCCAGCTGCATACTCTGCAGCTGATTTACCGATAAACCTAAACTGCTCGCCAATTGAGATAGTAGCACCAGGCTGTTGCGCTCCCTGGCATTCAGCTCGGCTACTGCCGATTGCAGCTGTAACTTTGCTGTGCTTAATTCAATATTGGATGATTCGCCCAGGTTGATGCGTTTCTGGTAGATATCGACAATCTCCAGCCTTCTGGCTTGTTCTTCAGATAGCAGCTTTGTTAATTGCCGGTTGAACTGGTATTCATACAGGGATTGCGCAACCTGATTTCTTAAGCGCCATGCTGTCTGTGCAATCTCAAGTTTTGCGGCTTGTGACAAGTGTTCTGCGTTCTCAATGCGTATGCTGCGTTTATCTACGGTCTCAAGCGGAATGTCTATGCTGAGGCCATAAGCATAAGGGCTGATGTCATTATTGGCATTGTTGCCCTTGGCAAGGCTGCCGCTGATGGTCGGCTTGGGTCTTTCGCCGGCGCTAAGCTTGGCTGCTTCGGCAGCACGCCATTGCGCACGCGCAACATCCAGGCTCGGATGAAAGAATAGTGCACAGTAAGTCAGCTCATCCAGCCCCCACTTCTGAAGCGGGAGCTGCTCAGGCGAATAGCCGTTGTTCAGCAGAAACTGGTTGAAGCGGCTGTCGTCCGAGCGTTTGCTGTTGATTTTTTGTGCGACTGCTGCGGTATCTATAGGTTTTGCTATGTATTCCTGAAAACCGCAGCTGCTGAGCGCTATTGGCAGGCAGGTGAGCAGGGCGGCTTTGTAGAAAGATGATCTATTCAAGACGGTATCTTAATGAATTAGGGGGATGTATTGATAGGTATGCAGCCTAGCCAACGATTTCTGCATTCACTGCACTTAAAGCATCTTGCAGTGTTTCTTCGCTCAGGCCGTTGATTGAGGTCGCAAGCAGGTCGGCTGCTTCTACGGTGGAGATAGGCAGCTCATGGCTGTCCATCTCTGCAATAAGCCCGGCAGCAACGCCCGCAACTTTTAACAATGCCTGTCTTTCGCGCATGAGCAGTTCCAGCTCTGTGCGTAGCATATTGATTTCATTTTGATTAATAGTATTTGGCATGATGTTCAGTTTCTAAATGGTCTAAAGTGTGCTTGTTTCGGATTACATATATTCTCGCACAGTCTTTCCAAACGCCGCACAATTATTGGTAATGTATAACGATTGACCGATGAATTCAATATTCAATAAATCTAGGTTTTTTACGTGAATGTCTTTTCTGATTGTTAAAAGTTGAGATACAATAGCGAATTATCTGAACGGCTGATGTTTTGTAAGCCGTACACTACCTGCGAAAGTGGCGGAATTGGTAGACGCACTGGATTTAGGTTCCAGCGCCGCAAGGCGTGAGAGTTCGAGTCTCTCCTTTCGCACCAACTTTACTTTAAATTAGCATGTCATCTAAAGTTACCCGCTAAGGGTATCTAAAACATGGCTTGCAGTTAAAACTTAGGAATTACAGCATGGCTCTGAATGTTGAAACTCTCGGCAATCTTGAACGTAGAATCACTATTAGCGTTCCACTCCAGCCACTTGAGGCACAAATCAAACAAAGATTAAACCAGCTTGCACGTACTGCAAAATTTGCCGGTTTTAGACCAGGTAAAGCTCCGATTGGCTTGGTTAATCAGCATTATGGCAGCCAAGTGCGTGATGAAGTTTATTCTGGCGCAGTTGAGAAGAGCTTCGGCGACGCTGTTGAAGAAAGCAAGCTGCGCGTTGCCGGCTTTCCTAACATTGAACATAAACCATTTGATGCTGCTTCAGAGACTTTAGAGTACACGGCTACATTTGAAGTTTTTCCTGAAGTTGTGATCGGTGATTTGTCAAAAGTTAAAATCGAGCGCCCGGTAATTGAAGTTTCAGACGCTGATGTCAAGAAAACATTGGATGTGCTGGTAAAACAGCGCGTAACTTTTGACCCTGTTAAACGCGCATCTAAAAAAGGTGACCGCGTTAACGTAACATTAAAAGCATTTATCGATGGCCAGGAAGTTGAATCAACTGGTGAGCAGGGTATCGAGCTCGTGCTCGGCGAAACTACCCGTGTTGCCATGTTTGATGATGAGTTGATTGGCGGTAAAGCCGGTACAACTAAAAAATTCGACATCACTTACCCGGCAGACCACAATCCGGAGCAGTTGGCAGGTAAAACTGTAGGCTACGAAGTAACATTCATCAGCGTGGCTCAACCTAAGTTACCAGAAATCGATGCTGAATTTGCCAAGAGCTTAGGCATTGAAGACGGCGATGTTGAGAAAATGAAGGCTGAGATCACTGAGAGCCTGAAGCAGGAAGTTGCTAAGCGCGTAAGTGCAAAACTTAAAGAACAAGTGTTCCAGGCTTTGGCAGATAGCGCTGAATTCGATATTCCGCGTGCATTGCTGGAGGTTGAAATCAACCGTATGATGCAAACAACAGAGCAAAACCTGAAACAACGCGGTGCTGATCTGGGTAACGTCAGATTAGAGCCTGCAATGTTTGAAGACCAGGCAAAACGCAGCACTAAACTGCGTCTTCTGTTAGGTGAGTTGATCAATAAAAACGGTTTGCATGCAAGTGCTGACCAAGTACGTGCAATGGTTGATGTGTTCTCACAAAGCTTTGAGCGTCCTGCAGATGTGGTTACCTGGTACTACGCTGACCCTAAACGCCTGGACGAGCCAGCTGCGCTGGCAACTGAAGAGAACGCGGTGAGCTGGGTGCTTTCACAAGCTAAAGTAGCTGATAAAAAAGTAAAATTTGACGATTTAATGGGAAATGCTTAAATGAACAAAACGCTGCAATCACAAGCTCAGTTTGATATGGCGCCAAGCGGATTGGGATATATCCCGATGGTGATCGAGCAAAGTGGTCGCGGCGAGCGTTCTTTTGATATTTACTCGCGCTTGTTAAAAGAGCGGGTAATCTTCCTGGTAGGGCCGGTAAATGACATGAGCGCCAACTTGATTGTCGCTCAATTGTTATTCCTTGAAGCTGAAAACCCGGATAAAGATATTTCCCTGTATATCAATTCCCCAGGCGGTTCTGTTACTGCCGGTATGTCAATATACGACACCATGCAGTTCATCAAACCTGATGTCAGCACGCTGTGCATAGGCCAGGCTGCAAGTATGGGTGCATTCCTGCTGGCGGCAGGTGCAAAAGGCAAGCGTTACAGCTTGCCAAACTCCCGCGTGATGATTCATCAGCCTTCAGGTGGTTTCCAGGGGCAATCATCAGACATCGAGATTCATGCAAAAGAGATTTTGTATTTACGCTCTAAACTGAATGATATTCTGGCTTACCACACAGGCAGAACTTCAGAAGAAATCGATCGTGATACTGAGCGCGATAACTTCATGAGTGCAGAGCAATCTGTGGCTTATGGCATGATCGACAAAGTTATCGGAAACCGCAACGAAGCTGTCTAATCAGTCGACTGAGTGATTTAGCGATTGCATCAAATTGTACGGAATGTTATAAAACATGGCATTACCGACAAAATAGTTTATAGGACAAATTCATGGCCACTAAAGGCGACGACGATAAATTACTTTATTGCTCATTCTGTGGCAAAAGCCAACACGAAGTAAAAAAACTGATTGCAGGTCCGTCTGTATTCATTTGCAACGAGTGTGTTGATCTTTGCAATGACATCATCAAAGAAGAAGTGCAGAACTCAGACGGACTTAAGTCTGCAGATGCAAGCCTTCCTACTCCGCAAGAGATTTGCAAGATACTTGACCAATACGTGATTGGCCAGACCCAGGCTAAGAAGAATCTAGCTGTAGCGGTTTACAACCATTACAAGCGCCTGGGCCATAACAACCTCTCTAATGGCGGCCAGAAAGACGAAGTTGAAATCGCCAAGAGCAATATTCTGTTAATTGGCCCGACAGGTTCAGGTAAAACCCTGCTGGCGCAGACTTTGGCCAGACTGCTTGATGTGCCTTTTGTGATGGCTGACGCTACTACATTGACCGAAGCCGGTTATGTAGGTGAGGACGTAGAAAATATCATGCAGAAGTTATTGCAGAAGTGCGATTATGATATTGAAAAAGCCCAGCGTGGCATTGTCTATATCGATGAGGTTGATAAAATCTCTCGCAAGTCTGATAACCCGTCTATTACCCGCGATGTATCAGGTGAGGGCGTTCAGCAGGCACTGCTTAAACTGATTGAAGGTACTGTTGCGTCAATCCCGCCGCAGGGTGGCCGTAAGCATCCTAACCAGGAATTCGTGCAGCTTGACACTACAAACATTCTATTCATTTGTGGTGGCGCATTTGATGGCCTGGAAAAAGTGATTCGCCTGCGCTCAGAAAAAGGCGGCATTGGTTTTGGTGCCGAAGTGAAAAGCAAGGTTGATGTGCGCGAAGTAGGTACCGTGCTGCGTGATGTTGAGCCTGAAGATCTGATTAAATTCGGTCTGATTCCAGAATTTATTGGCCGTTTGCCAGTTGTTGCTACGCTGGAATCACTCGATGAAGCCGCATTGATGACAATTCTTACCGAGCCTAAAAATGCGCTGACTAAACAGTACATCAAGCTGTTCAAGATGGAAGGCGTTGATCTGGAGTTCAGGGAATCAGCATTGCTGCTGATCGCCAAAAAAGCGCTGGAACGTAAAACCGGTGCGCGAGGCCTGCGCTCTATCATGGAACATTCTTTACTTGAAATCATGTATGAGCTTCCATCATTGCAGAATTTAAGCAAAGTGGTGATTGATGAAGGTGTTATTCGTGGCGATACACCGCCAATCTTGATTTATCAGGATAAAGCAGCAGAAGAAGCCGCCGGCTAATTTTCAGTTTTATTCTTTTCAGTTTTATTCTTTAAGTAGAGCGTAATCCCGTCCTGTAACAGCAAACGCAGCAATGCAGTTTGCCTGTTGAATTGAAGCAGACTGGATTACGCTTTTCTTTTTTGTATTCCCCTCCATGTCCTGTATTACTCTCGCTGGCTGCGCTAGGCACGCAAATTTCTTTCATAAAACTTGTTTTAAGTGGTTAAATTAGTGCTTAAATACTGATTGATACTTGAACTGTTAAGAAT
>Ga0208392_1000513_pt1 | contig 10477 bp, 10 predicted proteins | sample LakWasMeta3_LOW4_2_FD_183855 | JGI IMG/M metagenome (GOLD analysis project Ga0208392, IMG submission 183855) | Freshwater sediment methanotrophic microbial communities from Lake Washington under simulated oxygen tension - Sediment Metagenome... | ecosystem: Environmental > Aquatic > Freshwater >... | reverse complement strand
CAGTAAAATACCCAAATATCAAAACACCAGTGATGAACTGATAAATTTCCATGCAGTTATACGTTATAGGCGTGAACCACACGACCGCCCCTATCCAGATCCGTGAGCATGTCGCTTTCAACAGCGATCATCTTGGCAGCGCTTTGCATGAGCTCACCATGAACGGCGCGTCTGAAGCCGCGATTCTTTCGACCTGCAACCGTACAGAGCTGTACTGCAGCACGGACGACCCGCAAAAAGCGCTGGACTGGCTATCACAGTACCACCACCTTGAAAAAGACGCGATTGCACCTTATATCTATACCCTGCCCAATGATGAAGCGGTCAAACATGCTTTCAGGGTAGCATCCGGGCTGGATAGCATGGTGCTGGGCGAGCCGCAGATTCTCGGCCAATTCAAGCAGTCAGTCAAAATCGCACAGGATGCAGGCACACTGGGCACTCTGCTGCACAAGCTGTTCCAGCGTACGTTTGAAGTAGCCAAAGAAGTGCGCACCAATACCGACATCGGCGCCAACTCAATCTCCATGGCAGCGGCAGCGGTTAAACTCGCGCAGCGCATCTTTGGCGACATCAGCGAGCAGAAAGTATTATTCATCGGTGCCGGCGAGATGATAGAGCTGTGTGCAGACCACTTTGCCGCACAGAAGCCCAAGAGCGTGACCATTGCCAACCGCACGATTGAGCGCGGCTCCAACCTGGCGCAGAAGATTACTTTGCAAGGTATTCAGTCACAGGCGATTCTGCTCAATGATTTGCCTGCGTATTTTGCGGATTTTGACATTGTAGTGACTTCAACCGCGAGCCAGCTGCCGATCATAGGCCTGGGTATGGTAGAAACCGCCATCAAGGCACGCCGCCACCGCCCGATATTCATGGTGGACCTGGCGGTACCGCGCGACATTGAATCTGAAGTCGCCGAACTGGATGATGTGTTCCTATATACCGTGGATGACCTGGCGCAAGTAGTGTCAGATGGCATTGAAAACCGCCAGATTGCGGCAGTAGAAGCAGAAACGATAGTAGCAAACCGCGTTGAGAACTTCATGCAGTGGTTCAAAAAACGCGATGCAGTGCCAACGATCAAGGCACTGCGCGACCAGGTAGAGGCGATGCGCAAAGCCGAGGTTGAAAAAGCGCTGAAGCAGCTGCTGAAAGGCGAAAATCCGGAAAAAACGCTGGAAGCTTTAAGCATCGCGCTGACCAATAAATTTCTGCATGCACCTAGCCATGCACTCAATCAATCGCACGGCGAAGAACACGCAAAACTTGAAGACACCCTGAAACAGCTTTACCAAATTAAAAGTTAAAGAAGCACGCAATGAAACCAAGCATGATTACCAAGCTCGCGAATTTAAGCGAGCGCCTAGATGAAGTTAACCGCCTGCTGAGCAGTGAAGATGCTACTGCCAGCATGGACAACTATCGCAAACTCACGCGCGAACATGCCGAAATCACACCTATCGTCGAGCAATACCGGACTTTTGTGCAAACAGAGGCCGACATCGCCGAAGCACAGAAAATGCTGAGCGACCCTGATATGAAAGAATTTGCGCAGGAAGAAATCGAGAGCGGTAAAACCAGGCTTGAAACGGTAGAAACAGAACTGCAAAAACTATTGCTGCCCAAAGACCCCAATGACGAGAAAAACATCTTCCTCGAAATCCGCGCCGGTACCGGCGGCGATGAATCCAGCCTGTTTGCCGGCGATTTATTCCGCATGTACTCACGCTACGCTGAACGCCAGGGCTGGAAAGTGGAAGTCATGTCAGCCAACGAATCAGAAGTTGGCGGTTACAAGGAAATCATTGCCAAAATTGAAGGTTACGGCGCCTATTCCAAACTGAAATTTGAATCCGGCGGCCACCGCGTGCAGCGCGTGCCTGACACCGAAACGCAAGGCCGCATTCACACCAGCGCCTGTACGGTTGCAATATTGCCGGAAGCCGATGAAGTTTCTGATGTGGTCATCAACCCTGCGGATATCCGCATTGACACTTACCGTGCCAGCGGTGCCGGCGGCCAGCATATCAATAAAACCGACTCTGCCGTGCGCATTACCCATGCGCCTACCGGCATTGTGGTGGAATGCCAGGAAGGCCGCAGCCAGCATGCAAACAAAGCACAGGCGATGGCCGTGCTGGCAGCGCGCATCAAGGCAAAACAAGTGGATGAACAGCAATCGAAAATCGCCAGCGAGCGTAAAAGCCTCATCGGCAGCGGTGACCGCTCCGAGCGCATCCGCACCTACAACTACCCGCAGGGCCGTATTACCGACCACCGCATCAACCTGACCCTGTACAAGATTGATGCGATTACCGAAGGCGATATGGACGAGTTGATCGGCGCGTTATCAGCAGAACACCAGGCTGACCTGTTGGCGAGCCTGGGCGAAGATAATTAATCTGTTTAGTTATGTTGGCTGACACACGCAGCAGATGAACGCTATCCGTTCTGTTCTCACACAGGCCCAGTTGCTGCTCGGCAATGCTCCGGAGCTTGTGGCAATTGATGCCCGATATGAATCGCAGCTACTGTTGCAGCACATACTGAACGTTAACCGCGCCTGGCTGATTGCGCATGAAAACGATAGCCTGCCAGCTGATATTCAGGCCAGGTTCGATGCCTTAGTGCAACGCCGCCTTAACGGTGAGCCGATGGCCTACATTCTGGGCAGCCGTGAGTTCTACGGGCTGGACCTTAACGTCACCCCCGCCACGCTTATCCCACGCCCTGATACCGAAATACTGGTAGACGCAGCCTTAAAAAAGATTCCCGCAGACATTGCCTTGCAGATATTGGACCTGGGCACAGGCACCGGCGCCATTGCACTTGCCATCGCACATCAGCGCCCGCACGCACACGTCACGGCAGTGGATGCCTCGCAGGCGGCATTGGACATTGCGATCAGCAATAGCAAAAAACTTGGCATCGCCAATGTAAGCTTTGTTTTAAGTGACTGGTTCAGCGCCCTGAACCAGGACAAATTTGATGTAATTGCAAGCAACCCGCCTTATATCGAAGCAGGCGACAGCCATCTTAACCAGGGCGACCTGCGCTTTGAGCCTGTAACCGCGCTGGCTTCAGGTGCAGATGGGCTGGATGACATACGCCGGATTATTGACGGCTGCTTAATCCACCTCAAACCGCAGGGCTGGCTGATGTTCGAGCATGGCTACAACCAGGCAGCAGCTGTTGCAGAACTGATGGCGCAGGCAGGGCTCGTGAATATAGAAACCCTCAGGGATTTCGGCGGCAACGAGCGGGTAACTGCCGGCAAGAACCCGCTGATTGTCAGCACGCACTGGGACTAAGCTAAAAACTTTCTTTATCCACGAACAACACTAAACACACGAAATAAAAAAATATACCCCCGGGATTTCACATTCACCCATTTGAGGGTCCACGGCAATACATGCAATCATTTGATTGTTGTTCATGTATTTTGTGTTGTTCGTGGACCAACTGCTTTTTGCGGTCATTGGTGACATGGATCTCTTTCAAATTTCACGGATTTTTGTATAAACCTGTTTCTGGTAGCCATAGTATAATTACATTATGTCTGAATATAACTCTGTCGGCGTTGTTGCCCCACAAACTGCTCACTTTAGCGAACCGCTTGCGCTCAAAAGCGGCGAAGTGCTGCCGCAATATGATCTGGTTTATGAAACTTACGGCACCCTGAATGCCGATAAATCCAATGCGGTACTGATATGCCACGCGCTATCAGGCAACCACCACGTTGCCGGAAAATACAGCGAGGATGACAAATACCCAGGCTGGTGGGATAACCTGATTGGCCCGGGCAAACCGCTGGATACCAACAGGTTTTTTGTAATCGGCCTTAATAACCTTGGCGGCTGCCATGGCTCATCCGGCCCATCCAGCATCAATCCGGCAACCGGCAAACAATGGGGTTCAGCATTCCCGATTCTTACCGTGGAAGACTGGGTAAATTCACAGGCGCGCCTGCTCGACGGCCTCGGCGTGAAACAGTTGGCCGCCGTCATTGGCGGTAGCCTTGGCGGCATGCAAGCCCTGCAATGGACGATTGCTTACCCTGACCGCGTGCGCCATGCATTGATTATTGCTTCAGCACCGAATTTAACAGCACAGAACATGGCGTTTAACGAGGTTGCACGCCAGGCCATTATCACCGACCCTGAATTCCATAACGGCGATTACTACGAACACGGCGTGGTTCCGCGCCGCGGCTTGCGCATTGCCCGCATGCTGGGCCACATCACCTATTTAAGCGATGACGTCATGGGCGAGAAATTCGGCCGTAAAATCAAAGACACCATCAAATACAGCTTTGATGTTGAATTTGAAATGGAATCTTACCTGCGCTACCAGGGTGATAAATTTGCCGGCAGTTTTGATGCAAACACCTACCTGCGCATGACGCGCGCTCTGGATTACTACGACCCTGCACTCAGTTTTGATGGCGACTTAAGCCGCGCCTTGAGCAAAGCCAAGGCCGAGTTCCTGATTTTATCTTTCACCAGCGACTGGCGTTTTTCACCGGCACGCTCACGCGAGATTGTTAAAGCGCTGCTGGATAACGAAAGCACCGTCAGCTATGCAGAAGTCACCGCCGCGCATGGTCATGACGCATTCCTGATGCCGGATAAACATTACCACGCTATTTTGCGCAGTTATTTGAGCAACATCCAGATTGGCAGCAACCATGCAGAATAATGTAAATATTACAAACTATAGACAAGATTTTGCAATTATTGCAAATTGGATCAAATTTGGCAGCAAAGTGCTGGACCTGGGCTGCGGCGATGGCCAACTGCTGCATTTTCTGCGCGGCTCACTGGAAATCAAAGGTTATGGCGTAGAAAAAGATGACGCCAACGTACTTGCCTGCATTAAGAACGGCAGCAATGTCATCCAGATGGACCTGGAAGACGGGCTATCAGGCTTTGAAGACCAATCGTTCAATACAGTCATCCTTTCCCAGACGCTGCAGGCCATGCACAACACTGAAGAAATCGTGCTTGAGATGCTGCGCGTAGGCAAGGAAGTCATCGTCACTTTCCCGAATTTTGGCTACTGGCGCAACCGCATACAGATTACCCTGGGGCAGATGCCGGTATCAAAAACCCTGCCTTACCAATGGTATGACACACCAAACGTACATCTGTGCACCATCAATGATTTCGATATATTCTGCTGCAACCACAAAATCGATATCCTTGAACGCAGGGTGATTACCGATGGCAAAGAAGTCAGCTTCATGCCTAACCTGCTTGGCAGCCTTGCCATGTACCGCCTGAAGAGCAAATAGCAATTTTGCAGCCTGCGCAGCAAGCCACCATCCGGCAATCAATGATGAGCAAAAAAATGCTCATCTGCATTTTCACCGGATTCAGTTCCGGGCTGCCGCTCTACATACTCATCAGCCTGCTGCCGGCATGGCTGCGCTCTGAGGGTGTCAACCTCAAAGCCATCGGCCTGTTCGCGCTTATCAACCTGCCGTTCACCTGGAAATTCCTGTGGGCACCATTATTTGACCGCTATACACCGCCACTGGGCAGAAGGCGTGGTTGGCTATTCATCACGCAAGTGCTACTGCTGGTTTCAATCCCCATGTTTGGCGCATTCAAACCCGCACTGGACATATGGGCCATCGCCTATCTTGCTACCGTTGTCGCATTCTTCAGCGCCTGCCAAGACATCGTGCTGGATGCCTATCGCCGCGAACTATTGATAGATGCAGAGCTGGGCATCGGCAATGCCGTGCATGTGAATGCTTATAAAATCGCCGGCCTGGTGCCAGGCTCGCTCTCGCTGATACTGGCAGACCACATGCCCTGGAGCAGCGTATTTACCATCACCGCGCTATTCATGCTGCCGGGTTTGATCATGACCCTGCTGGTAACCGAGCCCATGCTCAAGAATGGCGCACCAAAGACCCTGCGTGCAGCAGTTGTGGAGCCGTTCAAAGAGTTTATTGGCCGCAATGGCATGAAATCTGCACTGATTATTCTGGCATTCATCTTTTTATACAAGCTGGGTGACAGCATGGCAACCGCGCTGGCGACGCCGTTTTATCTGGATATGGGTTACAGCAAGACCGAGATTGGCCTGATTGCCAAGAATGCAGGGCTCTGGCCCAGCGTGATTGGCGGCCTGCTTGGCGGTGCCTGGATGATACGGCTGGGTATTAACCGCTCACTTTGGGTATTTGGCGCCGTGCAGATGGTAGCGATACTGGGTTTCGCATGGCTCGCCACGGCATCGCACAACATACCGCTATTAGGCCTGGTCATCGGCGTTGAGGCCTTTGGCGTGGGCCTGGGCACGGCTGCCTTTGTTGCCTATATTGCACATACCACACACCCGCTTTACACCGCCACACAGTTTGCACTGTTCACCAGCCTGGCAGCAGTGCCACGCACTTTTGCCAATGCAGCTACCGGCTACATGGTAGAAACCCTGGGCTGGTTCAATTTCTACATGCTGTGTTTTGTTCTGGCTATCCCCGGCATGCTGCTGCTACTTAAAATCGCCCCATGGAACGAAACAGCGGCAACACTAGCCGAGTAAAGCAAACCCGGGCTAAAACGCAATTCAGCGATATTCAATAATCAGCGGCGCATGGTCACTGAAGCGCTCGTCTTTATACACACTGGCAGCAACGGCTTTTTCAGCCAGGGTCGGCGTAGCGATCTGGTAATCAATACGCCAGCCCACGTTCTTTGCCCAGGCCTGCCCACGGTTGCTCCACCAGGTATAGGATTCATCGGTGGTGTCAGGGTAAACCTTGCGGTAAACATCCACCCAGCCAATATCATCAAATAAATGCGTGAGCCAGGCGCGCTCTTCAGGCAAAAAGCCTGAATTCTTTTTATTGCCTTTCCAGTTCTTAAGATCTGCTTCCTTATGCGCGATATTCCAGTCGCCGCAGATTACCACTTCACGCCCGCTGGCTTTAAGCGCCTGCAACTGTGGCTTGAAACGCTCCATCACGCTGAATTTGAAAGCCTGACGCTCTTCGCCACTGGAACCAGACGGCAAATATAGCGATACCACACTTAAATTACCGAACCTGGCCTCGATGTAACGGCCCTCGCTATCAATATCAGCAATCCCCAAGCCTTCAATGACCGCGTCAGGCTGCTTTCTGGAATAGATGCCTACGCCGCTGTAGCCTTTTTTCTCAGCGTAGTGAAAATAGCCGTAATAACCCTCAGGATTCAGCATCTCGGTCGTCATGTCGCCAACCTGCGCCTTGATCTCCTGCATGCAGATGACATCTGCATCCTGTTTTTTAATCCACGCAAAAACACCTTTATTGGCAGCAGAACGGATGCCGTTTAAATTTAACGATATAATCTTCAAAACTTTATTCCTGATTAACAATAGATAGATATTATGACCCAGCAAGCAGACCAGTTTAGACAAGAGTTTATCGCATTTGCGATTGAAAAAGAGGTTTTACGTTTTGGCGAGTTTAAAACCAAAGCCGGTCGTTTGAGCCCTTATTTTTTTAACGCAGGCTTATTTAACGACGGCATCAGCCTGATGAAGCTGGGCGAATTTTACGCCGAAGCGATTAAAAACTCCGGCATCGAATTCGACATGCTGTTTGGCCCAGCCTATAAAGGCATTACATTAGTGGCAAGTATTGCCATCGCATTTGCCAAAAATGGTCACAATTTCCCTTACGCCTATAACCGCAAAGAGGCAAAAGACCATGGTGAAGGCGGCGTAATTGTAGGCAGCCCGCTCCAAGGTAGAGTACTCATCATTGATGACGTAATTTCGGCAGGCACTTCTGTGCGCGAATCTGTTGAGCTCATCAAAGCCAACGGCGCCAGTGCTTGCGGTGTGGCTATTGCAATCGACAGGCAGGAAAAAGGCCTGGGTGAATTATCTGCCGTGCAGGAAGTGATTAAAACCAACCATATACCCGTTTGTGCGATTGCAAATCTGAACGATTTGTTGAATTATCTTAAAAACCAGCAGAACATGGTGCAAAACTTGCATGCTGTTGAAGCATATCGCCAGCAATATGGTGTAATTTAGAACCCACCTCTACTTTCATCAGACATGATAAGTAAGGTGAACAATCAACAAGAGTCACTGGAATTATCATGTCGGTTTTACCTAAAACAATAATTAAAAAGTCAGCGTTATTTGCTAATAAACAACTGATATCAGGCCTGCCTTTTAATATCACAGCCTGCTTATGCCTCGCACTCTTCATCAGCTACCAAAGCTATGCCGAACCTGCCAAATCTAAAGCCAATTCAGGCAGCAGCAGCTCGCAAAGCCGCATCGTAAAATGGAAAGATGAAAACGGAGTGACGCACTACGGGGATAAGATTCCCCCGCAATATGCCAACCGCGAAAACTCACTGATGACGAGCCAAGGCATTACGGTGCAGCACAACAAACCAGGCTCGGTTCAGGACAAAGCAGCGGATCAGGAAAAGATTGAGCAGGATAAAAAAGACAAAGCCCTGCTGGGCACGTTTACCAATGCGAATGAAATCGACCTGACCCGTGACCGCAACCTGGAGCCAGACCTGCTTGCACTGAAAAATCTGCAAGAGGATAGGCTCAACAGCCAAAAAAGATTCAACAAGGCCAATGCCTCTGTCGAAAGTTACAACAAAGCAAAAAGACCGTTACCAGAAAATGTGAGCACTGAATATAAATCCAGCAAAGCCGAACTTGCAAAAATCGACCTGCGCATCAGCGAGCGCCAGCAGGCTATCGACGCCATACGCAAAAAATTCGATGACGACAAGAAACGTTACCTGACACTGAGAAACCAAAGCGGCTTAACTACCAATACAGTGCCCGTTGCCAGCGCAGGCCAATAAAAAGCCAGCTGGTTTAAAGCTGGCTTTAACAGAAACAAGATGGTGAAGAATGAGCTGGATGCTCTAGGCCAGCGGACCCCGAACTTAAGCGCCCAGTTTTTTCTTCAGCATTTCATTGACCTGCGCCGGATTGGCCTTGCCTTTTGAAGCTTTCATGGCCTGGCCTACTAGCGCATTGAACGCTTTTTCCTTACCGGCTTTAAACTCTTCAACCATTGCAGCATTCGCAGCCAGCACCTCATCAATAATCGCTTCAATCGCACCGGAGTCTGAAACCTGCTTCAGGCCCTTGGCCTCGATAATGGCATCTACCTCACCCTCGCCTGCCCACATGGCTTCAAACACCTGCTTGGCCGCATTGTTGGAAATGGTGTTATCCATGATGCGCTTGATGAGGCTCGCCAATTGCTCGGCACTTAACGGCGATTCTGCAATCGACTTCTCTTCTGCATTCAGTTTTGCAGATACCGCACCCATCACCCAGTTGGCCGCAGGCTTCGCATCGGCACCGGCTTTTACCGTTGCCACGAAATAATTGGCAAGGTTCAGGCTTGATGTGAGCGAGGCTGCATCGTAACTGGTTAAGCCAAAATCAGCTTCAAAACGCGCTTTCATTGCCTCTGGCAGTTCCGGCATCAACGCCCTTACACGTGCTTTATCGGCCTCGGTAATCTCCAGTGGCAGTAAGTCAGGGTCTGGGAAGTAACGGTAATCGTTGGCTTCTTCTTTGCTGCGCATGGCGCGGGTTTCACCGGTATCCGGGTTAAACAGCACCGTTGCCTGCTGGATTGTACCGCCGTCTTCCAGCGTTTCTATCTGCCAGCGCGTTTCAAACTCAATCGCCTGCTGCATGAACTTGAATGAGTTCAGGTTTTTAATCTCGCGGCGTGTACCGAGCTTATCAGTACCTTTGGGGCGCACTGATACGTTCACGTCACAGCGGAAGCTGCCTTCCTGCATATTGCCGTCGCAGATGCCTATCCATTGCACCAGCTCATGCAGTTTTTTGGCGTAAGCCACCGCTTCTGCGGCTGAACGCATGTCAGGCTCGGTCACAATCTCCAGCAACGGTGTACCGGCACGGTTCAAATCAATACCGCTCATGCCTTCCACCGCGCCGTGCACAGATTTACCGGCATCTTCTTCCAGATGCGCACGGGTAATATTGATGACTTTTTCATAGGCCGGGTTTTTACCAACTGCCGGCACCTGAATCGTTACCACACCCTTACCGACAACAGGCAGTTCGTACTGGCTGATCTGATAGCCTTTAGGCAGATCCGGGTAAAAATAATTTTTACGTGCGAACACGGAGCGTGGCGTAATCTGTGCATTGACGGCAAGGCCGAATTTGATGGCACAGTTCACCGCCTCTTTATTCAATACCGGCAGAACGCCCGGCAGGGCAATGCTCACTTCACAGGCCTGCGTATTTGGCTCTGCGCCAAACGCGGTAGATGCGCCTGAAAATATCTTTGTTTTTGTTTGCAGCTGGGCGTGAGTTTCCAGCCCGATAACGACTTCCCATTCCATATTATTTATTTCCTTGCGGCGTTGGCTGACCTGACATTTCCAAATCGGGCATTCTTGTATGCCAGTCTGTCACTTGTTGATATTGGTGCGCCACATTCAGC
>Ga0208392_1000512_pt1 | contig 10482 bp, 5 predicted proteins | sample LakWasMeta3_LOW4_2_FD_183855 | JGI IMG/M metagenome (GOLD analysis project Ga0208392, IMG submission 183855) | Freshwater sediment methanotrophic microbial communities from Lake Washington under simulated oxygen tension - Sediment Metagenome... | ecosystem: Environmental > Aquatic > Freshwater >... | reverse complement strand
TATACTGCTTTCCCTTATTGCTGTAGGTGATGGCGTTGCCGACAATGCCGGAACCCACTTGAAACTGCCAGAGCAGGCTGCCTGTCCTGGCATCAACCGCCTTGAACCAGCGATCCAATGTACCGTAAAAAACCAGGTCAGCACCTGTTGCCAGTGCACCGCCCCACACCGGGAATTTTTCTTTGTTATACCATTTGCTTTTTCCATGCAGGCCATCCCAGGCCATAAAGCCGCCCATGACGCCATCTGGCCCCGGAAACATTTTCAGGCTTGCACCGGCCCAGGGCTGCCCGGCAACATACTTGGCCTCTACTGCCTCATAATTCATGCACAAATGGCTGAGCGGCACATAGAACAGGCCGGTGCGTGGTGAGTAGGCCGCAGGCTGCTGGTCTTTAGTACCCAGTGCGGCAGGGCATATGCTTTTGGCCTCATGTTCTTCATGCGTTGAATAGCGCGGGTCTTTGTTGGGTATGCCGGTAATAGTGTCAATATGCGTAGCCCAATTGACAAAGGGGTGCATTTTTTCAGCAACCAGCAAGGTTCCGTCAGCGCGGTCAAAGGTATAGCCAAAGCCATTGCGGTCAAAATGTGTTGCCAGTTTTTGATGCTTTTTGCCGTGCGTATCCCACAGGATGATTTCGTTCACGCTGTCGTAATCCCATTCATCATGCGGGGTGAGTTGATAGCCCCATTTCGCCATGCCGGTATCAAGGTCACGCGCAAATATCGTCATGGCCCATTTGTTATCCCCGGGGCGTACGTCCGGGTTCCAGACGGATGGATTGCCGGTACCGTAATACACAAGATTGAGCGCGGCATCATACGAGAACCAGCCCCAGACCGGGCCACCGCCATGGTCCCAGCCCCGGCCGGCAGCCTGTGGTTTGAGCCAGGTCCTAATGCCAAGGTCGGTAGCAGGGAATTTAAGCTGGTCTTTTGGCAATGCCTGATATGAACCGCCTTCTTTATTGCCGCCGTTCACATCGGTGTATACCGAAAGGGCGCTGTAATGCGGGTTTGCGGCATTAAACCCGGCACCAATCAATACATCGGTATCAGGCCCGGCACTGTAGGCTTTCCAGGCAAGTGAGCCATCCTTGAGGTTATAGGCGGCAATAAAACAGCGAATGCCGAATTCGCCGCCGCTGCACCCGGTCAGTACTTTATCGCGGAAAACATGTGGGGCATTGGTGTTGGTCGCCCCGGCCTGTGGGTCGTTGACCATTACATCCCATATTTTTTCACCGGTTTTTGCATTGAGCGCCACCAGCATGCCGTTGTTCTGCTGCAGCAAGATCTTGCCATCTGCGTAGCCTAAGCCACGGCTTACATTATCGCAGCAAAGCACTGCCTGTACTGATGCATCCTGCTTGGGAAAGTACGACCAGATAATTTTCTGGTGCTTATTCAAATCAAGCGCATATATGTTATTGGGAAACGCAGTATGCACATACATGATGTTCCCGATAACAAGCGGTGCGCCCTCATGGCCGCGGGTTATGCCTGTGGCAAACGTCCATGCCAGGTGCAGCGCCTTGATATTCTTTTTATTCACCTGGTTCAGCCCGCTGTATGCCTGGTTGCTGTAATCCTTGCGCGGTGCCGCCCACTGCGCGTCATCTTTCATGATGGATGCCAGCTTATCGTGGGCAAAAGCCGGACTGGCCATGAAACATGCTGACAGGAGATTTAAGGAAAGAATGCTTTTTTTCATCTTGCTGCTTTGCGGTAATGTTATGGAATCGGCGTACTTTTTTAGATTTTCTGGTTCAGGTTGCCTGAAGAAAATCCTGACATTTTGATATTACATCGGGGTGGAAAGTTTCAGCCCGATGATGCCAGCAAAAATGAGCAGCAGGCTAAATAATCTGGTAAAGCTTGCTGATTCTGCAAATAACAATATGCCGAATATTGCTGTGCCTATAGCCCCGATTCCAACCCACACGGCATAAGCTGTGCCGACCGGTAATGATTTCAGTGCGATTCCAAGTAGCCAGATACTCAGGCCTATCGATAGCACGGTAAGTATAGTAGGCCATAACCGTGTAAACCCATCGGTGTACTTTAAACCAATGGCCCATACAACTTCTAATAACCCTGCTGCAACAAGAATAGCCCAACTCATAAGAAATACCTTTCAGGAATATTGGGTCGTCCCAGAGCAATTGCAACAGTAAGGCCGTCCTTACCTATAGAGATTTTAGCATTGGAAATGCATAATCAATCATGGATCAAAAGTGTTTTTTAACTCAGCGCGGCCGCTCATTCATTATCATCATGAAATCTAACCTGGTTACGCCCGGCATCTTTAGCCTGATACATGGCAAGGTCTGCAAATTTCAAAATGTCATCCTGGCTGGCCTTGTGGTCAATAAACAATGTCACGCCAACACTTGCAGTACAGCGATGCTCTACAGTATGTGTTGAATTTTCACCGATTTTCAATACATAGCGTTCAGCTAAAGCCAGGCGAACTTTCTCTGCCACCAGCGCTGCTTCTGATTTCGATATTGCTTTATCTTTGTTCAGTTGTGCCAGCATCACCACGAATTCATCGCCGCCAATGCGTGCAACCGTATCCATCTCGCGGACACAGTTTTTAAGCCGATTCGCAACTTCAACCAGCAGAGCATCGCCAGCTAAATGGCCATGCAGGTCATTGAGAGGCTTGAAGTTATCCAGGTCAAGGAACATCAGCGCACCATAGCAGTGGTTACGTTTGCCTGCCTCCATCGCCTGGCCCAGTCGGTCACCAAGCAGGCGACGGTTAGGCAGTTTAGTAAGGGAGTCATGCAGGGCCAGCTGGCGGACCGCTTCTTCCATACGTTTGTGTTCAGTCACGTCGCGCGCAGCTGCAAACACGCCGGCGATTTCCCCGTTTGCGTTCCGATACACGCTGGCATTGTAAAGTACGTCAGTCACCTTGCCTGATGCATGCAGCATCGATAATGGATAGTCTTTGACTGCCCCCTTGGCTAGGACTTCTTGATAACCGGCACGAGCCTTTTCGGGTTCTGTAAAATACAGCCAGAAGTCAGTACCGATCATGTCAAGCCTGCTTAAGCCCGCCATCTGTTCTGCAGCCTGATTGAGATCCGTGATTTTACCTTCAACGCTGACTGCCGCCAGCGGGTCTATGCTGGCTTCAATCAGGCTGCGCATATATTGCGCATTGGCCCGTATCGAGTCCTCCATCTTTTTGCGGTCAGTAATATCCAGCTTCACTGCAACATAGTGGCTCACATTGCCATCATTATCTTTTACGGGGGAAATGTGCGCTTCTTCAAAATACATCTCGCCATTTTTGCGTTTATTGACAAAATTACCGGTCCAGGGCTGGCCATTGGTGAGTTTAGCCCACATGTCAGGATAAACTGATTTGTCAGTAAGCCCGGACTGCAGTACCCGCGGGTTTTTACCTATCGCTTCTTCCTGGCTGTAGCCAGTTACTTCGACAAATCTTGGATTCACGTACTCGATCTCGGCATCGAGATTGGCAATCACGACTGAAGCCGGGCTTTGCTCAATTGCGGTAGAGAGCATGCGTATTTTGGATTGCGCTGCCTTGTAGTCTGTCACATCCCGTGCTGCGGCAAATATGCCGGCTACTGCGCCATGCTCGTCAAAATAAGTAGTGGCATTATAGAGTACATCGGTCACCTTACCTGAAATGTGGCGTATAGCCAGCGGATAGTCAGTCACAGACCCGTTTGCAAAGGCTTGCTGGTAGCCTTTCTGTGCCATTTCAGGTTCTGTGAAATACAGGCTGAAATCAGTGCCGATGAGCTTGTCGCGGTTGATGCCGGTTACTTTTTCAGTGGCCGCGTTTACATCCATGATTCTTCCATCGTCATCGATTGTGACCAGTGGGTCTAGGCTGGCTTCAATCAGGCTGCGCGAGTAACGTGCGGCAGCTTTCAGTTCCTGTTCAGCACGCTTGCGCTCGGTAATATCAGTAAAAGTTGCGATGGCACCAATCGCCACACCATTCTTAATGATTGGATATGCAAAACAATCTACCGTTACAGGAGTGCCATCTTTGCGCCAGTACACTTCATCTGAAGCATGCACCGGCTGCTGTATTCCATAGGAATGGGATAGCCTGCACTCATGTTCTGGATAAGGCTCACCATTGGGGTGCGTATGGTGGATAAGAGCGTGCATGTTGCGGCCAATTACCTCACTTTTATCGTGATAGCCAAGTGAATCCAGAAATGCCCTGTTAACAAAAGTGCAGTTGCCATTCTTATCCAGCCCGAAAGCGCTTTCAGCCATGGAATCAAGGAGAAGCTGCAAATCTTCATTGGAAAGCTGCAGGACTTTTTCTACGGCTTCACGCCTTGTGACTTCGGTACGCAGTGCATTGAGCATTGCTGTTACAAAAACCACAAGTATTAAGGCATCAAACAACGGGGTGATTACCCCGGCAAATTCTAATTCCTGGTTGAGTTTTCCATCCCACAAGAAGTCAATGATGCCTGCAATTACGACGGAAACCGTAACTGCCAGCAGCAGAAAATATATGGCAAAGCGAAGCGGGTTCACCTTGAGCAGGCTGGCAATGACCTTTCTTGCTAATCGGCTAAGAAAGCCGGGTTGACGTTCATAATTGTTCATATTTGCAACACTAACAGCCTATCAGGCAGTAATCAATGGAGCTGCGGGTGAATGTCTAGCTGTGAATGTTATCGATATACCGTTTTAATGATATGTATGGACACAATATGCAAGTTTCGGATATATTGGATGGCACAGAACTTAAAAATAATAATAGGGTTCGTTTCGATGATGACTAATCAAAAGTTAAAGCCCGGGTATTAATCAAGCGCTGGGAAAAACATATGCATACTAGAAATGGCATTGATGTTTAGGGCTCTGATTTTATACCTACTCTTATTCATTAACGGTAACGTTGCCGCCGGTGACGATGACATTGTTATCGCCGCAAATCAGAACGTTTCAGAGAATCACATTTCACGCAGTTTCGCACGCCAAATATTCAGCATGAAAGCACGGCAATGGCCTGATGGTAGTCCGGTTATTGTGTTCGTGTTGCCTGATAGAAGTGCGCACCACCTCATTTTTGTAAAAGAAATTTTAGAAACCTTCCCCTACAAGCTTCGCTCTGCCTGGGATCGTCAAGTTTACTCAGGTACTGGCCAGGCCCCGCGTGAAGTGGCAACTACAGATCAAATGATGGTAAATATTGCCAATACGCCTGGTGCCATTGGCTATCTGCCAAGGGAAAAAATCGATGGAATTAGAATACGTTTGGTTGAGGTGCGCTGATATGCTGCGAAGCTATGTGGTTCGGATAATTTTTCTATTTGGCGTGATGTGTTCAACCCCGTCATGGGCATTGGAATTTGATGATGGCAAAGTGCAGGTTCATGGCTTTGCAAGTCAGGGCATTGTATCCAGCTCCCATAATAATTTTTATGGCGACAGTTCCAATAATATCAGTTTCGATTTCCGTGAAATCGGCATTAATGCTTCATACCGCCCGCGGCCAGACCTGCAGTTCTCGGCGCAGGTGATTCATCTTGATGCCGGGGACGTCAATGAAAGCGGGCTGCTGCTGGATTATGCCCTGGTCGACTATACCATTTCTTCAACCGAAGACAGACAGGTCGGTGTCAGGTTCGGGCGGGTAAAAAATCCTTTCGGCCTTTATACGACGACGCGTGACGTTGCATTTACACGCCCCAGCATCGTGTTGCCGCAATCTATTTATTTTGACAAAGCACGCAGCCTAGCGCTTTCATCTGACGGCGTTGGCGTATATGCAAATCAGGAGAGTGCCTATGGCGCTGTGAATCTTGATGTGGTTGTCGGCAATGCCAATGTCGATCGTGGCAGCGAGGCAACATTTATCAGAAGAGATGCACCTGGCAATATGGAATCAATGCGGCCATCACGGCTGATGCGGGTCATGTACATTACACCCAATGACCGCTTCCGTATTGCCTTTACCGCGGCCAATCTGGATCTTAAATACAACGCTACCTCCCATGAGTTTGATCCCAACATAGCGGTACACCTGGACCCCAAAATCATTTCTGCACAGTACAGCAATGAAAAATGGGAGCTCACAGCTGAATACTCGCAGATGAAGTCATCCATTACCAGCCTGGCGCCAAATTTTGATAATGTCATTGAGGGTTATTATGTTCAGGGCAGTTACCAGCTCACACCTTCTTTGCAGACGGTGCTTCGTTATGATGCGAGCTTCAATAATAAAAATGACCATTCAGGGAAAAAACTTTCGGCAGAAACAGGCCTCCCTGCGCATATGTTCTTTGCTAAAGACTGGACAATGGGCCTGCGCTATGACGTAACGCCGACTTTTATGGTAAGGGGAGAGTGGCATCACATTGATGGCACAGGGTGGCTCTCTGCTCTGGATAACGCTAATCCGCTTGCAATGGAACGTAAGTGGGATTTGCTGATGTTAATGGGTTCCTGGCGTTTTTGATAAGCCGTGCAAGCCCAGAATATCAATAATAGGCACTTTCTCAGCTTGCGCTGGAAGCTGCTGCTGATCCTGTTCAGCGTTTCCGTAATGATAGGTATTGCGAGTACCTATTATTTCCAGCATCAACTTTTGCAGCAGTTCGAGCTGGCGCGCAAAGATGCCGAGCTCAGGCAGGCCAAGCTGATTAATGGTTTGATTAGCCTGAATGTTGAGCGGGTGCGGCAGCTGGCGGCCACACTTCCGACTTTTATCAACCTCAATAGTGGTTTCATGGAATATGAAAGCCCGGCCTTTTACCGTTATTTTGATAATTTCTGGTCAAACTTCCAGATAGATATGGGGGTAGACGATGCCAAGCTATATGCTCCAAATGGCCATGTCATCGCTACATGGGGCAGCGCCGAGCATGACAGGTTTTCTACCCGTTCAAAATCATGGGTAAAAAACTGGGAAACCATTCTGAATAAAGAGGTTTCGAGCGGTTTGATTGAATGCTCGCATACGTGCAACATCTACGCATTCGCTCCAATACTTAAAAAAGGTGAGGTTGTCGGTGTTTTCTCAATTGGAGCATCCTTAGCTGACGCGGTTTTATCATTTCAGAAAACATCCAAAGCTGATGTAGCGATTATCTTTTCAAATCCGGATTTAAAGGCTGCTGAAAAGCAATTGTGGGGGATGCATATTGCTGCAGCTTCCAGCCCCGAGCATCTGGTGCCTTTGATTACAAGGGCTGCTGGCATTTATTCTTTCTCGGAATTATCCAATAAGCCTGTGCGCTATGTTGAGGGGGATAATGTCTATGAAATCAGTTTGGTAAAGCTTGAACAAGCTTACCCGACAGATGGCATGCAATTACTGGTAGTCGATAATATTACGCCTGACCTTGCTATTGTTAAACAGAACAGTAAACAGATCATGGTCATCGCGCTGCTAGCCACTGTACTCATATTGTCATTGCTCTATGTCTTGCTGAATATTCCGTTAAAACGCTTGCGCAGAATTGCTTCCTCGATGCCGCTTCTCGGTCAGGGGGCTTTTCAGGAACTGCGCTCCGGCATTAAGTCACATCACCCTCAATTTACAGATGAAGTAGATGTGCTTGGGCAGTCTGCCGTTGATTTGTCGTACAAGCTTGAATCACTGGAACACGAAGTGATTGAAAAGAACCTCTCGCTGAAGAATCTTTTTAACGAAGTGCTGAGGGAAAAGGAATTTGCTACAAAATTACTAAACCAGGCTGAAGCGATTATTGCCACAATAAACGTGGATGGCTGCATTCTATCGATTAACCAGTTTGGACTCAAACTTACAGGCAAGAGTAAAGGTGACCTCATTTATAATGATTTGCCGTCAAATGAGTTTGCTGTGCTTAAAGCAAAGTTGACTGAAGTTGCAAATACAAGTTCATACAGCTACTCGCATGACACCGCATTGATCGCATCAGACCAAACGTTGCGCAATATCTCTTGGGTGCATACCCGCCTGCAGGATGACCTGAAAGGTGATGCTGTACTTTTGAGTGTAGGCATGGACATTACAGAGCAGGTGAAGTCTCAGGAAGTGATTCATCACCTTGCAAACTATGATGCACTCACAAACTTGCCGAACAGGCGCTTATTAAGCGATAGGCTCAAGCATGCGCTGAGTTCAAGCACCCGCAGCGGCCAGCGCGGCGCTTTGCTTTTTATCGACCTTGATAATTTTAAATCGTTGAACGATACCCTTGGCCATAAAATAGGCGACTTGCTGCTGCAGGAGGTCGCTCAGCGGCTGACGGCCTGCATTCGTGAAGGCGATACGGTTTCGCGAATAGGCAGTGATGAGTTTATTGTAGTGCTCGAAAACTTGAGCAGTAAGGCTATCGAATCTGCGGGGCAGGCTGAGCATGTTGCGCGTAAGATTCAGCATAAACTTAACCTGCCATTTCAGCTGGATGCCCATTCATACCAGAACACCATCAGCATCGGCATCAGCTTGTTTAACGACCATGATAAAGATACAGAAGAACTGTTGAAGCAAGTTGATATTGCGATTAATCAGGCAAAACGTAGCGGTAACAACAGTATATGTTTCTATGACCCCAAGATGCAGGAAAGCCTGACTGCTTATGTCACCCTTGAGCGTGAGCTTCATCAGGCCGTCATTTCAAGGCAATTTGTTCTCTATTACCAGATTCAAGTTGATAGTTCAGGTAATCCATTAGGGGCGGAGGTTTTGATTCGCTGGAAGCACCCTGAGCGGGGCATCGTGTCTCCTTATGACTTTATTCCACTGGCAGAAGAAACAGGCTTGATTGTCCCTATCGGAAAATGGGTTCTGGATACAGCGTGCGCCCAGCTCAAGGTTTGGCAAAAGTCGCCACACACCAAACATCTCACGCTGTCAGTCAATGTCACAGCTCAGCAGTTTCTGCAGCATAATTTTGTAGCGCAAGTAGAATCTGCTATCAAAAAAAATGCAATCGACCCAATGCTGCTTAAGCTGGAGCTGACCGAGAGCATGCTGGTGAATGAACTGGATAAAACCATTGCCACCATGCACGCACTGCAAAATATCGGGATCAAGTTCTCGCTGGATGACTTTGGCACTGGCTATTCGTCACTGCAGTATTTAAAACGTCTGCCAATTTATCAGCTGAAAATAGACCAGTCATTTGTGCATGATATTGCCAATAATGTGAGTGACCAGGCGATTGTGCGTACCATTATCGCCATGGCACAAACCCTGAACCTGAATGTGATTGCCGAGGGTGTAGAGACAGAAGAGCAAAGGCAGCTGCTGTTGGATAATGGCTGTAATTGTTATCAGGGGTATTTGTTCGGTAAGCCTTTGCCGATTGCTGCGTTTGAAAAGCTGCTTAAAGAAAGCGTGATGTTCTAATCAGCATCTCTTTTAAATTTGGTAATGATTACTACCAATGCTTATCTCGCACGTATTATATTCAATGCTGCGCTATATTTAATGCTGCGCTATGGCATCTGTGCTGGCACCTACGATTTTCTCTTCTAAGGTCTGGTGAATCTGTTCCATCAGAAAGCTTGCAGATTCACGTCCCAGCTTGGATTCACGCATGGCCATGTGCCAGTTTGAGATACATTGGCGTAGGCCTTCTTCATTGTCGCATGCTTCAATTCTGGCTTTAATGCCACGTCCCATAATGCCAAGATAATCATCAGCGGCCTCTACCAATATGGTTTTTACCGTAGCCAGCTTTATCGGGCATATCGGCTCTGTGCTGTTTTGAGTATCCAGGAATGAAAGCGTGGTAAGGAATGCGCTGCTGTTTTGCTGCTGCTGTTGCTGCAACAGTTGCTGTAGCTGTTGTTGTTCAACAGGCAAATAGATATAGCCTTCGGATTCCAGTTTTTTGATAGTGTCTGTCAGCAAGTCTTTCTTGAAGAACTTTTCAAGATCATCCAGATTGCGTACACCATTTACCAGTAGTAGTACCTGCCGTTCGCGAACGCCTAAGGTACGTTTGTCGGTAATGAATTCATTAAAGCCAAGCGCGGATTTTTCATACACCATGATGGTCATCTCATGTGAGCTCAACTTTTTTTAAAGTTTTATATGAGCGTTATGCGATGCATGCTACCCCATGATTTTGAACTTAAAATGATGGTTTTATGGCGGTATTGTGACAGCTTGTGACTTTTGGCAAATGGCTATCAGCATGGCCGCTGACTGAGTCCTGCGTAATTACCGGTAATCGCCATCCACATAATACCAGCGGTTATCCACGCGCTTAAAACGGCTGGTTTCATGCAGTCTTTCGGCTTTGCCGCCCAGGTTGCTGGCGGGTTTGTACCGGGCCACAAACTCGACGATTGCATTTTCTGCATCAGTATGCTGGTGACGTTTGATTTGCAGCCCCAGCCATTTGCTGGCGTTTTCATCAGCCAGGTTCAGGCTGCCTGGTCGCGTATCCGGGTGCCAGGTTTGTAGCAGGTAATCTATTAATGCCGGGTTTTCATGGCAGAGGGCGTAAGCGCTGTAGCGTG
>Ga0208392_1000511_pt1 | contig 10482 bp, 10 predicted proteins | sample LakWasMeta3_LOW4_2_FD_183855 | JGI IMG/M metagenome (GOLD analysis project Ga0208392, IMG submission 183855) | Freshwater sediment methanotrophic microbial communities from Lake Washington under simulated oxygen tension - Sediment Metagenome... | ecosystem: Environmental > Aquatic > Freshwater >... | reverse complement strand
GGGCAGCCGGAAACGCTTGGAGTGATTCAAGGGTACCTGAATATTCAGGGGTTCGACCTCATGTATGCTGGACTGGGCAAAAGCCTGACTGTCGAAACACCCCATTATGCCTATTATCAAAACACAGCGTATGATGGTTATTAATTTTTCCATGATGATTTTATCTACTTTAAATTCAAATGGGTAAATCAGTCCAGATAATGTCATTGTCACTCTGAGCTAACTTATGAATAAATTACCTACCAGGGTATGATTTCCGCGGCAGGCGCAACCTTGCGCGGCGCTGGCTTAACCACTTGTGCAGGCTTGACCACTTGCGCGGCCTGAACCACCGACGGAGCTTCCGGTCTTTCCCGCGCATTTGAATCAAGGGGGTTTCTTAAGGTTAATTGAATAGTGCCTTCCTGCATTGCAGAGACCATCTTTTCCGCCTCCTCGGGCTTTAATTCCAAAGTTACAGCCCTTACCACAGCCGGCTTTTCCTTGTCTGGTGAAGCTTCCTGATCCACTGCCAGTACTTTAATGTTTTCCAGAATCGTATGAGTTTTGGCCTGAGGCGTACCGCTTTCTCTGCTCATTTGCGTAGCCAGAATATCGACTCGATTACCGGGCAGCACGAAGCCTGAAACACCCACCACGTCATCAACCCGGATTGAAATAGCCCTGGAGTTTTCACTAACCAGGGAAGACAGGGTACTGCCGCCCAAATGTTCAGCGATGCGCTTTTCGGTAATGAGTTCGCCGGCATAAAAACTGTTTTTGACGATTTTGCCAATAACATCTTCCACTTTTGCGTAGGATCCTTGCGGAACATCTGTACCAGGCCATGCCACAGTTTTAAGGTGAAGTGCTTCCAGCTTGACGCCGAAGGGAATATCGGTAGCAGCAATGACCACCGAACTGGTAATAACGTCCTTATTGACTTTATCGTTTATCCACGATCTTGCGATCAATGCAGCAAGCCCGGCAAATACCAAAGCAATTATTACCATAAAAATAAATCGACCATTCATTGTTTCAACCTTGCTTATAAATTGACAAAATAGGTATCCCACGCAAGCTGCATATTTTTTTGACAGACAACATTAGCGTAGTTTAGGTATGCACCTATGTCTAGGGCGATACCCATTAAATCTCTAGGGTGACAGGGTAATAAATCGCGCCCGGTTTCCTGAAATCGATCAAACAGGCTGTCCAATACATCCGCCTCGACAGTCACCTGGCGTTCCTTAATCAAATCCAGCCAGATCTGCATGAACTGCTGTTTTGTGATCGGCGCAAAATGAATTTTATAACCCAATCGACGTAAAAACGCCTCGTCAGCGAGATCGGTGGGATGGAGATTGGTCGAAAAAATCAGTACGCAGTCAAAAGGGACAGTAAAATGTTTGCCCGTCATCAAAGTCAGAAAATCCCTGCGCTCTTCCATAGGCACAATCCAGCGATTAAACAGTTCGACCGGTGGCATGCGCTGCCGCCCCATGTCATCAATAATGTAAATGCCATTATTGGCTTTCATTTGAATCGGGGCAAAACTGTTACGGGTCGATGGATCATACTTCAATTCAAGACGATCCATCGTCAATTCACCGCCACTGATCGCTACTGGCCGATGACAATGTAACAGCCGCTGATCGGTGGCGGCATCAAATTCCAGAACCTCATCCACACTTGCTGAAGCTACAGGCATATGCATCAAAGGATCGAAATATTGAATAATGTCCCTATCCACTGCGATGGCATAGGGAATATGTATTTCTCCACCAAGCAAAGCTGCCATTTTTTTGCAAATATAGGTCTTGCCGGTTCCCGCCTGACCATAGATTAAAATGGGTTTTCCGGAATACAGGGCCGGGCCCAGCACATCCAGATGGCGCGTATCAATGACCACTTCTTTAAACGCGGTTTGGACTTGTTCGCGGGTCAGTGAATGGCCTAAAATCGATTGTTCAGCTATCAGTTGGTTATAGTGTTCAAGCGTAATAGGAGCCGGGCCTAGATAACTGCTTCTTAACAGTGCACTGCTCGCATCGGCTCGTCCCAGTTCGGTCAATTGGTAGCGCACTCCTGAAATATTGTCGCGCGGGCTGAGTGCCTGAACCCGCAGATGCTTGCGCAGGTCTTGCAAGATTGTTTCCAGAATATTGCCGGCCAGCCTAAGGCGACTGCGCAGCTGTGCAATATCCAATATCACTCCATCGTAAAGATGCTTTAACAATAACTCCTTGAGTAACTCCTCCGGCAATCCGGTCTCGGCGATATTGCGGGGTTGACGCGTGAGTGTTGTGCTGTTCATAATTATTTCAAAAATAGCTTTATTTCAAAAATAGCCCATAAGGCCAAAACGCCATGTCTATTATTTTTGGTAACAATACATAACCGGTAGCTAACGCAATACCAGGCGCCATCGGGAATTGAAAAGACGCCGCGGTATTGGCGGAAGTTTTGCTGTAATCTATCCGACCTCTAAACAAGCCGGAAAACAAGCGGACGTAACGCTGGAGGATACCCGCCCCTCCCCCTTTAACAATAAGATAAGCAAATGCGCAAGCACCGGATATCAGAAAACTGTAATAGAAAATGATCAGAATGGATTTTATACCAACGAAACTGCCAATTGCTGCCATCAGTTTGGCATCGCCAGCGCCCAGGCCGGTTAAAACATGGAGGCATAGCATGGGGAGCAAGCCTGCTAACAAACCCATCAGGCTGGCGTAAAAACCGGCCCCTGATGGCAGTAAGGTATTAATCAGAAAGCCAATTACGGCAACCAGAGCGCAAAGCCAATTGGGTATTCTGCGTTGGCGGATATCAATAAATGCGGCATAGATAAGTGACAAGCTGAGCAGGAAATAAACAAGAAACATAGTTAATTTGATCCCATTTGCGTGATTGGTTGATAATGAACAAGCTTTTCATACCGGTGGGAAATCAGTTTGTTTTATTAAAACCTAAGCCGATGCTTCAAAAAGAAGCAGGTTGTCAAACATGAGTTTAACAACCTGCACAAGTACAAAATTGTTAATACTCGAATGTTTAGAATGGATAACAAGAAATTAAAAAACTGCCAGATATTCCTATAACCTGTTCAGTGTTCTATTCTTTTACCAACAAGTTCAAATAATGAACCAGACCAGAGATATTAATTTATGAGTGCCGTTAGTTTTGTAAAGGCTCCACTAATAAGGCTATTTATCCCTGCAGCTTGATACGCTGCCGCGCCAGCTATGATTATAACTGCTGCTATCACTATATATTCCAGGGTCTCAGCGCCTGTTTCATTTTTCAAAAATATCTTGATTTTATTTGACATGATTTCTCCCCTAAATTTAAAATTGCGCAGTTTGACTCGGCGCAAATTGCACATAAAATGTCCAGTAAGTTCAAGATCTTCCGGTGCTCATGGAGCCGATGCCTCACAAGATTCGGGCTGCCAAATATGAGTTTGACAACCCGAGCAAAACAGCATTAAAACACTCAAATGGTTATACTATTAGATTACAAAAAATCTTTATAAACCGTCTGTTATCACTATAACCTGTTGAGTCTTCTATCACTACTTACAAGCTCAATTTCAAAAAACTGAACCAGAATTAATAATATTAATTCATGAGTCCCGTTAGTTTTCCAAAGGCAGTACTAATAAGGGAATTTATTCCTGCAGCTTTATACGCTGCTGCACCCGCTATGATTATAACTGCCGCGATGACTATATATTCGAGCGTTTCAGCGCCTGTTTCATTTTTCAAAAATATCTTGATTTTATTTAACATGATTTTCTCCTAAATTAAATTCAACCTACAGCTGAAGTGGCATGTAAGCATTTCGAGGTCGTATTCAGCCATTCAAATTTCAGATGGCTTCCTTAACCTACTTTCTATAGCTTAGTAAAATAATCAAAAAACATAAGGGGACCGCTAAAAATTATTTTTTTCCTAATCTTGACTCAATAAAATTCAACAACTTTTGTTTTTTATGAGTTTTTAAAAGAGTCTTGCGTTATCATTGAGCAAGATACGGCATGCCGAACATCCCGAACCTTGGATCATCACGATAGAGGGGTAGAGAAGAGCCTTTTCCAAACTCTTCCCCTCACGCCTGAAGTGGCTACAATAAACCTGACACACACTTTAAAATAACCTGAAATATAGGAGGCATGTCGAAAATGAAACAATAAAAAAAACGTTGCGAACCAATGACCACTTTACGAAGAATTAAATCGACTAAAGAAAGAGAACGCCTGATTGATAGAGTACCGTGAGCTGTTAAAAAAGCAGCGGCGTGCCCTTCGGCAAACTCAGGACAGGCTTTCCGAGGAAACAACGGTGAAGTAGACTACGAAATACAGCCAATATCTGCTTAACATTGTGTCTGGAAAAGTGTTGACACATCACTGGTGCCAGGAAAGCCGGAGTGAATCCTTGTCGGAATCACGGTGTAGTGAAATATTTAGATACCTGTGCCCTCAGGAAGAAAAATACCGATTTTAATTTGCCGCAGTGTTGATTTTTAAAGCGTCGAGTTCATTCATGTTTTCATGGGCTTTTGAATAAAAGCGGGGGGATAATTTCAGCGCCTGATTTAAATAATAGTCCGCCTCAGCCAAATCGCCATTCATCATCGCAACATAACCGATATTGTTGTTAGCTTCCGGCAAACTGATTACCTTGGTAAAGATGTCCAGTGCTTCCCGGTAATTTTTTTGCCGCGCTTCGATGAGTGCACAGTTATAAAGGGCTTTTTTAAAGCCGGGATCAATTTTGAGAACTTGAAAAAAATAGTTTTGCGCTTGAGTCAGCTGATCATCCATGTATAAGGAATAGCCTATATTATTCAAAATTTCCGGATAATTGGGCTTTATTGCATTAGCCTGAGCAAAAAATGTTCTTGCACGGGAATGTTTACCTTGAATATCGGCGATGACCCCCAGCTCATTGTATGCCTTCCAGCTTTTTTTATCTGCCGCAATTACCTGTTGCAGGGCCTGTTCAGCCTGTGGATATTTTTTACGCTTCATCAGAAGTAATGCATAACGATCCAAAATGGCAAAATTCTTCGGCTGTTGTTGCAGAATCAACTTATAGCAGACCTCGGTCAATTCCATCTTATTAAGCTGCCGGTAAATGTCAGCCATTTCTTCCAGTACAAGGGTATTGGTCGGATCCAGATTAAAGGCTTTGATATAAAGCGCCTGGGCAAGATCGATTTTCCCCCCCTGCCAAGCAATGCGTGCTTTATTCAGTGATTCCTCAACGGTAGTTGCTTCCAACTGCTTACCTTTCTCCACCATAGTTAGCAGATCCTTGCCCTTCTCATCGATCGTTAAATGTTCCTGATTAGCTTGACAGCCAGCCAGCAGGATCAAAAAGGCTAAATGAATAATATGCTGAATTAGTCGTGATTGATTGCAAAGTTTCATAATCTTTTTTCGCCTATAAATAACAATTATAAATTGTTAAACAATTTTATTAATGAAAGACCCATTGGCACAATAACGATAAGAAGAAAACAGGGCAATAAACAAAGCGCTATAGGGAAAATCAACTTTGAGGAAATCTTAGCTGCTTTTTCTTCCGCCGCCTGAACCCGCTTATCTCGAAAATCTTCAGAATAAATTCGCAATGTTTCAGAGATACTTGAACCAAAACGCATACATTGATTGATAGACGACATTAGACCTTGAATCGCTTCAACCCCGGTTCGCTCCCCCAAACCATTGAATGCTTTTTTGCGATCAACGCCGGCACGCACCTCGGCTATAACCAAACCCAATTCCTGCGCCAAAACCGGCTGACTGAAGCTGATTTCTGACGCCACTTTTTGTATGGCTGAATCCAGGCTTAATCCTGCCTCTGAGCAAACCACCAGCAAATCCAGCGCATCGGGAAAAGCCCGCTGAATGATTTTTTGTCGTTTTGCGATCAATCTGTCCAGCGTAAAGCTAGGGCCTATATACCCTAATGCAAAAGAAAAGGCAGCTCCCTGGAAAAGATAATCCTGTTTAATACCAGGCAGGAGTAAAAAGATAATCAAAGTCAATAGGGGCAAAGTAATCATTAAAATCAAGCGTATTGCGTAATACTGGTACAGATTCTTGTTATAATGAAAGCCGGCATAGTTTAAACGCTGCATGGTCCTGCCGATTAATTCCTGATCAGACGACATCAAAATATGACTATATTTCTGATAAACGTTAGTGCCGTTACTCCGATCACCGGTTAACGATTTTTTTGAAGTCACCCCCCCTAAAAAACGCGAACGCACAGGGTCGAAATAACTGTTGGCCAGCAACAGCAGTCCGAAAATAACACAAAAAACAGCTGCGGAAATGAAAAATATTGACAATTGTCCAGCTGTTTCGCGATCGCCGACCTGACTTATAAAGATTTGAGTTAAATATTCCATAACTATGACTTATGCATCAATATTAACGATTTTACGCATCCAGAATACTGCGATGACCTCCAGCACACCAACCACATAAAATAGCATCATGCCGTTCGGATGTTCATAAACAACTTTAAAAAGATCTGGATCGATGAAATTGAACATCGCAAACATTACAAAAGGCATCAGGGATAATACCCAAGCGGCAAAAATTCCTTCTGCAGACAGGGTTTTAACTCGTCTTTGCAATTTAAAGCGACCGCGCAATACCTCACTGATTTTCAGCAAAATCTCCGACAAATTGCCTCCTGTTTCCTTTTGAATCAAAATCGACGTCGCCATCGCGCTGAGGCTAAGGCTGGGCATCCGCTCGATCATCAGGGCAAAAGCGATTTCCAGCTCCCGCCCGTAATTGATTTCTTCAAATAACAAACCGAATTCCCGACTGATCGGTTCTGTCATTTCTTCAGAGACAATTCTAAGGCTTTCAGTGAATGGGTAGCCGGTTCTCACCGATCGAGCAATCATCTCTAATGCCTCCGGCAGTTGCTCTTCGAACTTTTCCAGGTTTTTATTACGCTTTTTTTGCAGCCAAAAAAACGGCAGATAGAAAGCAACTGCGACTGCAACCAATGCCATAATAGAGTTATGATCATATTTCCAAACCAGAAATCCTGCGATGATGCTGATAATCAGATTCCAGAATAAAAACTTGTAAGCAGGCATAGTCGTTTTTCCCGCCTGTTCCAAAAACAATTTTACCGCCATCATTAATTTTTGGCTTTCAAACCAACGAGCAAGAGGACTTAATTTCTCCAAATATTTCTTTTTAATTAACTGCTGTTGAGCCTCACCTTGATCGGAGAGCAACTTGTCGAATCGATTCTTTAATTTTTTTCTTTGAGCTTTATCAGTACCAAAAGTTGGTAAAATTAACAATTGAGATAGCAGAAATACCGTCAGAAATACGCAGCCCAAAAAAAGCATTAAAACATTTTCGTTCACTGCATCACTCCAATGTAATTAAAGTTGGTTACTAAAACAGGATATATCAAGATTGCAACCCATTTTATTTAGCCGATCCATGCATTTGGGCACAACCCCGGTAGCGCAGTGGCGACCTTTAACCGTTTGGTCGTCATTCATGCCCTGCCTGCTAAACCGGAAAATTTCAGAAAGCGTGATGATCTCACCTTCCATGCCATCTACTTCCTGAATGCTGGTAACCCGGCGACTGCCATCTTCCAGACGACTTAACTGAACGATAATATTGATCGCGGAAGCAATCTGTTTTCTAACTGCGACTATTGGTATTTCGAGACCAGCCATACTTACCATATTTTCAAGACGGGACAGAGCATCTCGCGGGTTATTGGCATGCACGGTGGTCAACGATCCTTCATGTCCTGTATTCATCGCCTGCAGCATATCAAAGGCTTCACCGCTTCTAACCTCGCCGATAACAATTCTGTCTGGACGCATTCTAAGACTGTTACGTACCAAATCGCGCAGACTGATCTCTCCCCGCCCTTCTGAATTGGGTGGACGGGTTTCCAACCGCAATACATGGGGAATTTGTAATTGCAGTTCCGCCGAGTCCTCTAGCGTGATCACCCGCTCTCTCTCCGGAATAAAATTGGAAATTGCATTGAGCATAGTCGTTTTACCCGAACCCGTGCCGCCGGAAATCAGAATATTCAATTTCGCTTTGGTTGCTGCTTTTAAAAACTCCGCCATGTAATCCGTCAGTGCATTTTTTTCAACCAGATCACTTAATTTCATTTTGTCGACTGAGAAACGCCGTATTGAAACCGAAGCTCCATCAATTGCCAAAGGTGGAATAATGGCATTAACCCGAGACCCGTCCGGAAGCCGTGCATCTACCATTGGCGATGATTCGTCAATTCTTCTGCCAACTCTAGAAACAATGCGATCGATAATTCTCATCAAATGATCGTTGTCCTTGAATCGCACTGTAGTTAACTCCAGGCGGCCAAAACGTTCAACATAGACTTTTTTACAGCCGTTGACCAGAATATCGGAGATCGTCGGTTCGTGGAGTAACGGCTCTAGCGGCCCAAAACCAAGCACTTCATCACCAATTTCCTTGACGATCTGCCGGCGAACCTGGGTATTAAGTGGTATCGTTTCGTTTTCAATCAGACGTTGTACGATATCGGTAATCTGCTTTCTGGCATCATTTTCTTCAAACGCACTGATTAATGACAAATCGAGTGTATCAAGCAATTTTTCGTAAATGGTATCTTTAAACTCCAACTCGACAGACGAAAGTATCTTGATATCGAGCGGCATTTTCTGGCTATCCTGGACGTTTGTTACTGCTTTCACACCTCCTTCCGCAACTACAAGTATCTTTTGTGGCTCTTCAGTTTTTGAAATATTTAGACCAATATTTTTGATTCTGTTTTTTAGACCCATTTCCATATCTCTTAGCTCTATTCAAGTAATGAGACTTTTGTAAAAAAACAAAAGTCGTAGTAACTAATTTGTGATGTTTACAGCCAGCGCAAGAAACTTTGATTTTCCGGCTATTCCAGGTTTTTTGCATAGTTGACAAAACCCTTCACTAATAAGAGTAGCAGGTTTTACTATTAATCCAACTTTCCTATTAATTTTCAGGTAATGTAATGATCTCAAGATTCATATCAGTGCGCCTCTACATCTCTGTAAGCTGGAATAAGCTTATTTGAGCGCAAGCGAAAAAGTCATTTCCGGTATCACAGCACGAATTATCAGGTAACGCCCATTCTCTGCTACGCTTTAACTGGCCTTATCCCGGCGGCCGGCGCCTATTTGAAAGCATTGGAGGAAAATTAAGTGGCGGGTATCTCAGGGCCAGACTCTAATACCGCCACCTGTCGTGACATAGCATGTAAAGCAATAAAAAATAACGACGATAAAGTTAAGCTCTCGGTAAAAATTTGGTATATTTAAAAATTATCACAAATTCAAATATTCAGCGAAGAATTTAACTGTGCCTAAATCTCACAACTCGTCTCACCCTACAAATCAGAAGTTAAAATAAGTCTTGTTCAAGGAGGAAGACTTACCATTGATTATTCCTCAAGAAAATAGGAGCAACCGGAAACAGTCGTTATAAAGTATTTGTCCGACCTAGACTTTAACAGCCTTATCAAAATCGAAAAATGAAACTAAAAAAATTATTTCAACATTTCTTTTTTGAATATGGCATCAATTTTTTTATTGGTGTTCTGAGGATATTGAGCCGGGGGTTCGGTTACCACTGGTTTGGTCAACTCAACAACAGGAGGAACTGGTTCATAGACAGCTGCCTGAACTTTGACAGCGCAGCCTTCATTGTATTCGTAATCGCCTACGGGACGCGAAAAAGTCCACTTGAATGGTTTACATACAATGGTATCGGCCAGCTTTACAAAGGCATCATGGGGTGCCGGTATCGAAGCCAGTCCAGTAAGCGGGCTAGTTCCGACAAATATACCAACCCCGATTATTGTTGTTGCTAAACCGGCCGGTCTTAAAATCATATCCCATAGCACATCATAACCGTCACTCTCAACTTTATGACTATCTGCAAAACCGGGCGCCGCCAAAGCAGCGAATAGAGCAAAAACAAACAATTTACGCAATTTCATTATTATTCTCCTAATTGACTAATTTGCACATTCCTAACCTGTTCGTTCTGTCCCTTACTCTGCGCTCAGGTCGAACGGAATGGGTGTTTCAAGTATAGAAGTTTTTACATCCACGTTACTAAAAAAGGAAAATAAAATAACCAAAGCATTTACATTTTTGTGCAAGAAAGGTATCAACCAGCTTTACACCATTGTCATCGGCAAAACCTGAGCGGAATGTGGATAAAGGAATCACATATTTTAAGTCTTCCACTTCACAAAATTGGAATTGTGCAAACGGCAGATCAGCAGAAATAACCAATACAACAGTGTTATACAGATGTGATGCCTTCTCGTTGAATACGCGTGTTGAAGTGGCGCAAGTAGGCTTATCCAGACTGGGTACAATATTGAGTAATTTCTTTTTCCCTGCGTAAGTTGCCAGAGTCACATCCGCTAGTTTACCGTTTACCAAATAAAA
>Ga0208392_1000509_pt1 | contig 10502 bp, 14 predicted proteins | sample LakWasMeta3_LOW4_2_FD_183855 | JGI IMG/M metagenome (GOLD analysis project Ga0208392, IMG submission 183855) | Freshwater sediment methanotrophic microbial communities from Lake Washington under simulated oxygen tension - Sediment Metagenome... | ecosystem: Environmental > Aquatic > Freshwater >... | reverse complement strand
TTACGCTAGCCCATACTATCGCCCAGCCTTTCGGTATCGTTAAATACAACATTTAAATTTAGATGTGGCCTTTTTTTGGATATGGGTCTAGTTTATTTTTTTTGTTGCTATATAATATGCGGCTTACCAACGTTATCGATGCCTCGGTGGCGAAATTGGTAGACGCAAGGGACTTAAAATCCCTCGGGGGAAACCCCGTGCCGGTTCGACTCCGGCCCGAGGCACCATCAAAATAAGAGTTTAGGCCTAAAGCCAAGCTCTTTTTTTATGCCTGCCGCTTTCGAAAGCATGAACAAAAGCCTCAACCCGCCTAACAGTTGTCTCGGCAGCTTATGCGTTCGTTCTCCCGCTTGTCTTAATTTTCGCGTTTAAGCTTCTGATGCTCGGCGCCGTCTGTATCTGTAATAAGCCCGGTCCGCTAGTCGGTATTGTCTATCCATGCAGTCCGAAATGAGCTCAGCGTTTAAGATTTTTAGATAAAGCATCCAGGCTTCCATTGTTAAGTTTTTAAACATAATTTTAACCTTCTATCTAAGTCATAAGTGGTCCAATAAATCGCTAAATTAGGAATTAAAATTCAAATTCGGCGGACGAGGAAAACCTAAAAGAACGGTGTTTTTTACCGTTTTCTGTAGCATAGAGAGTTAAACTTTTGCAATCAATAAGTGCAATTACTTATCGGATTAACGCAATTACAGGTTATGTGATACGAGTCGCAAAGCAAGCGGACGCCAACTTTACTGCCGATGTTCAGCAAAATTACTGACCTTTAGCGGTAAAAGGACGTTATGAGGCGAGGGAGGAAGATTCTGGAACTGGAGAGTAACCTTGAATCTAAAAATAGTACCGTGTTCTTGTTACGGTGAAGATTAAACGAATCGAGGAGACAAACGCTTGGGTTATGCTGTCTGATTTTTTGATAATGTTAGAGGCCGCCGGCGGTGCGCCGCCAAAAGCTAAAGCGCCGGTAAGAATCCCTTAAATACCGGCTTCTGAAATTGCAATGATCTGGATGTTGTTTTCAAACCAGAGGACCGGCTCTCCTGCAATGGGTGGCTCGAAATCTTCCGCTTTCAAGAGGCAATAGCGTATCTTCAATGAGTATTGGCTTGGATCAAATTGAGGGAGGGGAACTGGTTTTGCCGATGCTTAGGTGCTCAACGTAGAGCTAACCGGAGGCTCTTTAGCGCCGGGTTAGCGAGCAAGATAGATGGCCCATTGTGCGAAATAGCCAAGGAAGAACAAGAGAACAAATCCTAATAGCAGCAACAAACCAAATGCGCGTCGAGTCCGCCACAGATAAAACGGCAAGTAGGGCAGCCAAAAGAAAAAAATCAGTTGACCGTACTCGAATGGGCGATAGATGTTTGGGAAGTCTTTGCTGTCTGCGTCGACCCAAAGAACAATTAGCACGATGAAGATAAATTGCAAAGTGGTCAGCAGGTTTTCTGAAGCATCAGCCCCATGCCAGAAAAGGATTGCCTGATAGATTGCCGCCACGACAGACAACGAGAAGAGTGCTCCAAGATAGAGTGACTGTTTTCGCATGGTTTTGCGCGCTAACGTGGAGCTAAGGGGCCGAGCTTATGCGCGGTCCCGCTTGAGCGCAGGGTTAGGGCTAGAAGCATGATTGAACACCCCATGTTTCAAATTGCATACCAGCCAACCACAAACAAATAAGCGTGAGTATGGAAAAGGCCACCCCATGCGCAACGCGATTAACAGACTGTGATGTTAGGCCGATTGCAGCACCACCTGAGATTGCGCTGAGCAATAAGGGGAAAAGGCTAACGCCCTCCAGCTCTAATGTTCGTCTTGGATCACCGAGCGTGCCGCTTTTGAGGTCACCAGCACAGCCAGCTTGGAACATGGCGCAGAGTGACAAGGCTGCTCCAATTACAAATATCAGCCCAAGACCGAGGGACAAATATTTTGAAATACTGTTTGCCATGGGTGATAGGCCCTAACGTAGAGCTAACCGGGCGCGGCCCGGAAAGCCAAAAAATAAACCCGCATTGTAACCGCGCTCCGGTTGAGCGCTGGGTTAGGTGTCTGCACCATATTCTCCTGCTATTGGTGGGCTACATTTAGGCAAGGTGTAGCCTTGCTGGATGAGATTCAATAAAGATTGTACTGCCCACTCCAATTCATCTTGGTTACACCAATACTCTTCGATTTCTCCATGTTTTTTGTAACGTGAAACATTAAATCCATCTTCAATGTCATTAAACCAGAGCACAAGCTCACCAAGTATTGCAACAACCCAAAAGCCATCCCCTTCTGTTCCGTACGGTGTCTGCTGCCATTTTTGAGGCAAAATTTTTATCGCTGACCAAAGGCTAGACTGTTCTGGATTCATTCGGGCTTCTGCCTGAAGAATCCTATCCCAGATTTTCGATTCTGTAATTGGCTGCCAATCCATTTTGAAAGCACCTAACGTAGAGCTAACCGGGCGCGGTACGGAAAGCTGAAAAACAAAAAACCGCATTATAACCGCGCTCCGGTTGAGCGCCTTGTTAGGCAAATGTTGGAATGTTAGACCTTTTTACTTGCCTTTAATCGCGCGAATGATGCGCTTCGTGCTTCAGTGCCTATGGCCTTAAAATTTAATTTTAAAGCCAACACCGACGTTGTTATCATTGTCTTTTGAAATAATAACCGCAGACTTATCGCCAACTGGTATTTCAACCTGGGAGTTGCCATTCATATAATCCCGAACACTTTCTGCAATTTGTGTCTTAGTTTCTTGGGAAACTTTATCAAAGTCACCATGCTCGATATGTCCAGCGTCTTCACGGAGGCGATTTAATGTTTCATGCACCTTGTCTTTCACTTTTTCGAACCAACTTTTTTCTACTGGCTCATGATGTTCATGTGGTTCTTTTGGCTCACGGGGTTCCCTAGGTTCGGGGCGTTCTGGTATTTCTGCCCCACCACCATTCATTGGACGATCAATCATTATCCGCGCTTGAATTTCAGGAGTACTCATTAATAAAAGTATTTTCACTAATGAAGCCAAATCTTCCTTGTAAATGATGGCAGGCTTTTTGTGAGATAGTGTCGCCTCGGATTTGTTACTGACGAGTTTGGTTACGGTATCACTCCTAATGGATGCCAATTCCTTCTCTAACGATACGATTTTGGAGCGTAATCCATCCAAATCGTCAGATAAGGAGATTGTTTCAATGTTATCTTGAGGGTCAGTTTTCATTATTTTTCCTTTTGGTTATACCCGTAATTTAATGGATATACGCTGATTGCCATCTGTTGCTACTCAGGAGCCTAACGTGGAGTTGAGGCGCCTGCGCGGCTTTTTGCGCAGGTCGCCTCGAACGCAGGGTTATGTTTTAAGCTTTGCTTACTATGCATGCTTGTCCAAACTGTCGGCCAAACGGTGTCAATTGGGCAAAATACTTCACTACCTCGGCTTTGAAATCGGTGCTGGCATTGAGCGCTTCAATGATGGCTTTGACAGGTGGATCGTCCGTGATTCTTGTATATGCATCAGCCGCAGTCAAGAATCTTCCTTTGTCTAATACAATGAGTCCAAGCCGTTCAAGGTTAATCAAATAACTTCCCATTAGATCTCGATGCTCGCATCCGGAATCACTGCCGATCGTGCAAACTAATTCGTGCAAGTTGACGCCACTGTTGCCAGTTTTTTCCTCTCGGCGAATATCTATAATTGGCGCAATCCCTTGGGTAAACAGAAACGTAAGAACCTTGGCTTCGTCTGCCGATAGATTTCTGATAATTTCGACAAACCCAGGATGAGCATTTTTGGCTGTCTCCGAATCCATAGAAGATGCAAGAAGGTTTGCATAAAGCTCACTAAGAGATTCTTTATGGCCGGTGTAGCGCAGAGACTCAAGTGCGGGACCGGCTACGGCAGGATCGGGCGTTTGAATATTATCCACCGGAATTTTTTCGAGTTTCTTCGCAACTTTCGTGTGAACAAAGCTCTCAATTTGTTCAATGCCCCAAACGAGGCCTCGAATAGGAAGTAACGCTGCATTGACAGCCTTGCCAACTGTTTGAAGAGCTTTGCCAGTTTCTTTTGCGACAGGTTGAATTGCGTCTTCATAGACTGGTACTGCTTTAACTAATCCGGTAACGGCATTAATCGTTCCCTCGATTTTGCCTTCGGGAAGTTCGTTGTCTTGGTTATCGCTCATATATCTCCCGAGAAACATAACGTAAAGCTAACCGGGCGCGGCACGGAAAGCTGAAAAATAAAACCGCATTATAACCGCGCTCCGGTTGAGCGCCATGTTAGGCCGGCTGCATGATTGCAAAACCTGCCCCCGTGTTTTCTTGGCAGTGTATCTTGAATTCCGGGTAATTTGCCCCATAACACCCATGTGCATTCGCACGCCTCAATAAACAGACAAACTGTACCATTTTTATCGGAGTTTTTTATGAGTATTAATCCACCAGAAATCCATGTTTTCACTGATGAAACATTGCGGGAACATGACCTTAACCTTGCAGCTAAAATACATCAATTAACTGTTGAAAGTACAATACGAAAAGTAAACAAGATGAATTCAGGCCAAATACTAAATGCTTCCAGAAATAATGGTGAGAGCCTGTATTGGTCAAAGGAAAAGCTTGAAAAAGTGCTTTCACATATCGAAGACTGATCCAAGTTTTTTAAAAGCCTTCTAAACTTTTAGAGGGCTTTTTTTACGCCTAACGTATAGCTAACCGGGCGCGGCCTAGATAGCTGAAAAATAAAACCGGATTATGACCGCGCTCCGGTTGAGCGTTGTGTTAGCCAAAATAATGTTCTACCTTTTATTGGATTTTTCAATAACGAATCCAGTTATTACGACTGATAATGCTAGAAAAATTGCTACCGGAAAGCCAAAAGCACATACCATCGAAATGCCAAATAATGCACCACCTATTGAGTCTGATATATGAGCGCACCTAACCATGCCCGCACCACCCTCACATCCCAATAGCTCCTCAAGTGAGGCAGAGACTATGAGAGTAATAATTGGCAATAACAATAGCAGAAGACTAATTTTGTAACGTGTTTTCATGCTGAGCTAACGTCGAAATTGAGCGGCCTGCGCGGCTTTTCGCGCAGGTCCGCTCGAATGTAGTGTTAGACCTCTGGCGGCCAAGAAAGCAATGCCTCTGCGCAATGAACCTAGCGGGCTGACAAGTTTGCGCATTAGCTCTCCTCGGCCCCGGCAACCAAGCGTTCCACCGTAGCCAAGAACGCCGGCATTTCGCTGAAACTTCCACCAACGCGCTCCCGAACCAAAGGGCCTTGATCCTTCCATTGGCCGGAAGCGGCTTCAACTTGAAGGAGACCGTAGCTCTCCTTTCCGTCCCACACGAGGCGAAATCTCGGGCCGTGGCCGGCGAACACAGCATAGGCAGAGCCAAAAGCTTCGGGATGCAAGTGTTCTTCCACCAAGCTTCCGCCCGCGCCACGGACAACTTCACGGAGAGTTGAGTACGCGTGCATAAGAGGTCTAACGTAGAGCTAAGGGGCGTGCCGCTCACGGACGTTAAGCGAAGCCCCAAAGCTTGATAAATTACAAAACCTTAAAACCGCCCTGAGGCGGCACGTCCCTTTGAGCGCCATGTTAGGCGGACAGTGATAAGCTTCACCACGGACAACCATTGCAATCCATGGCATACGGAGTATTAAAGTCTTCTAATTCTTTCAGCCTTTGAATTGTTCGTTCTGAAAGGCATATATTCAATCGAATGGGTTGACCATCACTATAGAAATTACAATCTAAGTCTCTGAATTTAACCCATGTCTTCTGGGCAAGTATGAAATGTTGCTTGTGTTTCTTCTCATCTAGGCCATTTAGATACGCAATAAGCTCATTGAATTCTTTATTTAGGTAGCGATCACTTTCTTCATAAACCTGTAAGAAGCAGCCTTCAATGCTAGAGGAACTAGATAAATCGCCGCACTTTTTATGTTTCTCGATCAGATGGATAGACTCTTCCCCTCCTGATGCAGCCAATGGCAAAGTAGCTAGAGCAGTTATCAAAATTCCAATGCCTATGTGCCGCATGATGATTCCCATTGGTGGCCTAACGTTGAATTGAGGGGCTGGCGCAGCCAGTCCCTCTCGAATGTAAGGTTAGGCCATTATTCATAGTGACGCTCTTCAATGACTTTCCCATCCTGAATTATCGTAATTGAAAAGCTTTCTTTGATTGATACTGTTTCAGTAAGCCCCATGAAAATTTGATTTAGAAAACGTAAGACATACTCAGTGGTAGTACTCTTGGGGTCGAGGATGACATGCTGAATGTTCGCGTGAGCTGCCACCAACTTTGCGCCGGACTGTAGATCGAGAGGACTGACGACGATTGCACCGCTGGCTCCGACATCCTGAATACGAAAGGCAATGGCAGCGAGGCTTTCTTGACTGAGCCTCGACTTCGTATAACGCCTACATTCGACTATTAAAAAGCCATCGCCGTTATTCGCAACACCCTTGGCGTCAATTTCCCATTCTGTACCGGACTCTCCTGGGACACATTGTTTGCCTTCTACGTGCCCAAGGCCAAACTGGCTCGCGAATTGGTTCAGGAGGTACTGCGCAACCTCCTCATAGGATTCCCATGTCTTTTTCTCTTTAGTCATTGCGGCATCCTTTGAGTATTGGCCTAACGTAATATATACGACATCATTTGTCGTATAAAAATTTTGAGTTGTCGTATAATCATTTTTAATTAAAAATATCTTATTGTTTTTAATGATTAGAGTATAAGTTAAGGCGACAAATCATGCAAACAAATACGACATCGGCGCAGCCCAAGAAATTGCTCGATCAAGTTCGCGACAAGATTCGTTTTAAACACTATAGCCTGAGTACGGAAAAAACCTATGTCGCCTGGATTAAACAGTTTATTTTGTATCATCATAAGCGCCATCCTTTGGAAATGAGCGCAATTGAGGTGGAGGCGTTTTTAACTTATCTGGCTACACAACGGCATGTGTCCAGTTCCACCCAAAATCAGGCTTTGTCGGCAATTTTGTTTTTATACCGCGAGGTGTTGGCAGTCGATTTGCCTTGGCTGGACAATTTTGAACGTTCAAAAAAGCCCCGACGCTTACCGGTGGTGCTAACAGTCCAGGAAATACAGGCTCTATTGCACGAAGCATCCACGGCGCCTGAGCCGATTGGTTTGATTATCAGGTTGTTGTACGGTACCGGCATGCGCTTGATGGAAGCGGTGCGGTTGCGAGTGAAAGATGTTGAGCTGGAACGCAGGGAAATTATTGTGCGCGACGGTAAGGGCGGCAAAGACCGGGTGACCATGCTGCCGGAAAGTCTGGTGGAGCCGATGCGTGTTCAACTGGCGTTGCGCCGTGAGTGGCATGAGCGGGACGCTATTCTGGGTAAGGTGGATGTTTGGTTGCCGGATGCGTTGGCGACGAAGTACCCCAATGCTTCAAAAGAGTGGGGGTGGCAATATGTGTTTGCCGCTAAAAATTATTCCGCCGATCCGCACAGCAACTCGGAACGCCGTCATCATGTTGAAGAAAAACAAGTACAGCGTTATGTCAAGCGAGCGGCTCAAACGGTGGGTATCGCCAAACCGACCACGCCGCATACCTTGCGGCATTCGTTTGCGACGCATGTTTTGCAGTCGGGCTATGACATCCGTACTGTCCAGGAGTTGTTGGGGCATAGCGATGTTGCCACGACAATGATTTATACCCATGTATTAAATAAAGGCGGCAAAGGCGTGATAAGTCCGCTAGATCGGTTGTAGCGGCAGGCTACATACCGTCATTGGTTTTCAAGCGATTCGCCACGCCAAGTCCTAACAGCAAAACCAACGCCCCCCACAACAAGCCCGGCACCAGCCAGAACCAGTTTTGGTAGAAAGTGGCGGGCGGGTTTGTCAGGTACGGCACTTCGTATAAGCCAGCCCAAGTCTGATGTATCGGCGAGCGTTCCAGGATTTCTCCCGATGCCAGCGATACCGTGGAAATGCCGGTGTTGGTGACACGCAATACTGGACGGCGAAATTCCACGCCACGCGCGAGAGTCATGTACATGTGCTGGTAGGGTTCCTGCCATGCGCCGTACCAGGAGTCATTGGTGACATTGACGATGAATTGAGCGCCGAGTTCTGCCAGCGAGCGCGAGAAACGCGGAAACAGGCTTTCATAGCATATTTGCGCGCCCATTTTATAGCCGTTCCAGTGCAGTAACTCGGTCGGGCCGTGGCCTCTGGCAAAATGCCCTGTAGGCGGCAGCCATTTTCGGATTTGCGGGAAATACAGTTCGCCGGGTATATATTCGCCAAACGCCAGCAGGATCGATTTGCTGTAATGCGGCGGCACGATCTCGCCATCCTTGTTCAAGACAAACAGGGAGTTGGTAATCAGGCGTGAAGACTGGTCGATGCTATAGGCGCCGGTAATTAAAGGCAACTGCCGTTCGCGGAGAAACTGCGCCAGCGCTGCCGGGTAGTCATCGAATCTGAATTGCTCGCCCAGCAATGCCGGAAACGCGGTTTCAGGCCACATGGCGAAATCGATTTTTTCGTTTTGGTGAGCTCTCAGCGCATTATCGGTCAGCGTGAGATAGCGGTTGAAGATTTCCTTGCCATAGCCTTTGCCCAATTCTGCGGCCAGTTTTTCAGCGTTTTCGATGTAAGCCTGAATCAGCATGGTTTTGAAAGACGCATCCGGCTGCGGCAATCTGTTTTTAAGCCACAGGCCGCCGGCATTCAGCAGCATGAAGCCGGCAACGACACTTGCCAGGATGATTTTTCCCGCGCTTTGTTTGCGTTTTTCCCAGGCAATATACAGCGGCAGGTTGCACAATAGCGTTGCGGCGCTCAGTCCGCTAAAACCGACCACTTCCGCCCAGTGGTAAACCGGGATGTTGGCGCCATACCAGGAATAGCCGAAGTTCCAGTCGAACAGAGTCAGCGAGTAGGCTTCGCACAGCGTCGTGATCAGTGCCATCAAGCCCAGCGAAAGCCGTTTTGGCCAGTTGAATTTTTGCTGTCCCCAAAACCACAGTATGCCGGCCAGCGGCACAAACAAGTGGGCGATCAAACCATAAATGATCATGCCGATGACTGCTACCGGCCAGTCCAGGTGGGCAAACTCATGCAGCAGGTAGGTAACCCAGTTAAAGCCGATCAGCGTGAACACGAATGAGGTGATTAAACCGCCGAGAAAAATATTTCTTAACCTGGTTTGCCGGTTCCAGAAAATCCATAACGGTACGAAGCAGAATAAGGATGCCCAGGGCGGGAAGGGGATGTAACTGGTGCCGATCAGAACGCCGGACAATATGGGAAGTAGCCAGGGTTTAATACTGCCAATTATAGCGCTGTTCATGGTGGTAAGGAGTCGTGGTGTGATTGTGCGGGAAGCGCTGGTTTCCCAGGCTGGGGAGATTGTGAGCATATTAAGTGTCGGAGTACAAACCTAGGTTTGTACTCCGACACTTCGCTAAAAACCAATAACTTAGAAACAAGGAAAAATATCTTTAAGAAATACTTTCGCGGTCTCTGGGGCTTGGAAATAGTCTCAATTAGCGGTGGCTAAATCGATCTATCATGTTTCCGGCAATCTGCGCAGTCAGCCGGAAGCATCGGCTATTATGCTATTTAACTTCCATGAATCTCGGCATGCAATGCACGGTATTCGTCAGTCAGTTTATGCGTAGGCAGATAATGCACCAACGGCTTTGATTCTGTGTGCGACTCCCGAACCTTGACCGATGGCGAGATCATCGCGGCCAGTACCGGCAGCCCTTCGGCAATAAGCTCTTCGACGATCTGGCGAGGCATATTGGCTTGTTTTTGATATTGATTGACGATGATGCCTTCAACTTCAAGATTTTGATTGTGGTCGGCTTTAACCTCGGCTACTACCTGCATCAGTGAATACAAAGCTTCTCTGGCAAAGGTGTCGCAATCGAAAGGAATCAGGCATTTTTCGGCCGCGATCAGGGCGGATTGGCTGTAGAAATTCAAAATCGGCGGCGTATCGATATAGATCTCATCGAATCCCTCAAGTTTTTCCAGCGCTTCTTTCAATTTAAAAATTTTCATCCGCGATTCCAAACGGCTCTGAAGCGGTTCAAGCTCTGGGTGGGACGGGATCACAAACAAATTCGGGAACGGAGTCTCATGGATTGCATTTTCAAGGCCGGATCCGGATGAACCGCTACCGAACAGGGACAAGCTCAGGGTATCTTTAAAGAAGTGAGCAATGGTCTTGTCGCTATCGCTGACTTTGTTGCCGAGCAGGTACTGCGTTGAATTGCCCTGAACATCGAGATCGATGACTAATGTACGCTTCCCTTCAACAGCACTGATGGCGGCTAAATTGCACGTAATAGTAGATTTGCCGACGCCGCCTTTCTGGTTGAAAATGACTCTGCGCATGTTATCCCCGTTAAATCAAATAGTTGAAAGCCGCATTATAAAGCTTGGCGCGCTAATATCAAATACGGATAAAGGTTTTACCTTGACATTTTGGGCAT
>Ga0208392_1000506_pt1 | contig 10506 bp, 8 predicted proteins | sample LakWasMeta3_LOW4_2_FD_183855 | JGI IMG/M metagenome (GOLD analysis project Ga0208392, IMG submission 183855) | Freshwater sediment methanotrophic microbial communities from Lake Washington under simulated oxygen tension - Sediment Metagenome... | ecosystem: Environmental > Aquatic > Freshwater >... | reverse complement strand
CAATACACTCACCAAAGCTCCAAAAAAACCAGCCAAACTCCAAGAACCATGAAACGAACCGACTATAGGTTTGTCAAAGAGTTGCTGTGTATAAACGCCTTGTGTATTAATCGCAATACCGCATAAATTGGCTAAGAAACCAAACAAGAATAAACCAATTGCTAACGCCCATTTTACTGTAGCTAATCCCAGAAAAATAAGAGAAAAAGCATAGAGCAAAAGCGCAATAATTGAAATCTGTCGACTCCCATATTTAGTCACAATCTTTCCTGAAATGGGCATTCCCAAAAGTTGTCCAATGGGCAATGCAAAAAGCAAGGTTCCCAATCCAGCTTCACTTAAATGCAGCATTGATTTAATATCCGGAATGCGACTTGCCCACGTTGCAAAACAGAATCCCATTCCAAAAAAGAATAAGGAAGTAGCAAGCCGAACCCTATTCAAATAAGATAGTTTCGCTTTCCTAAAACCTTTTTTAATCTTGGCTTTGGGCAAAATTTTGGATAAAAAACTATAGTCGAATAGCGGCATAGTGGTAAAAAAAATGGTGTGTCAAAGATAAATAAAACAAAGCACACATTTTCAAATTGACACATCTTCAAATTAAACTATCTTTGCACCTTCAAAAAAAATATAAATGATTACAGTTAACGACATAGCCGTAGAATTTGGCGGCACAACACTTTTTAGCGAGGTAACTTTCGCAATCAACGAAACGGATAAAATTGCCTTAATGGGTAAAAACGGCGCTGGAAAATCAACCTTGCTTAAAATTGTTGCCGGAGAAAATAAACCTTCCCGCGGAAATATTTCTGCTCCAAAAGAAGCTGTGATTGCTTATCTGCCGCAACATTTATTGGCTGCCGATAATTGTACGGTTATGGAAGAAGCTTCAAAAGCGTTTGCTGAAGTTTTCAAAATGAGAGATGAAATTGATGAAATCAATGAGCAGTTAACGGTTAGAACCGATTATGAAAGTGACGAGTACATGAAACTAATCGAGCGTGTTTCCGACTTGAGCGAGAAGTTTTATGCTATTGAAGAAATCAATTATGAAGCTGAAGTTGAAAAAGTATTGAAAGGATTAGGATTCGTAAGAGAAGATTTTAATCGTTCGACATCTGAATTTTCAGGAGGATGGAGAATGCGTATCGAATTGGCTAAAATATTATTAAAGCAACCTGATTTGATTTTGCTTGATGAGCCAACGAATCACTTGGATATGGATAGCATTCAGTGGTTGGAGGATTTCCTTATCAATCAGGCGAAAGCCGTAATGGTAATTTCGCACGATAGAGCGTTTGTTGATAACATCACAAACAGAACTATCGAAGTTACTATGGGAAGAATTTACGATTATAAAGCCAAGTATTCTCATTATTTAGAGCTTAGAAAAGACAGAAGAGTGCATCAGCAAAAAGCCTACGATGAGCAGCAAAAAATGATTGCAGAAAATCAGGCATTTATTGATAGATTTCGTGGAACTTTTTCTAAAACGGATGCTGTTCAATCACGTGTTAGAATGCTAGAAAAGATTGTTCCCGTTGAGGTGGATGAGATTGATAACTCCGCTTTGAAGTTGAAATTTCCGCCGTCCATTCGTTCGGGTCAATATCCTGTAATTGTTCGTGATTTGGAGAAATCTTATGGAGATCATTTGATTTTTAAAGATGCCAATATGGTAATTGAGCGTGGTCAGAAAGTAGCTTTCGTTGGTAAAAACGGGGAAGGTAAATCTACGATGATTAAAGCCATCATGAAAGAAATCGAAATCAACAACGGAAACGTAGAGGTTGGACACAATTCTCAAATTGGTTATTTTGCTCAAAACCAAGCTTCGTTATTAGATGGAAATGCTACTATTTTTGAAACGATTGATAATATTGCGGTTGGAGATGTGCGTACGCAAATCAAGAATATTTTGGGAGCTTTTATGTTCCATGGCGATGATATTCAGAAGAAAGTAAAAGTGCTTTCGGGTGGAGAAAAAACACGTTTGGCGATGATAAAATTGTTATTGGAACCGGTGAACTTATTAATTCTGGATGAGCCTTCGAATCATTTGGACATGAAAACTAAAGACATCATAAAAGAAGCCTTGAAAGACTTTGACGGAACTTTAATCTTAGTTTCTCACGACAGGGATTTCCTTGATGGTTTGGCTGACAAAGTTTTCGAATTTGGAAACAAAAGAGTGAAAGAACATTTTGAAGACATCAAAGGTTTCTTGGCACATAAGAAAATGGAAAGTTTGAGAGAGATAGAAAAGTAATTTACTTATTCTAATAAAATAAACCCGTCAAATTCAGAGAACTTGACGGGTTTTTCAATAAACAAAATTAACACCAATTTTCATTCTACATTCTCAACTAATCGTATGAATTCTTTTCTATAACCATCCACATCATTTCCTAATCCTTGATTTGCTAATGCTATTATATCTTTGGAAGAGCTGTTCGTTATCAACTTTGAATTTCTCAATTTTAATCCGAACCAAGCTACGGCAGAACTGAATTTAAAGTCGGCAGATGCTATTTCCATGTTGTTCGATTTGTTAGCAATTGTTTCTACCATTTCGATACTTTTTTCACCGTCAGGTTTTTTGTAACGGAATTTTATCGTTGCTAACTCGTCTTGATATACAGTACCAGTTACTTCTGTTTTAGTATATTTTAAATCGGAAGGTTCTTCATAAAATTTATTTTCTACAGCTATTGGAGTTATTTCATATAGAGCTGTAACGGTATGTCCACTTCCCAATTCACCAGCATCAATAGTGTCATTTTTAAAATCTTCGGCACGTAATTTTCTATTTTCATAGCCAATTAATCGATAAGATTGTACTTGAGTTGGATTGAATTCAATTTGAATTTTCACATCTTTTGCAATAGCGTACATTGAACCTTTAAACTCTTTTCCAAGAAATCGATTCGCTTCTTGAATGTTATCGATGTAAGCATAATTTCCATTTCCTTTATCGGCAAGAATTTCCATTTTATTGTCTTTGTAATTCCCCATTCCATATCCTAAACAGGTCAAAAACACACCCGATTTTCGTTTGTCTTCAATCAATGTTTCCATAGCTGCATTGGATGTTGCTCCAACATTAAAATCACCATCAGTGGCAAGAATTACTCTATTATTTCCTTCTTTTATAAAATTTTCCTGAGCAATTTTGTAAGCCAATTCAATTCCTGCACCGCCAGCTGTGCTTCCTCCGGCGTTTAATTCGTCTAAGGCATCTATAATTTTTATTTTATCATCTCCAGAAGTTGATGGCAATACCAAACCTGCTGCACCGGCATAAACTACCATGGCTATTTTATCTTTCTTTCTAAGTTTATCTACAAGAATTTTTAAGGATTGTTTTAGTAATGGTAATTTATTAATATCACTCATAGAACCTGAAACATCAATTAAAAAAACCAAATTTGAAGCCGGTAAATTTTTATCGTCAATTTCTTTTCCTTGTAACCCGATGCGAACCAACTTGTTTTTTGAATTCCAAGGACAATCACTATATTCTGTGTTTATTGAAAACGGCTGTTCGTTTTGAGGTTTAGCATAATTGTATTTAAAGAAATTAACCATTTCTTCAACACGAACGGCATCTTTTGGAACCGTTTGTCCATTATTAATAAAGCGGCGAACATTTGTATAAGCAGCATTGTCTACATCAATAGAAAATGTTGAAAGTGACGAAAATTTTGGGCTTTCAAATTGATTTTCAATAAAGTTGTCATACTCTTCTTGATCTATTTCTATTTTAGTTGATTTTGGCTTTAGTGTTTTATCAACTTCATTAATAGTACTAAAACCGTTTTTAGTGGTCACAACCATTACACCATTAGTACCATCAGCACTAGATAGAGCATTACCTTGTGCTCCTTTCAACACATTTACTGTATCAATTGAATTAGGATCCATGCCAGCTAAAACTTCTGCTGTTGAGTTAACTCCATTAATTACAACTAACGCCTGATTGTTTTGGGTAATTGATCTGTTTCCCCTTATAATGACTCTAGTTGTAGAATTAGCATTACTATTGGCTGTGTTAATGTTTAAACCAGCTACTTTTCCCTTTAGTGCTTGAACAGCATTTGGACTTGCAGCTTGGTAATATTCTGTGGATTTCATTACTTGGTTAGAGGATGTCACAGCATCCGGTCGCTTTTTAATACCTAAAGCACTTGTAACTAATACTTCTTCAAGTTTTACACTCGATTCTACAAGTTTAATATTGTAACTGTTGGCTTTTCCAATTGTTACCTCGCTGTCATTGTATCCTATAAAGGTTACCAATAATACTTGGCCCGTTTTTGCTTTGATAGAAAATTTTCCATCTACATCAGTTGCTGTTCTAAAAGTTGTTCCTTTTACAATTACAGTTGCACCAGGTAGCGGTCCTGTTGCATCGGTTACCATACCGGTTACAGTTTTTTCTTGTGCCGATAGTTGTGTTGTAATAAGTATTACAAGCATCAAACAAATTTTTTTAATTGTTTTCATAATTTCTGTTTATTTGGTTAGTACTCTTTTTTTTAATTATGTCAGGAAAAATTAGGCATAGTAATTCCCTATGAAGCAAGTTTTACACTTTTCATGCTTTAAAAAAATAAAATGTAATTTGAATTATTTTTTCTTCTGAGGAATCGGTTTTCCGTCTTTAGTAGTAACGATTACAATTCCTTTTTTTCCTTTCTCGCCATAAATGCTAAAGGCTTTTTCAGGTTCGAGAATTGTGAATGTTTCTATTTTTTGATTTTTTAGTGGGGCATAGGGACTGGTTGGTTCTGGGCCAAATAATTCTTTTTCAGTATAATAAACACCATTAATTATATATAAAGGTTCTTTAAGTTCAAGGATAGAATCTATTTCCTCATCCTCAAGACTTGAAATGTCTTTGTTTACAATTTTTCCATCTACTATCAAAAGCGGAGCTAATTTTTTTTGCTCTTCTTTAGTTTCTTTTACGGTGACTTTAGTCGCAGTTTTATCAGCTTCTGGATGTTCAACGCCTCTCGATTCAAATTTTCTGCCACCATACCAAGTTGAGTTTAGATTGGAACTCGCGGTATTATAACCTTTAGAAAGCAATGATAATGTATCAGAAATAGCACCTTCTTCAGTTTTTGCTAAAGTAACTTGAGTTACAGCATTGAGTTGTTTGGATAAAATATCATTCTTATTTTCTTTTATCAACGGATTTGTAATAACAACTGCATTGGTGTCAATTTGTAATTTTGGAGTAATTAATTTTGATTTGTTTACGTCATTAACAACATCATTAGTTGGGGTTATAACTTGTTTGTCTTCTTTTAAGAATTGATAACCAATTGTAATCAGTCCAATTACAGAAGCTGCAATCATCAATTTTTTCCAATTGTTATTTTGCTTCTTTTCAACTTTTGTGTCGAGTTTGGCATCGACTCGCGACCAGACTTTCTCCATTTCAAGAAAAGGCTTGGTTTCTGCATTTTCGGCAGCCGATTTTATTTTGTCAAATAAATTATCTTGATTGTCCATGATTAATTCGATTTTTGATAATAATGATTGTTGACTAATTCTTTCAATTTGGTTTTAGCCACATTCAATTGTGATTTGGAGGTTCCTTCGGATATTTTTAGCATCCCAGCAATTTCTTTATGTCCATAACCTTCAATTACAAATAAATTGAAAATTGTTTTGCATCCATCGGGTATGAAATTGAGCAAATTGAGTAAATCTTCTTCTTCAAGATTGGTTTCTGGTAAGCTTTGGGGTTGTAGTCTAACGGTTGTATCTTCTATATAAATATTGAAATTCACATTTCTTTTTAATTGAAGAAGACATTCATTTACTGTTATTTTTCTTGTCCAAGCTTCAAAGGCTCCCAATTCTTTAAGTTGATCCATTTTTGTAAAAACGGTATAGAAAGCATTGGCCAACACTTCTTCTATTTCTTCTTCTTTTTTTAAATAGCGCTTGCAAGTGCGATATAGCTTTGGCGACATATATTCATATACGTGTCGTTGTGCATCGCGTTGCATTTTTCGGCAGTTAATTAATATCGTTTCGTTTATCACAATTAAGGTCTTTATGTTAAAGAGAACTTATTTTATAAAAAGGTTGGGACGAGTAGAAAAAAAAGTTTTTGTTGTGAAGATTTTAGTTGTTAGAAATCAAAGTTAATTTATAAATAGTTGAAACTAATGCTTCACTATCATTATCTTTACAAAGCAGCAATTCTTTTTGATTTGCTGTTTTTGTGCAATGTTAATACTAATTTTTGTTTGTTGCTAATTAGTAAATCAATATGAGATTTCGTATTGATTTTTTTGTAAATTTATGCAGTTTATTACGTATAATTTAATTTTACAATCATGAAAAAAACAGTTGCCTTTTGGATATTTTTAGTGGGAAGTTTTTTTACTATGCCTGCGTATTCTCAAAATGGAGATCAGCCCAATGCTCTTGGTTTACCTGGAGATAATTTGGATCTTTACGCTGTTTTGGATGTGTTCCAAAAGTCTAAAACTTTAGAAGATTTTGAAAGGGACATAAACAATAAAGAGAGTAATATTAATAATTTGGATTTGAATAACGATAAATTTATCGATTATATCAAAGTAGTCAGCCAAAAGGAAGAAAACACTTATTACATAGTTCTCCAAGTACCAATTAATGAAAAGGAAAATCAGGACGTTGCCGTTATTAATGTTTCCAAAGATAAATCTGGAAAACCGATAGTGCAAATTGTCGGAGATGAAGAATTATATGGCAAAGATTATGTGATAGAACCGACAGACGACAAGGTTTCCGGAACTCCAAATCCAGGCTACAAGGGAGACGCTACGACAGTCATTAATAATACAACCAATGTTTACAACACTACCAATGAAGCGGATAATTATGCTCCTGTTGAAGCCTGGCCAGTAGTTGTATATTTATATTCGCCAGTATTTGTTGTGTATAGATCCCCTTTTTATTGGGGATTTTATCCAAGTTATTGGCACCCATGGGCACCGATATATTACTATAATTATTGGGGATATCACAATCATTATCATCACAATCATCATTATCGAAGAGGAACTGTCATCATAAATGTGGGTTATTACAATAGCTATTATGGCAGAAGAAACAGATCCAATGTTGTGGTTACTAATGGAAGAAGAGGAACTTATAACGCTACGTATAACGGAAAGGATTACCGAAATCCGGCGACTCCAACTCGAACGCCAACAAAACAAGGACCAACAAGACAAAATCCAATTCAAGCTCCTACAAGAACAAGTCCAACACGTTCGACTACAAGACAAACTAGTCCAACACGGTCAACAACACGACAATCTCAGTCGCCTACCAGAAGTACGAAAAATGTGAAATCAAACAGACAATCAACATCCCCAACCAGAAAAAAATAGAGAACTAATTTATAGTCAAACGATATATAGTCGAAACTAATGCTTCGCTATCATTATCTTCACAAAGCAGCAATTCAATTTGAGTTGCTGTTTTTTTGTACAAAGTCAGTCCTTCAAATTTTTGTTTGTCACTTATTTGAAGCCAATTTTCAAGTGTCAAAGTTTTTAGGTCAATCGTGCCAATCATGCTTCCCATAATTTCACCATCGTTATAGGTTGAAGTGGTGTCTTCGGCTGCAGCCAAAAAATAAATTTTATTATCAACCAGAATAGCATCGGTAAAAGTAGCTTCAACATTGGTAATCTTTGGAAGCGTAATTAATTTGAATTGAACTTTTTTACTTTTTTTATCATAACAAAAGACACCATTTTGAGCATTCGCACCATTGCCTCTTTGAAAGAAATAGATAGTTTTCCCGGTATTAATTACGCCTTCAATATTCAGTTCATCATCCGCTAGTGAAATCGTTTTTCTAAGTCGGCTATAAATTTTAGCGAGACTTTTCTCTTTGATTTCCTTGCTTTCGAGATTGAAAGTAAATCGTCTATCTCTTTTTTTGGTGGAACCCGAACCAAATAAATAGAGTTTGTTTTCGAATAAAGTTAGGGACTCGAAATCGGCTTTGTCTTTTTTGGCAATGCTTTCTTGACTGTCTTCAAACAGTTTTATCTTGTCGAGTATTTTATCTTGAATTTTATATTGATAAAGGAAAGTGCTGTTATCCGAAACAATAAATAGCGAATTGTTGAGATAAACTATTCCCGATGCGGCACCAATTCCTTCGATTGTTGTGAATGGCGAAAGTTGAATTTTTTCCATAAGTTTACAAATATAAATCTATATAATATGAAAAGCATAAATCCTGATGATTTTAAAGTTACAACAAATATCAATTTGTCTAAAATTCCAACTCGTTTAAATGTTGATGCCGATAAAGACGATAAAGAAGAGGAATTGGACAAAGTGCAAATTAAGTTGAGCAAGCGTCAGGATGCGATGTATGCTCACAATAAATATGCTTTTTTAATTTGTTTACAAGGCATGGATACCAGCGGGAAAGACAGTTTAATTCGCGAGGTTTTTAAGGAATTTAATCCACGTGGCGTTGTGGTTCATAGTTTTAAAACGCCAAATTCGACCGAGTTGGAACACGATTATTTGTGGCGTCATTATTTGGCTTTGCCCGAAAAAGGAAAGTTTGCCGTTTTTAACAGAACCCATTACGAAAATGTATTGGTCACACGTGTGCATCCCGAATACATATTGTTTGAAAATTTACCAGGCATTAATTCTGTAACGGATATTACACCCCAATTTTGGGAAAACAGAATGGAACAAATCAATAATTTTGAAAAGCACATCACTCAAAATGGAACCAAAATTTTGAAGTTTTATTTCCACATGAGTAAAGAAGAGCAACGCCTTAGATTATTGCATCGATTGGAAAATGCCGAAGATAATTGGAAGTTTTCTACGGGTGATTTGAAGGAAAGAGAGCATTGGGATGAGTACATGAAATATTACGAAGAAGCCATCAACAAAACAGCAAAAGAACATGCACCATGGTATGTTATTCCGGCTGATGATAAAGAAATGTCGCGATATATTGTTGGTAAAATCATTTGGGAAGAACTACAAAAACTTACTGATATCACTGAACCCGAATTGGATCCAAAAGTGAAAGCAAATATTGATATGTATAAAGAAATATTAAAAAAAGAATGAAAAAAATGTCCCGAGAATTTTGGGACATTTTTATATCTAGCTCAATTATATTTTACAATTGAAAACCGTAAGCCAAACGAACGCCTAATTGTCTAACTCCTTGTCCAACGGTTCCGTTATTATTCAATTTTGGAAAATCGGAATAATGTTCGTAACGCAAACTGATGTCAATATACTTTGAAGCATATCCAATACTTGGCGCAATTAAAAAAGAGGTTTTGTCATAACCGTTTGTAACGGCAACAGCGGCACCAACTTCTCCCATTACATAAAATTGATCATCCCAAACAAAGGCTTTAAAACCCGCTTTTACAGGAATAAATCCTAAATCTTTATTATCTCCTTTAAGAAATAAATTTGAAAACCCAGAGGTTAAAGTCACCGAATATCTTTTTGATAAATCATATTGCAATCTCGCATCAGCACCTAATGCAAAACTGTAAGGATCTTGAAATATAGCTCTGGCGCTAATTCCAATTCCTAATTTGAATCCTTGGTCATAGTTTTCAGCCGTTTTAGTTTCTTGCGCAATCATAGTAGTCGCAGAAAATAAGGAAATTGCTAAAATAAATAGCATTTTAATCGTTGTTGTAATTTTCATAATAAATTTTTAAGTTTTGTCTTTAATGGTTTAATTACCATCTATTGGACAGGTGCAAAACTACTTTAACAATCAAAGGATCTTGTTACATATTTATTGCCATTTGTTACATAATTATTTTATCGAAAAAGAAAAGTAAAATGGATAATTACCATTTATCTTTGCACCTGAAAATTGCAAAAATGAATCTGTCTCAATACACCAAAGAGTTCTCTTATAATATCAAACTAGCGTATCCTGTTGTACTTGGAATGCTAGGCCATACATTGATTGGTATTGTTGATAATTTTATGGTTGGAAATTTAGGCTCAACTGAATTGGCAGCAGTTTCGCTGGGCAATAGTTTTATATTTATTGGCATGTCAATAGGTATTGGATTTTCAACCGCCATTACGCCTTTAATTGCGGAAGCCGATGCGGAGAAAGATGATAAAAAAATCCGGACTACTTTTCATCATGGATTGCTTTTGAGTACTATCTTAGGGATTGCCATTTTCATGATGATTGTTTTAGCAAAACCCATAATGCACTTAATGAATCAGCCAACAGCTGTAGTGGATTTGGCTGCGCCTTATATTGATTGGGTTGCCTTTTCCTTAATTCCTGTGATTATTTTTCAAGGGTATAAGCAGTTTGCGGATGGATTATCCCAAACAAAATATTCCATGTATGCTATTTATATGGCCAATGTCGTGCACATATTTTTTAATTATATGTTGATTTATGGAATATGGATTTTTCCAAAATTAGGAATTGTTGGCGCCGCATTAGGA
>Ga0208392_1000503_pt1 | contig 10522 bp, 8 predicted proteins | sample LakWasMeta3_LOW4_2_FD_183855 | JGI IMG/M metagenome (GOLD analysis project Ga0208392, IMG submission 183855) | Freshwater sediment methanotrophic microbial communities from Lake Washington under simulated oxygen tension - Sediment Metagenome... | ecosystem: Environmental > Aquatic > Freshwater >... | reverse complement strand
TGCAGCGGAAAACGAATTGGCTAAAACGTTAAGGCATTATCAGCGTGGTGGCGTGATAGTGACTATTACCACCGACCCCGGCACGCGAGAAACCACTGTCAAGCCATTGTCATTACCCAGCTTGACTCGAGCCTTGGCAGGTTTGGCAATCTGGCAGCGTTTCGATAAACGTAGCGGGGACTGGGTGGTTTGTGACCCACCAGAAAAACATGCCCGTGTATTGCATGATGCAACCGTCTATCCGCATATGCCGGTATTGAATGGTATCGCCCGGCAACCGTATTTAAGGCCGGATGGCAGCTTGATGATGAATGCCGGATACGATGCAGCAACCGGTATGTTCGGTGTCTTCAATGCCCGGCAATTTAGCGTACCTAACGCACCACCCCGGCAGCAAGCCGAAAAAGCCTTGGTCGAGTTAACCGAGTTGTTGAGCGAGTTCGACTTCAAAAGTGAACATGACAAAGCGGCAGCGATTTCGGGTATTTTGACCGCCACGGTTAGACCGTCATTGCCGCAAGCACCGATGTTCCACATTAAAGCGCCCAGCATTGCGAGCGGTAAAAGTTATCTGTGTGAATTGCTGACGGCGTTCGCTACGCCGCAAAAAGGCACACCCCATGCTTTTCCTGCCGATGATGAAGAATGCCAAATTACTGTTGGCGGAACTGTTGACTGCGCCTGCCGTGGTGGAGTTTGATAATTTGACCAGCGATTTAATCCCCCATAAGTCACTCTGTACTGCATTGACCGCTGAATTTATATCAGGGCGAATACTTGGAATAAGCAAAATCGCTACAGTCAGCACACGCACGCTGTTTCTATCCAGCGGTAACAATGTTGAGCCGGTGCGCGATATGACCCGGCGCACACTGACTATTACCCTTGATCCGGCTTGCGAGACGCCAGCGGCGCGTGATTTTCGAAAACAGCCCGTGAAAGACGTCTGCGCAGATCGAGGACGTTATGTATCGCTGGCATTAGCCATTGTCCGGGCTTGGCACTGTGCAGGACGACCAACAACCGCATGTAAAAACATTGCCAGTTATAGCGGCTGGTCGGATTATTGTCGTCAGTCACTCCTATGGCTTGGCTTACCTGATCCGGCAGCGTGTCTTTTTGAGGCCATGAATGATGATCCTGACCGTGAAATATTGGGTGAATTTTTACAGGCATGGTTTACCCGATTCGGCAAAGTTCCGGCACTGGTTAAAGATGTGATTACCGCGGCACAAACCCGAGGTATGAGTATGAACTATCCGAACGAAACCTTACTGGAAGCCATTACCGATATTGCCGGAGAACGGGATGGCAGCATCAATCGTAAACGTTTGGGCTGGTGGATCAAACGCCATGCCGGGCGCGTCGTTAATGGCTTACGCTTGGTACAGGACACATCAACCCGTAATGCGGCCAAATGGAAAGTAGAGTCGGTTTTGTCGGTTTAGTCGGTTTTAATCCGGCTCTTCATTAAATTTGGCACAGTAAGATTTATTATTAAAAGGAACCCTATGACAACGATTGATGTAGAAATACTGAATGAGACTAACTTGATGCATAGCCCGGCTAATGGCGGCGAGACGCCACCGACTATTGGCTATGAAGCTGTGCGTTTTAATGCGATGAAGCACAGCATTCTTTCCCGGCTGGCGGTCTTAGCGCATGAAGATGCGAGCGAGTTTGCCGACCTTTTGGCGGCGCTGGTCGAAGAACACCAACCTGCGGGTATTACCGAGCAACATTTGATTGAGGAATTGGCCGCGATTATCTGGCGTAAGCGTAGGGTATTATTAGCCGAAGGAGCGAGTATCAATTGTGGATTACGTAGTGTGGCACACGGCAAAGTGGGAAATCTAATCTCAGCAGCGGTTCCGTTTCGGCGTGGGCTATCAACTGAGGATATTGACTTGCCCGATCTGATGATAGCGACACCGGAAGAAATCACTAAGCAACAGCGAGATGCCGACCTTGATCTGGCGGCAACTCGAAAGGCAGCGGCGATTCTGCGTAAAGGTGGAGCGAACGCTTACAAAAAAGCCCGGTTGACGCTGATACCTGAATCCCGTGATTGGTGGGATGACAACGTTAATGATGAATCCTATCCAGCGACCACCGAAGGACTCGCAGAATTTATTCGAAAAGAACTGGAGCCGATCTGTATTCGTATGGAACATGAAGCGCGCTATCAACCAGAGATCAAAGCGCAAACTTTAGGCGAAGGCTTACAAGCGCACCGGCTGGAAAAACTGAATCGCTACGAGACACATCTTGATCGTAAGTTTGAACGTACTTTAGCCATGCTGTTAAAGATGAAAGAACTACGCGGCAGGCAACAGGAGTGAAGATTTAAATCTGTTTCGCAAAATCGAGTAATAACGGTTATTAGTGCGCACAATTTCGACTTTTTGCATGAAAATATTGCATGATTAGAGCAAATAGAAACTGTTATAGCGGCAGAATTAGCGAAAATCACATAGCAGAATAAAGTCAGCAAGCCTTATTTAGCAAGGCATTGAGTAGATTAAGCGACATTGGAACAAGATAATTTAACTAATGATTTCGGAAAATAAAAATCAGTGGCGAGGTTAAAAGATGAGTGGCTACGGTAGGTACGGCTAAAAAATTGAGGATCATGAATGACCGACTTTCTGCTTTGCGCAATCCAAAGTGATCTATGTTTTTTGCGGGTAGAGACAAGTGAAGTTGATCTAAACTTTAGAACGGTGGGAAATAACAATGCGTATAGAATATTTAGTTGGCGTTTGATAGTGGGCATCCTATAAAATGAGAGGATATGACCCTCAACCAAAATCCAGAACAAAAAGCCCGCGACAACATTGACAAGCTTTTGCTACAAGCTGGCTGGGTTATTCAAAACAAAAAACAGATCAACCTGGATGCAGGCATAGGGCAAGCTGTTAGGGAATATCAAACCGATACCGGGCCAGCCGATTACATTTTATTTGTAGACAGAAAACCGGTCGGCATCATCGAAGCCAAGGCAGAAAACCACGGCCACAAAATCACCAGCGTTGAAGAGCAAACGGCAGAATATGCCGCCGCCAAACTCAAATGGATCAATAACAAAGAACCCCTGCCGTTCTTATATGAAAGTACCGGGATAATTACCCGTTTTACTGATGGCCGCGACCCTAAGCCGCGTTCCCGTGAAGTATTTACCTTCCACCGGCCGGAAACCTTGAAAGAATGGCTGACCCAAGATTCATCGTTAACAGCCTAGAAGAGAGAGTCCTTCACCAGTTTCCAGTTAACGACTTGTTATCTTTGAAAAGCATTCATTCAGAAGCCGCCAGTGATAGACAGCCCCTTATCAAAGTCAATGTCATTCCAGCGTAATTCAATATAAAATCGCGTAGCATCATCAACTATTCAACCTCGTTAACTGTAATGTTCAAGCAAGTCATACATGGAGGCATCTGTATCATGGGACTTTCTGGTTGCACTACTTTTAAATCTTTAGATGTAAATGCACATCTACCCTTGTATGAGCGTATACTTATTTATAGTGGAACTCGGCTTGATTGGGCAGCAATAGAAAAAAATGATGCAGCTCTCAGTAAATTTAAAGCAACACCACCTTGTTATCCATTAGTTGATCTGCCTTTTAGTTTCGCTTTAGATTCTATATTTTTACCGCTAACGGTTTCTGCTGAGATTTTTCATTAAAAGGATATTGTCTTTGATTGGCAGCCGTCGGCCAGTACGCGACATTCGAAGATTTCAGTGTATGGCAGCAGGAAAACAGAAAGCTGTCGCTTAACTACTGCGTTCAGCAGGAACCGCGCCCCCGCTAAACCTCAAACCACCGAAAAAATAGATGGCGGAGTTTTCAGCTGCAACACCTTGTTATCCGCGAGATGACGGGTTACGGCGCGTGCAAAATTTCCGCACGATCAAGCGTTATTGAAAAGCACCTAACCCGCCCTACATGGACGCCTTCGCTTGAGACGAAACTGATAAGCGACGAACAAGCCTATTTACTACGTCTTGCGCAAAACTTAATGCTCCTTGTCTCGTACCAACTAAACAGGGTTACGAGCTACCTTCCCAGCCTTCAAGTACGCTCCCAAGGCTTCCCAGTAGGTACGTGCGTATGTTCTTGGATCGCGTAGGAAGCCGGTATCGCCCGTCCACACGTAGGACGCTCCCTCGCCTAGTTACCAGACTCAACAGGCGGGCAATTTACCATCAAGTCAGCCGCCTCCAGTTGGCTGCGCCACTCCGGGGCGCGCAGGTTGTCATGCAACAGACTACACAATTTGGCTTGCAGATCGCCGGTCTGCCACTGCCACAAATCAATGAACCGATTGTGGGCCACGACAATACGCCGCCCGTCCGGTGTAAAGTCTATCTGGACCGGCTCGCCGGCAACCGGAACCGTGGCGAGAACGACTTGAGTTTTCGCCTCACGCACTTCAGCCGCTTGATCCTGCAAGTGCGCGAGCCACCGCCCGCCCGTCCTGGCTCACGGCCTCCAGCGGTTTGGCCCTGGTTGTGGCGAGACTTTGCTGAAGGAGTAACTCGGCCCGTTTCTGGCCCGCCTCCGGGTCGCTTTCATCGTTCTCGTCATCGTCCGAGAAGTAGGACTCCACCTTGGCGCCGGTGTCGATGTCCCACACCACCGTTAAGTCGACATCGGAGCCACGGCTCTGTCGTCCGACGGCGCCAAGATAGCGTCCATTCTTGGCGACAACGAAACGAGAGACGTCGCCGCCAAAGGAAAAATGCGCCGGCGTGGATGTCTCCCAGAGATAGATTGCTTGCTGCTTTTCGTTTGCGAGCGCTACCAGCCGCCCATTCACGCCGATGGCAACCAATTTGGCCTCGCCCGGCGCCGCTATGACCATGCTGTCCGTAGCGTTCGCCACGCTGCCGATCCATACTACATCCGCGGATACCATGCCGACATGATCCCCCGCGCCGAGCAAGACCTGGCGCATGGTCTGCTTGTGCTCAAAGGTCGCCAATCGCTTCGCTTGCTGAGCATCCCAAACCTCAACTACGCCGACATCCTCAGTCGCCAAAAGACGATCGTCTGGCGAAATCGCCAACTCCGATCGGCGCTGCGCCGGCATCTTAAAGCGCAAGTCCATGGAAGGAAGTGTGCATATCATGAAATCGCATGAAGCATCGGAACTGCTGCTTAAGGCATAGTCGCAGCTGGTGACTACATAGCCTCCAGCAGAGCCGAAGTTATACGTGCCATACGATGTCGGGCATTGTGTTTCCCTTTTCTGAACAATCTTTGCAGCATCCGGGATGCTGAAAAAGCGCAGGCGATAGTCCATATCGTCGCCGAAATTTTCGTTGACGACGAGCACTCGGCTGTCAGGCGAAAAGGTCAGACCTGATACAAATCCGCCGGCTGAGAATTGGCGCTTGCCGCTCACAACCGACCACACGTTGGCGCCATTCTCATCGCCCAAGGCGAGAAACTGGCCGTCTGGGCTGAGTGCCGCCCAGCGAGCGGCTGCCGAAAAATCACGTTGCCTGGTCCACGCCCTAGTGTCCCATAGACTGGAAATTGGGCCGTCCCTGGAAACAATCAAACGGTCGTTCGCAACAAACTGCAGATGTCGAATGCCGGATTCTTCCTTGAACGAGCCATTCTTCTGGCCAGTCTCGACGTCCCACCTGGTCAAGAGGCCATCGCGCATGCCTACGAGGAGTTGGGTGCCGTCCGGCGTAGCGATGACGTCGCCCCATTCGCCTGGCGTTTCGATGACTGCCTTGAGATGCGCTGCAGATGATTGAATCGTCATCAGCAGGCCGTGTGCCTCCGCCGGTTGGCCGAGCCCGACCAAAGCATTCGCCGCTGAAAGTCCTTGGCTCAGCGCCGCCGGGCTGCTGTAACCCTGGAGATTATGCTGCTGTATCAACCCACTCGCGATTTTGCGTGCTTCGCTCAGCCGCTGTCTCGTCTGCGCAGCCTGCCACTGCCAGATCGCTGTCACGCCCACAAGCAGGAGAACAGCGGCAGCGGCCCAGGCCGTGCGGATGGCACGCCTATGTTGACGATAATCAACGTCGACCAGCCGATTAAAGTCCTCGATGCCGCGGATCGGCGCCGAGAGCTGCGCCACGACCCTCATGAAGCCAGCATTGCTGCGCGACGGGCTGCGTGTAGGATCGCCCTCCCTCACGACCTCCCTCAAGTCGAGCCATTGCGGCTCTTCTTTGAATGTGCCAGACAGGCATGCCGGCAGTGCATTGGTGTTGGACCAGTCGAAGTCCCGGGTGCGCTCCGACCAGGCAATGACGCCGTCCGTCAGTACAATCAGCAGCTTCGCTGCAGGTTCCGTACCTGCGCAGTTCATTGGTGTATCGAGAGTCGCCTCGTCGCAGTCACCTGAGTCGCGATCACCCAACCAATAGCGCACTTCCCGTTTTACCCATTTCGACTCCGCCGCATCGTGCGAGGCCAAGAGCACAAAGTACGCCGAGCCTTCAAGCGCCGCCGTGATCCTCGACCACAGCGTAGGCGCCGCCGCCAAGTTAGTCTCATCGCGGAAGACATTCATTGCACGCCGCCGATACCAAGGCTTGGCGAAGAGCTGGAGACACTTCTGCAGCCCGCGCGCCAGGTCTAGGCTCACATCATGATTGTAGGAAATGAAGGCATCGAAGTGTTGGGTCATTTAAATCGTGGTCGCAACAGATAGTTAACCGTATATCTACCGGCAAATGTTCTTCTGCAGAATAATTTTTTGATCTCCATACGCTATTCCTGCCCGTATATCATCGGTGATAATTATGGCCGGTAATGATCAAATTGCTGTCATTGAATCAGATAAAGCGATAGACCGCAAGGGGTCGCTACCAGCCAATATTTTAAGTTACTTGATTTCCTCTATCAATGCCATCTTAATTAGATCGTCTTTGATAACCTGTCTCACATATTCAACCGTATCATTCTTTTTGCGTCCGATTATTATCTTGGCTATAAAACGAACTATCAGATTATTTGATTTAAAATACTGAGCAACTAATCTGTCGAATACGATGTTAACCCTACTTTCAATTTGATTAGTTAATATGTTAAGTTCGTCGTATGTATAGAGGGGCCATTTAGGTTCAACGCATGATTCTGAAACGCTATCAACCAACGGTATAATAGGTAAAAGACGTAAACCATCTTTTAATTTAGGTTGACCATCATCGGTTTTCACACAATAGTATTTCCTCATATCCTGATTCCAATCATCAAACAGCGGATTGTTTTCAGGCAAAACGAGATGATCTCTTATAAATTTTTGAGTATTACGCCGACCAAGGAAAAAATCATGTGTTCTGAATTTCCGGCTGAGAAAACCACCAAATCCCCCAATCAAACCGCAGGCAATCGGATATGTTTCTCCATTTGAGCCATCACGCTTTGGAGCAATCATAAACCTTGAATACACATCTGGATCTCCTGCTAGCTCCAGTTCGTCTGGTTTAAAGCGCGCCTGATTTTTTAAAGCATCAAAGAGCTTGAAAACAATATTGAACAAATCTGTGGCCGGTTGATATTTCAGCTCAAATGGAGAGTAGTTCGGGAACGGGTCAATCAATAAAATCGCTTTATTAGCTAAGGCACCACTACGCTCATTTCTGGCTGCTCCGCCTGCTAGAATCCGTCTAGCTAATTCCAGTGGCTCATTGTTCATTACACCGCCGTCAACACATTGGAAGTCGTAAATGAATGGTTTTTCTGTTTGCCCCCAACAGGCCTGTATAGACTCCATTGTTATACATTGATGGGGATTTTTGCTTTCAGGGGTTGGGATTGGCCAAGTACGGGAACTGTAGTAGTCACCAAAATCAGTTTTAGGGGCGATACTATGAAACAAAATGCGCGGCGCTAACCCCACGGGAAATGCACCAGAAGCAAGAGCCGATAACTTGAGCTTTTCCTTTATAGGCGAAGACTCTCCGAATTCCCCCCATCGCATAAGAACACGGTCTGGCAGCCAACCATTACCCGAATCGTTGATACGAAAATGCACGTAATCGGCATGCATTGTCATATCGTAATTTTTGGATTGATCTCCTATTAATTCAAACTCGTAAGGAACGCCTCGCAGATTTGTTACTGTTAGAAGGAGTTCGAAATTATCAGGAATATAAGGTCGCCTTTTTTGCCTAGGCTCTACATCAAGACCACTATTAGCAATTTCCAATAATACAGAAGAATCAAGTAAAGAAAGTACATTGTTACCCTTTTCTAAATCCTTTGTTTCAAGCAGCCTTTTGATATCAATACGATTAACCCAAGATTCAAAAAGGTTATTCTGCCTTCCGGCTTCGCTGTCACCTTCCTCTTGAGTGGTTATGGGATTTTGATTTGAGCCGATATAGCCTGCAGCCAGTGCTGCAGTAATTGCTCCAGCTGATGCACCAGAAAAAACCGATATTTTGATGTCATGCGGGGGGGCATTATTGTTTTTTCCTTTGCTGTCGTACCATGCATCCAATGCTTGAATTAGAAAATCAATGACACCAGCTGTATATGCGCCGGCTGAAATAGCGCCAGCTCCAACCAAGCCTAGCTCAAAAGGTTTTTCACTCATATCTCCCCCTTCCCAATAACGATTATGAATCATCAACTTTGAAGCTAATTAACAATTCAAAATGACTTATTATTTTTTAATAATTAGGAACCACGAACTTTTTTAGGTGAGCGCTGACTTTAAAGCTAGTTCTCAAATTTGTCAATTTTCACTACGCAGGTGGATGAATTCTGATTTGAAGACTCGTGTGTCCGGTTAAGGCCGCATCTTTGTCATGTCGTTTAGAAAGTTGATCGACAGCAAAGGGTCGGTATTGCTCTTTCAATTCCCACAGAATAAGTTCGGCCATTTTCTGTCGATCGCTGTATATATTCGAACGGCAGCTCTCTCTAGGCTACATTTTTCAGCCTGGGTCATTAAGCGGGACAAGGCGCTTGCTGCAGAAGCTGTTTATCAAGATACACAGAATGACTTTGACTGGTTGTGTCGCAAATATTCCGAAGGCTGCAATCCGCACTTATCTGCGGGCAAAATTATCCTGCTAAAGCCATAAATTGCTTATAAGCCGGAATATTTTCCTCGGAAATTTGCCCCTTTCGGATCATGTGCGCAGTTTCAATTCCATCGATAGTTGCCTGTGCCGAATGAAAAGCTTTAAACCCCATCATCGGTTTGGTGATCTTTTTGATGAATCGGTGATCTTGTTCAATCAGGTTGTTCAAATACTTGACCTGGCAAATTTCTATAAAACAAATCAATCCTGCTAACATCAGCAGCATGTTGATATTTTCAATGCCCGCATAGTTGGCACCGCTTTTATCCATGACGACTTTGCTAGGAAACCCGTTAGCGTCGATTGCTTGTTTGAAGAAGGCGGTGGCTGCTGCTTCATCACGGTGCTCGGAAACCATGAAATCAATCGTGGCGCCGAATTTATCAACGGACCGATATAAATAAACCCATTGGCCTTTGACTTTAACGTAGGTTTCATCCATTCGCCAAGACGATGCAACGGGCCGTTTACGTTTTTTGGCTTCTGCTGCTATGAGCGGCGAATAGTCGATAACCCAGCGGTTAAGAGTGTGGCATGATCCACTTTAACGCCACGCTCCGCCATGATTTCTTCTAGATCACGATAAGAGACACCATAACGGACATAGAAAAAAACAGCGTAAAGAATAATATCTTTTGGAAAATGGGCGCCTTTAAAACTGATCATCGGTTCAGCCAGTCACTAAAAATTACAAATTATCCCTCGATCTGAATAATTTTGCGACAGAACCATCCCACTTGACGTCTATTCACTGGCAGACTAAGTCCTATGGAAAAATAATTTTTGCAACCATCGAAAAAGCGCTAACAAGGACAGCATGCAGACAATGTAAAACCAAGGGGCTGGGTAAACTCGATGGTGTGGAGAGTCCCAGTACCGGCCACCGTCGTGGGTGACCAGGACCGTGCCGTTCGACCCGATGGCCCAGCCGGTCCGGGTGTCGGCGAAGCAGACACCACTAAGGTATTCTTTAGTGATGCCAACTTGATCCCGCCAGTTCCTGCCGCTGTCGTGGGTGGACAGAATCGTTCCGTTTGACCCGACGGCCCATCCGGTCTGGGTGTCGACGAAGTGGACGCTATTAAGGTGTTCCTTGGTCTTGCCAGCCTGGGCCTGCCAGTTCCGTCCGCCGTCGCGGGAGGACAGGATTGTACCGTTTGACCCGACGGCCCATCCGGTCAGGGTGTCGACGAAGTGGACGCTATTAAGGTATTCTCGGGTGTTGCTCGTTTGTGGCCGCCAGTTCCGGCCGCCGTCGTGGGTGGTCAGGATCGTTCCATTCGACCCGACGACCCAGCCTGTATGTTCGTTAGCGAAGTGGATGCTATTGAGGTATTCCCGTCTGTTTTCCCCTTGGGGTTGCCAGTTCCGGCCGCCGTCACGAGTGACCAGGATTGTGCCATGCGACCCGACAGCCCAGCCGTCCTGAGCGTCGGCGAAGTGGACGCCATTAAGA
>Ga0208392_1000502_pt1 | contig 10524 bp, 8 predicted proteins | sample LakWasMeta3_LOW4_2_FD_183855 | JGI IMG/M metagenome (GOLD analysis project Ga0208392, IMG submission 183855) | Freshwater sediment methanotrophic microbial communities from Lake Washington under simulated oxygen tension - Sediment Metagenome... | ecosystem: Environmental > Aquatic > Freshwater >... | reverse complement strand
AGGGGCAAAAACATTGAAAAAAAATATTTACGGCAACAGAATTGTGCTTTTTGCCCCTTTATACATTGGCAATAAATGCCAGAACAATTGTTCTTATTGTGGTTTTAGGACTTCCAATAAAGAGGCGGAACGCAAAACGCTTGACGATCAGGAAATCATCAATGAAATTGAGGCTCTTGAGGATAATGGACAAAAAAGACTGGTTTTGGTGTATGGCGAACATAAAGATTATAGTCCTGAATACATCGCCCATACCGTAAAAGTGGCTTATGGAGTAAAAAAAGACAATGGGGAAATTCGCAGAGTCAATATCAATGCTGCTCCAATGGATATTGAAGGTTTCAAAGTTGTGAAAGAGGCCGGAATTGGAACTTTCCAAATTTTTCAGGAAACCTATCATCCGAAAGCATACGCAACATACCATTTAGGAGGAAAAAAAACCAACTTCGAAAACCGCCTGACTTCATTAGACCGAGCTCAGGAAGCCGGAATTGATGATGTGGGAATCGGAGTTTTGTTTGGTTTATATGATTGGCGCTATGAAGTTTTGGCATTGGTTCGCCACACGAATCACTTAGAAGCCTGCTACAATGTGGGTCCTCATACTATTTCGTTTCCAAGAATCAAGGAAGCTTCTGGATTTGAAGCCAATCCAAACTATTTGGTTTCTGATGAAGATTTTACCAAACTCATCGCTATTTTAAGATTGGCCGTTCCATACACCGGAATGATTCTAACTGCCAGAGAACCCGCTGAACTTCGGGATGAAATTATCCAATACGGTGTTTCTCAAATTGATGGCGGAACAAAAATTGAATTAGGAGCCTATTCTAAAACGCTCAATACAGCACAAAATCTCAATAAAGGTCAGTTTAAAGTCAACGATGAACGTTCGTTAAACGAAATCGTCAATGAATTATTGGATAAAGAAATGATTCCTTCCTTTTGTACTGCCTGCTATCGATTGGGCAGAACTGGCGAACACTTTATGGAGTTTTCGGTTCCCGGATTTATCAAAAAGTGCTGTACACCCAATGCAACTTTGACTTTAGCTGAATATTTGATTGATTATGCTGATGAAGCCACAGCAAAGAAAGGCTGGAACTTGATTCAGAAAACTGTTGAAGAAACCGAAAACAAAAAACTAAAAAAATCTCTGACAGAAAGAATTGAAAGAGTTAAAGCCGGTGAACGGGATTTAATTTATTAAGGGAGAAGCAAACAAACCTGAATTATGAATACAGGGAAAGACAATAAACCACACATTGGAATCTACGGACGCCGCAACGTAGGCAAAAGTTCTTTTATCAACGCATTGACAGGAATTGATGTAGCCATCGTTTCTGAAATAGCCGGAACCACTACTGATCCCGTTAAAAAATCCATTGAAATTTTCGGAATTGGTCCAGCAATCTTAGTTGATACAGCAGGAATTGACGATTTTGGAGATTTAGGTGCGAAAAGAATTCAAAAAACCATCCAAACACTTGAACATATTGATGCGGCTATATTATTGATTTCTGAAAATATTTTTGGCTCGTTTGAACAAAAATTAATCGAGGAATTCAACAATTTTGAAATTGAATATATCATCGTTCATAACAAGGAAGACCTTGAAAAGCTGACCGATGAAACGGTATTGCAAATCCAACTTTTTTCCAAAGCGCCTATTGAAATTTGCAGCATTAAGAAGTCTCAAAATATCGGAGAAGTCATTGAATTACTAAAAATTACCATTCCTCAAACCTCCTATCAAAAAAGCACTTTATTGGGTGATATTATCCAAAAAGACTCCATTGTTATGCTCATCACCCCAGTAGATTCAGAAGCTCCCGATGGCAGAATGATTTTACCTCAAGCTATGGCCATTCGGGATGTATTGGATAATAATGCGGTAAACATTGTGCTCAGAGAAACGGAAGTGGAAGCTTTTTTCCAAAAAATACAACTCTTTCCAGACCTTGTAATCACCGATAGTCAGGCCTTTGAATATGTCAATGCCATTATTCCAAAAGAAATTCCATTAACCAGTTTCAGTATTGTTTATGCCCACATGCGAGGTCCTTTTGAAGAATATGTAAAGGGTGCCCAAAAGCTTTCGGAATTGGAAAATGGTGACCGAATTCTGATTTTAGAATCCTGTGTTCATCAAGTCAGTTGCGAAGATATTGGGCGATTTAAAATCCCAAATTGGATTAGAAAATTCAGTGGTAAAACATTGGAATTTGATGTAGCTGCGGGGCTTTCCACAATTCAAAGACCAATTACGGACTACCAATTGGTTATTCAATGCGGTGGTTGCATGATTACCCGAAAACAATTATTCAACAGACTAAAACCTGCATTAGAAGCTGGAATTCCAGTGACCAATTACGGCTTAGCCATAGCTTATATGAACGGAATTTTAGACCGAGTTGTGGAGCCTTTTTTGAAAGAAGAAAAAATATAGAACAAATAAATTCAAACCATTGAATGCCTTTTCAAAAATAGTTAACCAAGATACTTTTGATAAACAAGATCTCATCGCGATGCTTAATGCTGCAGGTGATGACCAAACCCTGCTGTACCAAAAATCAAGAGCCATCACGGATTACCATATCGGAAACACGGTGCATTTAAGAGGATTGATTGAATATTCAAACATTTGCATCAAAGACTGCTTGTATTGTGGCATTAGAAAATCCAATAAAAACACACTACGCTATACTCTTTCCGATGAAGACGTTATCCAATGTGCTCTTTATGCTTTGGAAAATAATTATGGAAGTATTGCTATTCAGGCCGGTGAACGAACTGACCAGCTTTTCATTTCCAAAATAACCCGTTTGCTTAAAGAAATAAAGAACCTAAGCAATGGAAAATTGGGAATTACACTCTCATTGGGTGAACAAACCTTAGACACTTACAAAGAATGGTTTGATGCTGGAGCACATCGCTATTTGTTGCGAATTGAAACTTCAAATAGAGAACTTTACACTAAAATTCATCCCAATAATGGCTTGCATGATTTTGATAAACGCCTGAAAGCATTGCAAAATATCCGAAAAACAGGTTTTCAATTGGGAACCGGCGTTATGATAGGTTTACCTCATCAAACGATAGAAAATTTGGCTGACGATTTGTTATTTTTGAAAGCTTTGGATGTGGATATGGTGGGAATGGGACCTTATGTAGAGCATCAAGCCACTCCTTTATATGAAATGCATCATTTATTAAAAACCCGTCAGGAACGCCTGGATTTGACTTTCAAAATGATTGCCGCTTTGCGGATTTTGATGAAAGACATCAATATTGTTGCCGCCACAGCCTTGCAGGCTATAGACAAAATAGGTCGTGAAAAAGCCATTCGATATGGAGCCAATATCCTCATGCCAAATATTACGCCTGGAAATTTTCGCAATAATTACAAACTCTATGAGAATAAACCCTGTACTGATGAAAATGCTGCAGATTGCAACACTTGCATCGACGCCAGAATGAGTATGATAGGAAGCCGTATTGGCTATAACGAATGGGGAGATTCTAAACATTTTATCAATTCAAAGTTTAATCCATAAAACGTAAACGATATACAATGGAAACCATAAAATCAGTAGCAGATTTGAAGAAAATCAGAACTTCAATTCAAGAAGCCAATCAAAAGCAAATCGCTGAAAATGACAATAAAAAATTGATTGAAATTAATGTGGCTATGGCGACCTGTGGCATTGCATCAGGAGCAAAAGCCATAATGGATTTCTTTATTGAAGAATTACCCAAAAGAAACATCATAGCCAAAGTTAAGCAAACCGGATGCATGGGATATTGTTATGCCGAACCCACTCTGGAAATCACCATACAGAATGAAAAGCCAGTGGTTTTTGGTTATGTAGATCTTAAAAAAGCAGATGAAATCATTGAAAAATTCATCAAAAAAGGAGAATTGGTTGATGGAATTATCCCCATTAATTATGATTTAGCCACTTAATACTAGAATAAAACAGCATAATACAAACTCAAAATAGTTTCAAAATGAGTAATAGGTACAGGAAAAATTTACTGGTTTGCAATGGCAGTTCATGCCAGCAAGCATCCGATTTTGATTTAGTAGCTTTTATCAATTTCAAATTAAAAGAATACCATCTTGAGGACGAAATTAAGGCAGTGCATTCCGTTTGCTCCAATAGATGTTCAAATGGTCCCAATATCATTGTTTATCCAGATAATGTGGAATATTCAAAAGTCACAAAAGCGGATATTGACGACATCATAATTGAACATTTACTGAATGATAGAATTGTGGAAAGACTGGTTTTCAACACAGAAAACGGAATTGGTGTTGCTCCCAAAAAACAATACAGAATAGCACTCCGCAATTGTGGTTTTATCGACCCTGAAGAAATCAAGGATTACATTGAAAAAGACGGCTATGATGCTTTAGCAAAATGTCTAACGGAATTTACTCCCCAAGAAGTCACCCAAGAAATCATTAAAAGCGGACTCAGAGGTCGAGGCGGCGGCGGATTTCCTACCGGAGTGAAATGGGATATTACCAGCAAAAGTGTCGCCGACCAAAAATATGTTGTCTGCAATGCCGACGAAGGTGATCCTGGAGCCTTTATGGATCGTTCCGTACTCGAAGGCGACCCACATTCTGTCATTGAAGCGATGGCAATTTGCGGGTATTGCATTGGTGCCAATAAAGGAATCGTGTACATCAGAGCCGAATATCCTTTGGCTATCAAAAGATTAAAAATAGCTTTACATCAAGCCCGAGAATATGGATTATTGGGTAAAAATATCTTTGGAACCGGTTTTGAATTCACCATAGACATCAAATACGGAGCCGGAGCATTTGTGTGTGGCGAAGAAACCGCACTTATCCATTCGATGGAAGGACTTCGTGGCGAACCTACCTTAAAACCTCCTTTCCCCAGTGTTTCCGGTTATTTAAAAAAACCAACCAATGTCAACAACGTAGAAACTTTTGCCAATATTCCAGCCATTATCAACAAAGGAGCAGATTGGTTTGCGAGTATTGGAACAGAAAAATCCAAAGGAACTAAGGTTTTTGCTTTGGCAGGAAAAATAAACAATGTAGGTCTGATTGAAGTTCCGATGGGAACAACTCTAAGAGAAGTGATTTATGATATTGGAGGAGGAATTGTTGACGGTAAAAAATTCAAAGCGGTGCAAACAGGCGGACCTTCTGGCGGATGTTTGACAGAAAAACATTTGGATTTACCCATTGATTTTGATTCACTTACAGCCGCAGGTTCCATGATGGGTTCTGGCGGAATGATTATTATGGATGAAGACGATTGTATGGTTTCGATGGCTCGTTTTTACTTGGAATTTATCGTTGAAGAATCCTGTGGCAAATGTGCGCCTTGCCGAATTGGAAATAAACGTTTGCACGAAATGCTTACCAAATTATGCGATGGCAAAGGAACGCTGCAAGATTTAGACTTGCTTCGAAATTTGAGTGTCGTAGTCAAAGACACTTCTTTGTGTGGATTGGGTCAGACCTCCCCAAATCCAATTATCTCTACTATGACCAATTTCTATGATGAATATTATGCTCACGTAGCAGAACATCGCTGTCCGAGTGGTCAATGTAAATCATTTATGAGGTATTATATCAGTGAAGAAAATTGCATTGGCTGTCTTGTTTGTGCCAGAAAATGTCCTGTAGGAGCTATTTCAGGAGAGAAAAAACAAGTCCATGTCATCAATCAGGAACTTTGTACCAAATGTGGAATCTGTATGGAAAAATGCAAGTTTCATGCTGTTTACCTAAATTAATTCTATCAAATAAAGCTTTATGGATACGATTAGCATAAAAATCGACAATAAGAATTTTCAGGTTGAAAAAGGTACCACGATATTAGATGCCGCCAAAAGCGTGGGTATTAATATTCCAACCTTATGTTATATGCACTTACATGATTTAAACACCACTCACAACCCAAGCGGTTGCCGAATTTGTGTAGTAGAAGTTGTAGGTCGCAAAAATTTAGTACCCGCTTGTGCAACGGAGTGTCTGCCCGGAATGGAAATAAAAAACCAAACCATCAGAGTATTGAACAGCCGAAAAACCATATTGGAACTTATCCTGAGCGACCATCCCACCGATTGCCTGATTTGTGCCAAAAATGGAGATTGTGACCTTCAAAGTATGGCGCAACAAATGGGTATTCGAGAGATTCACTACAAAGGAGAACAATCTCATTATATCAAAGACACTTCGCCTGCCATCAAAAGAGATATGGACAAATGCATCGGATGTCGAAGATGCGTGACTATGTGCAATGATGTTCAGACCGTAGGGGCTTTATCCGCAGTTAACAGAGGATTTATGTCCGTTGTAGCGCCTGCTTTTCAAATGAATTTAGAAGACAGTGTTTGTACCTATTGTGGCCAATGTGTAGCAGTTTGTCCAACGGCTGCCTTAACCGAAGTTGATCATACCAATTTGGTAATCAGAGCACTGGCAGATCCAACCAAAACGGTTATTGTGCAAACTGCACCTGCTGTTAGAGTTGCCTTGGGCGAAGAATTTGGATATGAACCAGGCACAATTGTTACCGGTAAAATGACTGCTGCTTTAAAAGATATGGGTTTCGATTATGTTTTTGATACTGACTTTGCGGCTGACCTTACCATTATGGAAGAAGCAACTGAACTTCTCGACAGATTGACAAGACACATCAATGGTGATACTACTGTAAAATTACCCTTATTAACTTCTTGCTGTCCAGCCTGGGTGAATTTCTTTGAGCATCAGTTTCCTGATATGAAAGATATTCCTTCAACGGCTCGTTCCCCTCAACAAATGTTTGGAGCCATTGCCAAAACTTATTTTGCCGATAAATTAGGTATCAAAAGAGAAAATATGGTTGTGGTTTCTATCATGCCTTGTTTGGCAAAAAAATATGAATGTAGCAGAGAGGAATTTAAAACCAATGGCAACCCCGATGTAGATTTCGTATTATCAACCAGAGAATTTGCACGACTAATTAAACAAGCCAGTATTGATTTTGATAGTTTAACGCCAGTAGAATTTGACCATCCTATGGGAGAATCCTCTGGTGCGGGAGTGATTTTTGGCACAACAGGTGGTGTAATTGAAGCTGCTGTAAGGACTGCTTATGAAACTTTCACAAAACAAAAACTGCACAAAGTCGATTTCAAACAATTGAGAGGAATGGATTGGATTAGAGAATCAACCATTGATTTTAATGGTACCCCAATCAAAATTGGAATTGCACACGGTTTGGGAAATGCCCGCAAATTGCTACAGGAAATCAGAGAAGGAAAATCTCAATACCATGCTATTGAAATTATGGCTTGTCCCGGCGGATGTATTGGCGGCGGAGGTCAGCCTTTGCACCACGGAGATTCCAATATTTTATTGGCAAGACAAAAAGCATTGTACTCTGAGGATAAAGCAAAAGTGATTCGGAAATCTCATGAAAACCCATCCATTCAAAAGTTGTACGCAGAGTTTTTGGAAAAACCAATGAGTGAAAAAGCACATCATTTGTTACACACTCGTTATTTTGACAGGAGTACCCATGTGGAAATTACCAAAGATTAATTTATTATTCAATAATTAAAACAGAATAGCAATGATGACAATATGCGAAAATAATGTCGCCAAAATAGAAGCCATTTGTAAAGAATTCAATCATGATAAGGACGAATTAATCAATGTATTGCACCAAACGCAAAATACTTTTGGTTATTTACCTGAGGATGTTCAGGAAATTATCGCAGAAAATCTTAATACTTCATTGGCTCATGTCTATGGTGTAGTTTCTTTTTACTCTTTTTTTACGATGACTCCAAAGGGTGAACATCCTATTAATATTTGCATGGGAACAGCATGTTACGTAAGAGGAGCTGAAAAAATACTCCACGAGTTCCGAACATTATTGGACATAAAAGTTGGGGAAACCACCAAAGATGAAAAGTTTTCCTTGAGCAGTCTCAGATGCATTGGAGCCTGCGGATTAGCACCTGTGGTATTAATCGGTGACAAAGTATACGGACGCGTTACGCTCGATAGTGTAAAAGAAATTCTGGATGAATATAAATAATCATTAATAAAATCAGATAGACTATTACTAAGAGACCTATGAGGTTCATAAAAACTCATAGGTCTGTTATAAAAAAAATCAATAGGTTACTAATTCAAATTTGATTCTTATTAAAAGTTAATTCTGGAAAATAGGTTCTTCTACTTTATATGGGACGATGTTTTTCATTCCTATTGTAATCGCTTCCAGATTTAAAGGAATTAAATGATGGTTGCGTTCTGAGATGGATTTTTTTAGGCCTTCGATTACATTTTCTAATTTCACAACAGGTTTTAGTTTTAAAAAACCTCCTAAAATTACCATATTAAAAATTTTCTTATTGCCCATTTCGGAAGCTAGTTTAGTGCCTTCAATCTGGAAAATTTTGATGTCGGTTCTTGTAGGATGATGTGTTATTCCATTCGGGTCATAAATTAAAATTCCACCGGGTTTTACAGATTCTTCAAATTTATCCATAGATTGCTGGTTTAAAATAATTGCTGTATCAACAATTTTTAAATAAGGTGAACTAATTCTTTCGTCACTCAAAATTACGGTGACATTTGCCGTTCCGCCACGCATTTCAGGGCCGTAAGAAGGCATCCAACTCACTTCCTGATCTTGCATTATTCCGGAATATGCCAATATTTTTCCCATTGACAACACTCCTTGTCCTCCAAAACCTGCAATAATAATTTCTTCAGTCATGATTTAAACTTTTAATTTACCTTCAACCTTTATATCCCCAAGAGGAAAGTAAGGAAACATATTTTCTTCCATCCAAATATTGGCATCATTAGGAGTCATTTTCCAGCCCGAATTACAATTGGAAAGGATTTCAATAAATGAAAGTCCTTTTTTTAATCGTGTATTTTCAAATGCTTGTTTAATTGCTATTTTAGCTTTTCGAGCGTGTTTATGAGTGTGAATTGCATGGCGACTTACCGAATAAACTCCCGGAAGATTCGCAATTAATTCCGTTATTTTTAATGGCGAGCCCATCGAAGCGATTTCTCTTCCATATGGTGAAGTAGAAGATTTCATTCCTTCTAAAGTTGTTGGCGCCATTTGTCCGCCAGTCATTCCGTAAATCCCATTATTGACAAAAAAGATGACCATATTCTCTCCTCTGTTACAAGCGTGAATGGTTTCGGCTGTTCCAATTGCGGCTAAATCACCATCGCCTTGATACGTGAACACATATTTTTCCGGCCAAGTTCTGGCAATAGCCGTTGCCACCGCTGGAGCACGTCCGTGAGCGGCTTGCGTCATATCGATATTCATAAAATCATACGCCAAAACAGAACAGCCAACAGGAGCAACACCAATAGTATCTTCTGAAATTCCCATTTCATCAATGACTTCCATAATTAAATTATTGGCTGTACCGTGACCACAACCCGGACAATACGACAAAGGAGTGTCCGTCATTAATTGCGATTTACAGAATACTTGATTCTCTGGTTTTATGATGTCTAATGCTTCCATTATTGATGATTTTTTGTTCTAAAGCTTCTAAAATTTCTTCCGGAGTGTGAATGATTCCTCCTGTTCTTCCAAAATGCTCCACCGGAACTTTGTGTTCTACAGAAAGTCTGACATCTTCCATCATTTGACCGGCATTCAATTCCACACTTAAAATTCCATTGACCTGATCGGCTAATTCAAATAGTTCTTTTTTTGGAAAAGGAAATAATGTTATTGGTCTTAATAAACCCACTTTTATTCCTTTGGCTCTGGCCAATTCAACCGCCTTTTGAGAAATTCTTGCACTTGAACCGTATGCGACAATTAGGTATTCAGCATCGTCGCAGTTAATTTTCTCAAAACGCAAGTCTTCTTTTTCCATTTGCGCATATTTCTTTTGCAATCTATGCACTCTGGCTTCCATTTTTTCGGATTGTAAATCGAGAGAGGTGATAATATTTCGTTCCCTTCCTTTTTTTCCGGTAACTGCCCAATCTCCATATTTTTCAATCAATTCCTCATTCGTCATTCTTGATTTTTGATCTTTAAGAACTACTTTTTCCATCATTTGACCAATTAATCCATCGGAAAGAATCAATACAGGAGCACGATATTTAAAGGCAATATCAAAAGCATCTTCCACAAAATCGGCCATTTCCTGAACGGATGCCGGTGCTAAAACATAAAGTTTGTAATCACCGTGTCCTCCTCCTTTCACTGACTGAAAATAGTCGGCTTGCGACGGTTGAATCGTTCCTAAACCGGGACCACCACGCACCACATTTACTATCACGGCAGGCAATTCGGCGCCAGCCAAATAAGAAATTCCTTCTAGTTTTAATGAAATCCCGGGACTTGATGATGAAGTCAGCGCTTTTTTGCCGGTACTTGCAGCACCATAAACCATATTTATTGCCGCAATTTCGCTTTCTGCCTGCAGAACAACCATTCCTGTTCTCTTTTCAGGACGTTCGTTCATTAAATATTCTATAATTTC
>Ga0208392_1000501_pt1 | contig 10524 bp, 8 predicted proteins | sample LakWasMeta3_LOW4_2_FD_183855 | JGI IMG/M metagenome (GOLD analysis project Ga0208392, IMG submission 183855) | Freshwater sediment methanotrophic microbial communities from Lake Washington under simulated oxygen tension - Sediment Metagenome... | ecosystem: Environmental > Aquatic > Freshwater >... | reverse complement strand
ACCTGTAGAATCTTTAATGGGGGTAGCAATCGCAAAGCCCGGTGTTTTGGTGACTTTGCCGATAAGCGGATGGCTGATATTAGCTTTGCCTTCTTTAAGAGCAATAGACAGGTACTCCCTGTCCATGAAATTGATGCCTATGACATTCTTCATGGGCGCAATGGCCCCGATTACAGTACCATTCTTGTCAGTGATAAAAGCACCGGCATTGAAGTATCTTTGAATGACAAATTTAACATCAAGGGACTTTTGCAAATCAGCCGGGTTTTCAAGCATGTCAGGGCTGATTCTGCCCGCAAATATCTCGAGCACACTTAAACGCTCCATCAGGTCATTATTCACCTCGGCCGCCAGTAATGATGCAACCATACGCTGCTGCTCGACCAGCTGATTCTGCATATCATCGTGCAATTTGCTGCTTGCGTAAAAAGACAACAACCAGATACCAGTCACAAAAAACACCAGCGTAATTAACGTTACCCTGGTTTTTAAAGACTTGAATTGAAATTTTTCCAATTTCACAGCAGCTCCATTTCAGAAAGCCGATTCATTCCGAATACCAGTTCGGCAGGTTTTTCACATCAAAGATGTTGTATTAATAACCTTTATTTGATACTACAGATTTTTTCATATTTTGGATATTAATGTATAAGCAGCTTCTATCTACAAATTAACCGGTTGAAAGTACTTAAAGTACGGTTAAACCAAAAATGATTTTATTTCTGCCAGAATTTCCTCGTGCAGCGCCGGGTTCAGACAGTCAATTTCAACGGTATCATCCATGCCTCTCAGCCATGTAAGCTGGCGTTTGGCTAGCTGGCGCGTCGCGAAGATGCCCCGCTCACGCAGCTCTGCTAGGCTGTAATCACCAGCCAGGTATTCAAGCGCCTGGCGATAACCCACGCAGCGCATTGAAGTTGATTCAGGAGTAAGACTGGGGTATTGCTTAATTAGCGCCTTTACTTCCGCCACAAAGCCTGCCGCCAGCATCTGGTCAAATCGCAAAGCTATCCGCTCGTGCAGCACTTTACGGTCACTGGGCACCAATGCAATCTTCAGCAGGCGGTAAGGCAACTGCTCGCTGGTCTGTTTTGCAAACAGGCTACTCATAGTCTCGCCGGAAACAGCATGCACTTCCAGTGCGCGCTGAATGCGCTGCGTATCATTAGGCTCCAGCCTCGCCGCCGTCTCCGGGTCTATCTGCTGCAGTTTCTTATGCATGCCAGGCCAGCCGATGATTGCAGCTTCTGCATCCAAGGCTGCCCTGACCTCCGGATCCGCCTCCGGCAGGCCGCTCAAGCCACCCTCCAGCGCTTTGAAATACAGCATGGTACCGCCCACCAGTAATGGAATCTTACCGCGCGCTGTAATCTCGGCCATCAGGTGCAGGGCATCACTCCTGAAACTGGCAGCTGAATAGGCCTCTGTAGGCGGAATGATATCAATCAGGTGATGCGGCGCTTGGGCCAGCGTCGCAGCATCCGGTTTTGCCGTGCCTATATCCATATCGCGGAATACCAGCGCAGAATCTACGCTGATAAGCTCAACCGGGAGCTTTGAATAAAGTTCAACTGCAGCCCCGGTCTTGCCGCTGGCAGTGGGGCCCATGAGAAAAATTGCAGGTGGTAATGTATTTTGATTCATCAGTGATTGCCAGGCTGGCGTTTATCAATATAGAGCCGTATCTTCGGCCATCTTACTGGTGCTGCGCCGCCCTGATTTAGGGAAAGTAAATGTGAAATATGTATAATACCTCTTACTATGCATTTATGATGCGACTGCGTCATTTACGCAGGCAGCTTTATTCCATTTACCTGGCATTCAATATTATCGGCGGACTTATCCATGAATCTAGAAAAAGTCATCTTTGGTTTTTTTATCGTGTTGGCAATGACACTGAACTTCGGTTTCTTTCTTGGCGATATCGACAACCCCAGCCACCATCATGTGTATGAGCTTTATGCCGCCATCATCGTCAGTCTGATTGCCACCGTACTCAAATTCGGTGACCGCACCCACGTCGGCGCGATTCTGCTCTCCACCAGCCTGGCAGCCGACCTGCAGCTGATTGCAGCCGCAATTCTCTGGGCAGCACTGGGCGGCAAGATGGATGAAGCCAGCCTGATTACCTACATCGTTTCATTATCTGGCGGCGCCCTGATGGCAAACTTTGTGTCTGTAATACTGCTGATTTCAGAAACCATAGGCCAGCGACGCTAATTTTCATTGGAATTGATATTCCAGCCATCCGAGCAAGGCGCACTTAAAGCATGAATAGCATACTGTTTCTAATCTTGCGCAGGCTGCGGCGGCCGCTGATACTCATCATCGTCTGTTTTGCCATTGCCATTCTTGGGCTCACCCTGGCGCCGGGCATAGATGACAAAGGCCGGTTGTGGCACATGAGCATCTTTCAGGCGCTCTATGTCATCAGCTACACCGCAACCACTATCGGTTTTGGTGAAATCCCCTATGCTTATAGCCAGTCCCAGCGCCTGTGGATGACATTCTCGATTTACCTGACGGTTATCCCGTGGTTTTACGCGGTGGGTAAGATCATCAGCCTGCTACAGGATACAGCCCTGCGCCAGGCCATTATCACCGAGCGCTTTGCAAATACGGTACGCAGCTTGCATGAACCCTTCTACATCCTGTGCAGCTATGGCGAATCTGCCAGCGTACTTGCCAAAACGCTAGATGAAAAAGGCATGCGCGTAGTGGTGATTGAATCGCAGCAAGACCGGCTCAACGAGCTTGACCTGGCTGAAACCAGAAGTGTGATTCCACACCTGTGTGCAGATGCAAAACTGCCGGAAAACCTGATTCGCGCCGGAGTGCATCACCCGCTTTGCAGCGGTGTAGTCACGCTCACCGATAATGACGAGGTCAATCTGGCGGTTGCGGTTGCTGTCAAACTGATGAACCCTGATTTAAAAGTGCTGGCTCGGGCAGAGCGCGATGATATTGCCGCCAACATGGCATCATTCGGCACCGACCATATCATCAACCCTTACACGCTGTTCGGCGACCAATTGGCAATGCGCGTGCATGCCATCGGCACTTACATCCTGCATGAGTGGCTGACGGATGTGCCCGGCGATACCTTGCCGCCGCCGGAAAACCCGCCCAGGGGCAGGTGGGTGGTATGCGGCTACGGCCGCTTTGGCAAATCTGTAGTACAGAACCTGGAACGCGAAAACATCACAACCACTATCGTCGAGGCTACGCCTGAACTCACCGGCTGTGACAATTGCATCGTCGGCAGCGGCATGGAAGCCAGAACGCTGCTGGAAGCAGACATTGAAAACGCGGTTGGCATTGTTGCCGGTACAGATAATGACATCAACAACCTGTCTATCGTCATGACCGCGTACGAGCTGAACCCCAGGCTGTTTGTGGTGATACGCAAGAACAAGCGCCATAACGACACCTTGTTCAAACAGTTTAATGCCGACATCACAATGCAGCCGACCGAGATCATTGCGCATGAATGTCTGGCGCACATGATTGCCCCACTGCTGGCACAGTTTTTATCGCTGGTACGCAACCAGAGCAACAGCTGGGCCAACCAGCTTATCAGCGACCTGGTATCGATAGTCGGCGAAACCGTGCCGGAGCGATGGGCGGTATCGATTAACGATCATGATGCACCGGCAATCACAGAATTACTGGGAAAAGGCATTTCAGTATCACTGCACAACCTGACGCAAGATCCTGCCGACCGTAATATACGCCTCAACCTGGTGCCACTTTTGCTGCTGCGCGATGGCGCACCTATGCTTATGCCGCCGGTTGCAACGGCATTGCACACAGGCGACCGCATACTGTTCTGCGGCACGCCCGATGCCCGGTCAGCACTGCCTATATTGCTCAACAACAGTAAAACGCTGACCTATATCATCGATGGCATTGAGGTGCCAGACAGTGTGGTCTGGCGCTGGTTTAGGGATAAGCTAAGCTAAGACTACTCGTAATGTGACCACATTCTGAGAACTTTTACGATTTTTTCAGCCTCCAGCACTTGATAAACCAGACGGTGCTGAATATTGATGCGGCGTGAATAGGCGCCTGTTAAATCGCCAACAAGCTTTTCATAAGGCGGTGGATTTTGAAATGGATTCTCAGCAATAACTTGCAGTAATTGCAAACCTTTATCTTTTAACCCTGCCGCAGTTAAATTTTTAGCATCTTTTTGCGCTGCTTTTGTATAAAGCAGTTGCCAGTTTGCCATGATTGATTACCAATCCAGCGTTTCTGATAACTCACTCACTGATGTATTCATGCCCTCGCGGATAGATTCACGCATATTGGGAACCGATAATAGAAACAATGTTTCCTGCATCGCAGCCCAATCATCAGCAGACACCAGTACCGCATTATTACGCTTACCGGTAATCACTAATGGCTGATGCGATGCAGCAGCCTCGTCAATTAAGCGATATAGATTAGTGCGTGCTGTACTGGCTGATAAAGTTTGCATAATTTTGCTCCATTAAGTTACAAAATGGTACGCTTTTACGTACGAATTTGCAATCATAATAGTTCGGGCTATTTCCCCCGCATAAACATCTTGTCCAGATCACTCAAACTCACCTGAAACCAGGTCGGACGACCATGATTGCATTGGCCGGAGCGCTCGGTTGCTTCCATATCGCGCAGCAAGGCGTTCATTTCAGGAATGGTCAGGCTGCGGTTTGCACGTACGGCAGCGTGGCAGGCCATGGTCCCCAGCAGTTCATTGCGGCGCTCGGTAAGCGCCCTGCTTGCACCGTAGTCACGCAGGTCTCGCAGCACATCACGCGCCAGTTCCACGGCATCGGCATTATGCAGCATGGTTGGCACTGCGCGCACTGCCAGTGTGGTGGGCGACAGCACGGCAATATCAAAACCCAGCTGCTGCAGGCTGGTGTCGCCGCTGTTCAGCACTTCCTGCACGGTGGCCACTTCAAGCTTGTCTGCATTAAAACTCACCGGCAGCAGCAAAGGCTGCATCGGCACACTGGTGCTGTCGAGTGCATTTTTAAGTTTTTCATACATGATGCGCTCGTGTGCGGCATGCATATCCACCACCACCAGCCCCTGCGCATTCTGCGCCAGCACGTAGATGCCGTGAATCTGGCCTACCGCAAACCCCAGCGGGTATGCGTTCACACCAGCCTGCTGCTGTTCCGGCTGGCTGCCGCTTTCAAACTCCGGCGCATAGCATACCGGGCTGGCATATTGGCGTTCACTGCCAGAGCCAGAGCCTGAACCGAACATGGTCTGGTAAAAACTGGATGGCTCACTGGCACTCAGGTTGATCTGTGACTGGTAGGTCGGGTAAGGCGTGCTTGATCCCGCCGCATTGTACGGCTGCGGGTTGAATGGATTATAGCCGGCCTGGCTTGCCGTTACTGCGCTGGAAGCCCCGGTGGGTGTTGCCAGCGCTTTATTGAGCGAATGAAAAATAAAGCGGTGTATGGCCTGCGCATCCCGAAACCTGACCTCGGTCTTGGCAGGGTGCACGTTCACGTCTACCAGGGTCGGGTCGAGCTCCAAAAACAGCACAAAGGCCGGATGCCTGTCATGGTGCAGCACATCCTGATACGCCTGGCGGATTGCATGCGCCAACAGCTTGTCACGTACAAAACGGCCATTTACATACACATACTGCGTATCGCGGCTATTGCGGTTGAATGTAGGCTTGGCCGCCATGCCCCACAAGCGCAACCCGGCCGCAGATTCATCCAGGCTGATAGACTCCGCCGCAAACTCGCTACCTAACACTTCAGAAAACCTGCGCTCAGGCTCGCTCACGGCATAGCGGCTCAAAGCGCGGCCATTATGCTGCAGCATCAAAGCAACATCAGGGCGCGACAGTGCAATACGGTTGAACATCTCTTCACAATGCCCGAACTCAGTACCTTCGGTCTTTAAGAACTTACGGCGTGCGGGCGTATTGAAATACAGGTCAGACACCTCAATTACCGTACCTGCATCCAGTGCTGCCGGCTCTATCGGGGCAATGTCACTGCCTTCTGATGCTATGCGCCAGGCATGCTTGGCATCTGACTGCCGGCTTATCAGCTGTGTGCGCGAAATGGATGCGATACTCGCCAGCGCCTCGCCGCGAAAGCCTAAACTCGCAACCGACTCCAAATCCTCCAGGCTGGCGATTTTGCTGGTAGCGTGGCGTGTCAGCGCCAGTTGAAGGTCTTCTTTGGCAACACCGGCGCCATTATCGGCTACGCGCATCTGCTTAATGCCGCCCTGCAGCAATGACACCTGAATATCGGTACTGCCCGCATCAAGGCTGTTTTCCAGCAGTTCTTTCAATGCAGACGCTGGCCGCTCCACCACCTCGCCTGCGGCAATCTGGCTGATAAGCTGGTCTGGTAATAACTGAATGCGCATAGGTTTTAAAAGCTGTTTATAGTAGTGAGTTAGTGATGGTTATTTTACCTGTTTTACGCTAAATTCCTGCCTATATGAAAGATTTATCACTCACCGGTTTTAGCGACGGCTTCAAACTCGCCCGCAGCCTGAAACGCCACCACCACTTTTATCTTGGCCCTACCAACTCTGGCAAAACCTATCAGGCGCTCATCGCGCTTGAGCAGGCAGCATCCGGCATATATCTGGCGCCGCTGCGCCTGCTTGCCATGGAAATTCGGGATAGGTTAGTTGCTGCTGGCGTACCCTGCAACCTCATCACCGGTGAAGAGCGCGTGCTGATGGAAGGCGCGCGACATACGGCATCTACCATCGAGATGATGAACCCCGGCAAACAGGTTGAAGTTGCGGTTATCGACGAAATTCAGATGCTGCAAGACCCGGACCGCGGCTCGGCGTGGACAGCCGCACTAATCGGCGCACCGGCATCAAAGGTGTACATCTGCGGGTCAACAGCGGTGACGGCACCCTGTATTGATGCGATTGAAGCGCTGGATGAAACCTTTGAGATTACTTATCTCGAACGCAAAACGCCGCTGGTGCTGGAAGATGAAAGCCTGTGCGGCAAACGCTACAGCAAACAAAAACTCAAGCCCAAGCTGCAGATTGGCGATGCTGTGATTGCCTTCAGCCGCAAAGACGTGCTCACGCTCAGCGCCCGTTTCCGGCAATGGGGCTTTACGGTGGCAAGCATCTACGGGGCGCTGGCGCCGGAAGTAAGGCGCACCGAATCTGAGCGCTTCAACTCCGGTGCGGCAGATATCCTGGTGGCGACAGATGCTATCGGCATGGGCCTGAACCTGCCGATACGGCGCGTGATTTTCTCGCATATCCACAAGTTTGACGGTGTAGCTTCACGCCTGCTCAACATGACAGAGGTGCGCCAGATTGCAGGCCGCGCCGGCAGGTTCGGCATTTACGAAACCGGATATGTGAACGTGCTGGAAAACGATGAGCTGATTCATATCGAACACATGCTGGGTGCTGATGACACTGCCGCACTGGAAAAGCTGCCTGTCAGCATCAGCCTGATGCAGGTACACGGCATTGCAGCAAAGCTGCATACCCGCAGGATTTCCGAGATTCTGGTTTATTACCAGGAGCGCATGCGTTTTGAACACGCGCTGTTTGAACTGGCACCGCTCGGCAGCCAGATTGCACAAGCGCTGCTGGTAGATGAGTTCGCACCGGATATGGCATTGAAAGATAAATATATATTCGTCTGTGCGCCTGTTTCGCTCAACGTGCCGTTTGAACGCGATTATTACCTGCTATGCCTGCAAAGCGTTGCGCAATCAGCTATCCGCCACCTGCCGAGCGCACCATCGTGGCTGGATTCAGAAAGCCCGAAACACTTGGAAGCCGCCGAGCTGTTAAGCCATAACTTAAGCCTATATGCATGGCTCAGCTTCAAGTTTCCTCAGTTTTTTGTAGATGGCGATAAAGTCAGGCCGCTGCGCCAGCAGGTGAGCCGCTACATAGAACGCGCCCTGCTCACGCAGGCTGGCTATGGCGACACCAGCCGGGAAATAGATTACCTGATGACCAAAGGTCGGTAATTTAACGATTTACGCCTTGAATCAATCCAGCGTCACCGTCTCCAGATAGTCCGGCACAATCGTGCGCCAATGCATTTCTTCTTCTACATGCAGCCGCATGGCATCCGCAGCCAGAGGCTCGCCATGGATAATGAACGTCTTTTTAGGCGCAGCTTCAAATCCCCGCAGCCAGTCTATGATTTCTGCATAATCAGCATGCGCAGACAGGTTGGAAATAAACTCGACTCTAGCCCTGACCGGATAATATTCACCATGAATCTTGATTTCCTTGGCGCCATCTACCAACGCCGCACCGCGTGTGCCTGCGGCCTGAAACCCTGCAAACAGAATCGTATTGTTGGATTTAGGCGCAAATGCCTTCAGGTGATGCACCACACGCCCGCCAGATGCCATGCCGCTGGCAGATAAAATAATCATGGGGCCTTTCATCTGGTTCAGTGCGCGCGATTCCTCTACGCTGTTCACAATGTGTGCCGTGCGATTGAGGGCTGCACATTCTTCTTTTGACAGCTTGTGCTCGCCGCGATGCTTACTGAAAATGGCGGTTGCATCCACTGCCATCGGGCTATTCAGGTACACCGGAATATTGTCAGCAATCGCGCCTGAGGCTTTCAGCAGATGAATGTAATACAAAAGCTCCTGGGCACGGCCCACCGCAAATACCGGAATCAGCACCACGCCCTTGCGGGTCATGGTTCTGTTGATAATGGTCGCCAGTTTCAGCATCGGGTCATCACGCTCATGCAGGCGGTTGCCATATGTGGATTCCAGCAGCAGGTAATCTGCCTGCTTAACACGCACTGGCGCCTTCATCAGGATATTATTGGAGCGGCCGATGTCGCCTGAGAACAATACAGAGGTTTTGCTATTGTGAATGCGCACAAAAGCAGACCCCAGGATATGGCCATTAGGATAAAACCTGAGCGTGACGTCATCGCTGATATTTACATCCTGGTCAAACGGCACCGGGGTCAGCAGCTCCAGTGCTTTGAATGCATCTTCTTTAGTGTAAAGCGGCAATGCTGGATGATGCTTGGAAAAGCCGCGGCGGTTGGCATACTCGGCCTCCTCCTCCTGCAGGTGGGCAGAATCCGGCAGCAGGATCTTGCACAAGTCGCGCGTCGCTTCGGTGCAATATACCTTACCGGTGAAACCGTTCTTCACAAATAGTGGCAGGTAGCCGGTATGATCAATATGGGCATGGGTCAGCACCACTGCATCTACATCTTTAGGGTTAATCGGCAGATTAGCCCAGTTTTTAAGTCGTAGCTGCTTTAGCCCCTGAAACAGACCGCAATCAACCAGAATACGCCGGCTGCCGGTATTAAGCAGGTATTTTGAGCCGGTAACTGTGCCTGTTGCACCTAGAAATGTCAGTTTCATGCCGGATATCCTTCTGGAAAATTGCAGTTTTAATACTTGATTGAACTACTCTGCAGCCACCTTTGTTTTAGCAAGCGCAGGGTTGCTAGCAAAATATTTTTTAATGCCGGACAAAATAGACAACACCAGCTTATCCTGATACTCGTCATCGTTGAGTTTACGCTCTTCTTCAGGGTTGCTGATAAAAGCGGTCTCCACCAGAATGGATGGAATATCCGGTGATTTCAGCACCGCAAAACCAGCCTGCTCGACATGGTTTTTATGCAGGTTATTAATCTCGCCGATATGCCCTAACACTGCCTTGCCCAGCTTCAGGCTATCGTTGATGGTTGCGGTTTGTGATAAATCCAGCAAGGTTCTAGCCAGCACCGGGTCTTTTACGTTCAGGCTCACGCCACCAATCAAGTCTGACTCGTTTTCCTTTTTCGCGAGGTATCTGGCACTGGCGCTGGTTGCGCCTTTTTCTGACAGCGCAAATACTGATGAGCCACGCGCTGCGGGGTTGGTAAACGCATCAGCATGCACAGATACAAATAAATCCGCCTGCAATTTACGTGCTTTGACCACGCGCCCATGCAGCGGAATAAAGTAATCGCCATCACGAGTCAGTACGCCACGCATATTTGACTCTTCATCGATCTTTGCCTTGAGTTTTTTTGCAATGGCGAGCGTAATGTCTTTTTCATGGCTGCCGCTGGCGCCGCGAGCGCCGGGGTCTTCACCACCGTGCCCGGCATCAATTGCAATGGTAATCATCCGGATATCCTTATCCAGGCTTTTGTTTTTAATGACTTCTAACGGCTCCTGGGTATCACTCGGTACAGTCTCCTGACTTTCTACCGCAGCAGTCACGCTCTCAGCCGGCTTGCTGCTTTCAGGCGGTAACGCAAGTGTAGTATCTGACCTCAAGCCTGATGATATTTTTGCGGCTACGCCCTCTGCGCCAGCCTGCGACTGCATCACTTTATTTTCTGCAGTATCACGTTCGGCAAGCATTGCCATCAGCGGGTCTTTTACCGGGTAAATATCCAGCACCAGACGGTGTTTGTATTCACCCGCCGGTGGCAAGGTAAACATGGTTGGCTTTACCTCGGTCTTTAAATCCACAACCAGGCGTATTGTGCCTGGCTTGAATCTGGCAACTCGCAAT
>Ga0208392_1000497_pt1 | contig 10568 bp, 6 predicted proteins | sample LakWasMeta3_LOW4_2_FD_183855 | JGI IMG/M metagenome (GOLD analysis project Ga0208392, IMG submission 183855) | Freshwater sediment methanotrophic microbial communities from Lake Washington under simulated oxygen tension - Sediment Metagenome... | ecosystem: Environmental > Aquatic > Freshwater >... | reverse complement strand
GCTGCGGCCGGAGCCTCGGGTTCTGCACGCCGGGGACGAGGTTGAAGAAGGGCGGCTGCTGGTGGAAGAAGCCCGAAGCGAGGTTGGCCACCACGCGCTCGTGGAGGCGCACGCGCAGCACCGCGCCCTCGATGATCGCCAATCTCAGGGCGTCGAGGGTGTCAAGCCGTCCCTCACGCTGCCGGAGCGCCAATGCCTGATCCAGATAGATCAGCATCACCACGCCGAATTCCGCCGCCACCCCGGCCAGTGCGATGAAACCCACCGCCACCGCCACCGAGAGATTGAAGCCAAGCAGCCACACCAGCCAGAACCCGCCTGCCAGCGCGAACGGCAGCGTACCCATGATGATGAGTGCCGGGATAGCCGCGCGGAAAGTGAGGTAGAGCAGCAGAAAGATCAGGACCAGCGTCGCCGGCACGACCAGTTGCATGCGCTTGGCGGCCCGCTCCATAAATTCGTACTGGCCGGACCAGCCCAGTGAATAGCCTGGTGGCAGCGTGACTTTTTCACGCACCACCCGCTGCACCTCGGCCACGTAACTGCCTAGGTCGCGCCCGCGTTCGTCCACGAACACCCAGCCCGATGGCCGCGCGTTCTCGCTCTTGAGCATGGGCGCACCATCCTCGATGACAAGTTCGGCCACGGAACCAAGCGTGACGACGTTGCCGTTTTCAGCCAAAAGTGGCAGTTGGCGGAGCTTTTCCGGTGTATCGCGCAGTTCCCTCGGAAAGCGGATGTTGATCGGGTATCGCTCCAGACCCTCTACCGTCTCCGTCACGTTCTCGCCGCCGATGGCACCGGCAATCGTCTCCTGCACTTCCGCCTGACTCAAGCCGAAGCGTGCGGCGGCGGCGCGGTCGATGCGCACGGTAAGATAGCGCCCTCCCGATAGCCGTTCGGAAAACACCGACGTGGTGCCGGGAATCTCCATGACCACGCGCTCAATCTCGCCACCAATCTTTTCTATTACGTGAATATCCGGCCCCGACACCTTGATGCCCAGCGGGCTCTTGATGCCGGTAGCCAGCATGTCGATGCGGTTGCGGATCGGCTGCACCCAGACGTTAGAAAGACCGGGCAGCTTCACCGTGTTGTCCAACTCCTCGATCAGCTTGGGCAGCGTCATGCCTGGCCGCCATTCGGACCGTGGCTTGAGTTGCACCGTGGTCTCGAACATCTCCAGCGGCGCCGGATCGGTAGCAGTCTCGGCGCGCCCGCTTTTGCCGAACACGGATTTCACCTCCGGCACCTGTTTGATCAGGGCGTCGGTTCGCTGCAACAACTCCACCGCCTTGCCGGCGGAAATGCCGGGTAGCGCGGTCGGCATGTAGAGCAGATCGCCCTCGTCCAGAGGCGGCATGAATTCCGAGCCCAAACGGGAGAACGGCAGCCATGCGGCAACCAGCATCATCGCGGCCAGCGCCAGCGTCGCCCAGGGAAATCTCAGTACAGTGGTTATCAAGGGCCGATACAGCGCAATCAGCCAGCGGTTGAGAGGATTTCTGTTTTCGTCGGCGATGCGGCCGCGAATGAACCAGCCCATCAGCACCGGCACCAGCGTCACGGAAAGCCCTGCCGCCGCCGCCATGGCATAGGTCTTGGTGTAGGCGAGCGGCGCGAACAGCCGGCCTTCCTGCGCCTCCAGCGCGAAAACCGGCAAGAAGCTCATGGTGATGACCAGCAGGCTGAAAAACAGCGCCGGGCCGACCTCGACCGCAGCAGCCTCCATGATGGTAAAGTTTTCCGCAGCACTGGGAGCACGCCCCGAATTCTGCGCGCGCCAGGCTTCCAGATGTTTATGGGCGTTCTCTATCATTACCACTGCGGCGTCCAGCATGGCGCCGATGGCGATGGCGATGCCGCCCAGCGACATCAGATTGGCGTTGACACCCTGCATGCGCATGATGGCAAATGCCGCCAGCACTCCAAGAGGCAGCGCCACCAAAGCGACCAGCGCAGAACGTAAATGGAACAGAAACAGCAGACACACCAGCGCGACGACTATCATTTCCTCCAGCAGTCTATGCTTAAGCGTATCCACGGCACGTTCGATCAACCCGGAGCGATCGTAAACCGACACGATCTCCACTCCCGGCGGCAGGCTGGTTTTGAGAGATTCCAGCTTGGCTTTGACCGCACGGATGGTTTCCAGCGCGTTGCGGCCAGAGCGCATGACGATCACCCCGCCCACGACCTCCCCTTCCCCGTCCAGTTCGGCAATGCCGCGCCGCATCTGCGGGCCAAGCTGCACGCGCGCCACATCCCGCAGCAGCACCGGCGTGGCCCCCAGCTTGAGCGGGATATGCTCGATGTCCTCCACCGACTTCAGGTAGCCGGTGGCACGCAGCATGTATTCCGCCTCGCCTAGTTCCAGCGTCGCGCCACCAGTCTCGCTGTTGGCCCGACGCACTGCTTCAGACAATACTCCCAGCGTGATGCCAAAGGCACGCAGCCGGTCGGGGTCAGGCGTGATCTGGTACTGGCGTACCATGCCGCCCACTGTGGCCACTTCAGCCACACCCGGAACGCCGCGCAGTTCGTACTTGAAAAACCAGTTCTGCATGCTTGTGAGCTGAGCTAGGTCGTGGTGGTTACTGCGATCCACCAGCGCGTACTCGTAAATCCACCCCACCCCAGTGGCATCCGGGCCGATTTCTGGTTTCGCTCCTGGCGGCAGCCTGGAGGCCGCCTGATTGAGATATTCCAGCACGCGCGAACGCGCCCAATAGAGGTCGGTGCCATCCTCGAACAGCACGTAGATGTAGGAATCGCCGAAGAAAGAATAGCCGCGTACCGTCTTCGCCCCCGGCACCGACATCAAAGTGGTCGCAAGCGGGTAGGTGACTTGATCTTCAACGATACGCGGGCTGCGGCCGGCATAGTTGGTCTTGACGATGACCTGCACGTCGGACAGGTCGGGGATGGCGTCCAGCGGCGTGGTCCTGACCGCGTAGATGCCCCACGCAGCCAGGAGCACAGCCGCCAGCAAGACGAGAGAACGATTGAAAATCGACCAGCGGATAAGTTTGGCAATCATGGCAGACCTCAGTGCTGATGTGCGGACGATGCAATATCTGGCACGGTGCTGCCACCCAACCGATCCAGTGCCGTTTTCAGGTTGGCCTCGGAATCGATCAAGAACTGGCCACCGACCACCACCTCCAGTCCGGTACCCAATCCTTCCAGAATTTCCACCCTGCCACTCTCTTCCGCGCCGGTCGTCACCGCCTGAGCATGGAAGCGCCCGCCACCGTCAGCAACAATCACCACCTTGCGCGTGCCGGTCTCGATCACGGCCTCGCGCGGGACCAATGGGACTACTTTTCCCATTCCGCCGAGCAATGTCACGCCAGCATACATGTTGGGCCGCAATTGCCCTCCCGTATTGGCCAGCGGGATGCGCGCCGACAAGGTACGGCTGGCCGCAGTAACGTCTGGATAAATATATTCAACCCGGCCCTTATAGGTCTTGCCCGGCAATGAAGCGAAGCGGATTTCGGCCTGCGTGCCAGGCGCCGCCCATTGCGCCTGTGCCTCTGGCACCTGGGCGTTGACCCATACGGTAGAGAGATTAGTCAGCGTATAGACCGACTGTCCGGCACTGACCGCCATGCCCGGTCGTATCATCAGCTCGCTCACTACGCCACCAATGGGAGCGTAGACCGTCATGCGGCGCTGTGCCTGGCCGCTTTCCTTCAGCTTCTGCATATCCCGCTCGTGGAAATACAGCACTTGCAGTTTCTGCTCGGCGGCATCAATCAAGGCGTCGTCATAGTATTGCAGCGCCAGCAGATATTCTTCCTGTGCCGCCACTAGGTCGGGCGAATAAAGTTCGAACATGGGCTGGCCGGCCCGAACCGGATCGCCTGCCGCCCTGACGTAGACTTTTTCCACCCAGCCGGCGGTATGGGCATGCACCGCCTCGATGCGGTGTTCATCGGCACCGACGATGCCTACGGTGTCGATGCGATGCGTGAGGCTACCCTCTTCCACCTTTACCGTGCGCACGCCCAGGTTCTGCAATGTACGTGAGGCTATGTTGACCGAACCGGCATCGGCACCACTCTCGCCGGAATTGTCTTCCGCATATACCGGCTCCAGTTCCATATCCATGAAAGGCGACTTGCCCGGCTTGTCGAAGCGCGATCCGGGCACCATGGGATCCGTCCAGTACAACACCTTGCGTTCGGCCGATTTCGCTTCCGTCTTCGCTTCGGACTTGGGCGGCTGTGGCACGGGAATTGTCATGGCATGCTGGCTGCGAGTAGTAAAATACCAGCCGGCGGCCACGCCCAGCAGAGAAAATGTCAGTGCCCAGACAATCAATGCAACAATGTGCCTGTTCATGGTTGTGCTCCTTCCGGTGCGAAATAGGCGAGCTCGACTTCGGATCTGGCAAGTGCCGCCTGAAGCGCAAGCAGCTGCAGCTCGATGTCAAGTTCGGCACGGCGAGCTTCCAGCACCGAGGAAAACTCTGTCTTGCCGTTGCGGTAACTGACCAGCGTAGCCTCGGTGCGTTGCTTGGAAACCGGCAGGATGTCATTCCGATATCTTGCAATGCGCGTTTCCAGCGACTGCTTTTCAGCAAGAGCTGATTGCAAGCCGGCTTGCAGGATGCGCAGCCGGTCTTCGCGCTGGGCTTGCAGGGCGTCCAGTTCCTCCAGTTTGGCGGCTATCTGGCGATCCTGACGTTTGGCTGGCGCCACCTGCAGTTCAAACCCAACCTGCACCGACAGCATGTCGGTCTGCCCGGCTCCGCGCGCGCCGTAGCCCAATTCCATGCTCCAGTCCGGCTTGAGCGCCTCGCGCGCCAGCGCCGTCTCGCGTTCCAGCACGGCGATGGACTTGTCTATCGTAGCCATTTGCGAGTGCGCAACCAACTGCTGCACGTCAGGCCGGATTGTTAGCACAGGCAGCGTTTCGGCCAGTTCGCGCTTCGCCGCATCTGCGCCGATCCAGCGCACCAGAGCCACGCGCGCCTTGGCAGACTGCGCCTCGAATTCCGAGCCGCGATCCTGCAGCAGGTCGAGCTGTACTTGCGCAGCCAACACATCCTTCTGCTCGCCTTTGCCAGTCGCCAGGCGAATGCGTTCCGCCTCGATCTGATAGCGGTATTCCTGCTGCAGTGCCTGGATACGCGCCAGTGCGTGCTGCGGATACCAGACATCCAGCCAGGCCAGCCCAGCCTCGCGCCGGATCATGCGCGCAGCCTCGCCAGTTTCCGCGGTCTTCTGCGCGGCGTTGGCCTGTGCCACTTCGCCGCGCAGACGGCGCTTATCGCCACCAGGGAACGTCTGCTCGATGCTCACCATAGCCTGCGTCATGGGTTCACTGGAGAGGCTGAACGGCGCATAAGGCACGTTGATCAGCCCGAGTTTGAGGCGAGGGTCGGGCAACTGGGCTTCCGCCACGGCGCGCTCCTCATCCGCACGGACGGCAGCTTGGCGCCCGCTCAACAGGGGCTGGGATTCCTGCGCCAAACGAACGGCATCGTCAAATGTCAGCGGCCCGGCTAGCGACAATGCCGGCCAGACGATGGCCAGCAGCAACAATATACGGAAAAACATGATGAATCCTCACAATCGACGAGAAAGCCGCAATGCGGCACCGTAATTGCGAGGGGCTAATTCAGGAAACGGCAGTAAAGAATGGGAATTGGCGGACCAGTGTCGAGCGCGAGCATCAGTGGTTGCGATGGCAGCGAGGGCCATGCCGCGGTTAGGACGAGCGCGGATATTTTGGACGGGATGGCGGGAAACTGCACCGCCGGTGCGGTCTCGTGAGGAACAGGCGCCTGGTCGCCCTGCAGGCAGTGCATCAGGCAGGCATTGGGGTTGGTACGGTTTTCTTCGTCATGACAGTGGCGGTGTTCGGCCTGCGTGAACGCCGCTTCCGGCATTGTCTGCATCATGGCGCAGGCCTGCGCCATGATGGCGAACTGGCTGAAAATCGCCAGCGCAACGCACAGGCGCATCACCAGTTTCAAATGGCGTCTAATTAGTTGCATTAATTCAGTTTATTCCGAATTTTTACGTTCCACAAGACAATCATCCCCCGAAGTCCTTGCGTGCACAAGTACTGCGCAGTACGCTAGATTCCATGCCTTCTACTTCACTCACCCTCCTCGCCATTGACGGCATGCGCTGCGCCGGCTGCGTGGCCGCCGTGGAGAAGTCCTTGCGCACCGTTCCGGGAGTGGTGGAAGCCAGCGTCAACTTTGCCGACCACAGGGCCTCGGTGAACGGCAAAGCTAATCTCGCCGAACTCATTGCCGCCGTGGCGGCGGCAGGCTACCAGGCCAGCGAAATTGTCGACGAAACCGTTGCAGAAGCGGAGAAAGAGGCGGCGGAACAGGCATATTACCGCACCCTGCTGCACAAAGCCTGGTTTGCCCTGATCGTGGCGCTACCGGCGCTGGCGTTCGGCTTTCCCGCCATGCTGGGCGGCGCCATGCCGCACTGGCTGATGCAGTGGGGTTCACCGCTACTGGCACTGTTGACGTTGGCGGTCATGCTCTATTCCGGCCCGCAGTTCTTCGTCGGCGCCTGGAAATCCCTGCGCAATCACGCCGCTACCATGGATACGCTGATCGCATTGGGCATGGCGGCAGCCTGGGGCTATTCGCTGACTGTCACTCTCGCGCCGCAACTGTTTCCGGTGGGAACGGCGGAGCCGTTCTGGGACGTGATCGCCGTCGTCCTCGGCTTGGTGGTGCTGGGGCAGGCGCTGGAAATGCGCGCGCGCGGCCGCACCTCGGAAGCGGTCAAGCGCCTGATCGGCCTCAAGCCGAAAACCGCGCGCGTGGTGCGCGACGGCCGAGAAATCGACGTGCCGCTGGAAGACGTGCGTGTCGGCGATACGTTAAGGGTTCGGCCAGGAGAGAAAATCGCAGTGGATGGCGCGGTCATTGAAGGTTATTCCAGCGTGGACGAGTCCATGCTGACCGGAGAGCCGTTGCCGGTGGAAAAAACCCTGGGCAGCAAGGTTACCGGCGGCACCCTCAACAAAACCGGCACTTTTCTCTATCGCGCCACCCACGTTGGCAAGGATACCGCGCTGTCGCGCATCGTTGAGATGGTACGCCAGGCACAGGGCGCCAAACCGGCCATCGGACGGCTGGCGGACAATGTGGCCGCCTGGTTCGTGCCGGTGGTGCTGCTCATCGCAGTCGCCGCTTTCGCCACCTGGTTTGTCTTCGGCCCCGAACCGCACCTCAATCACGCCATGGTGGCCGCCGTGACCGTGCTGGTGATCGCCTGCCCTTGTGCCTTGGGACTGGCAACGCCGATGTCGGTGATGGTCGGCGTTGGCAAGGCGGCGGAATATGGCATCCTGATACGCAATGGCGGAGCGCTGCAGCAGGCCGGGCAGCTCACCATCATCATCCTGGACAAGACCGGCACCATCACCTTGGGGAAGCCAGCCGTTACCGCGATGGTTCCCGTCAGCGGGCATGACGAAAATGACCTGTTGCGGCTGGCGGCCAGCCTTGAAACCGGCTCCGAACACCCGCTGGCAGAGGCCATCGTCGAGGCGGCCAAAAACCGCGGGCTGACGCTGGCCAGGGTAGAGAATTTCAGCGCCGTGGCCGGGCATGGCGTGCAAGGCATGGTCGAAGGAAACCAGCAACTCTTCGGAAATATGAAATTCATGCAGGAGCACGGCATCGACTGCAACGCCTTGCTGACCCAGGCTTCTGCCCTGGCGGTCGACGGCGCGACTCCGATGTTCCTGGCGGTGTCGGGGCAGGCTGCGGGCATCGTCGCCGTCGCCGACCCGGTCAAACCCGATTCTGCCGTCGCCATCGCCCGCCTGCACGCACTGGGGATGAAAGTGGTCATGCTTACCGGCGACAACGAAGCCACCGCCAGGGCCGTCGCAGCGCAGGTCGGCATCGACGAGGTCTGCGCCGATGTATTGCCGCAGGACAAGGATCGCATGGTGTCGGAGCTGATGATGCGCGGCGAGAAGGTCGGCATGGTCGGCGATGGCATCAACGACGCCATCGCACTGTCGCGCGCCGATGTCGGCTTTGCCATCGGGACCGGTACCGATGTCGCCATCGAGTCGGCCGATGTCACGCTGATGTCCGGCTCACTGCACGGCGTGGCCAATGCCATCGCCATCTCGCGCGCCACCGTGCGCAACATCAAACAGAACCTGTTCGGCGCCTTCATCTACAACACGCTGGGCATTCCGATTGCGGCCGGCGCGCTCTTTCCTTTCACCGGTATTCTGCTCAACCCCATGATCGCTGGCGCGGCCATGGCGATGTCATCAGTTACAGTGGTCAGTAATGCCGGAAGGCTGAGGTTTTTCCGGCCATGAGCGGCTACTACCGGCTTCCAGGAGGCGATGTGCTGGCGCTGGAAGAGCACACGCCCTTCCCGCCGCTGCAAGCCGCACTGCATGAGCCGAACGGCCTGCTCGCTATCGGCGGCGATCTCTCGCCACACCGCCTGCTGGCGGCCTACGCGCGCGGTGCTTTCCCGTGGTACAGCACCGGGGAACCGATTCTGTGGTGGAGCCCGGACCCGCGCATGGTGCTGTTCCCGCAAGAATTGAAGGTTACCCTATCACTGGAACGGCTCCTGAAACGCCATGATTACGAAATCCGCTTCGACAGTTCATTTCGCGAAGTCATGCAAGCCTGCGCTGCCACACCGCGCTTCGGCCAGGACAGCACTTGGATCGTGCCCGAGATGGTGGAAGCCTATTGCAGATTGCATGAACTTGGCCATGCCCATTCGGTGGAAACATGGATAGACGGCAAGCTCGCCGGCGGATTGTATGGCGTCGCCATCGGCCGCATGTTTTATGGAGAATCCATGTTCCATCATGTCACGAATGCCTCCAAGATCGCGTTCGTGCATCTGGTGCGCTACCTGCGACAGCACAGCTTCGGCATGATCGACTGCCAGATGAAAACATCGCACCTGGAACGTTTCGGCGCACGTGAAATCCCCCGCGCCGAGTTTGCCTCGCAACTTGAGGAACTGATCAACATGCCACATTTCTACAGCGAGTGGAAATGACGCTGCCACATGACCTGCCGCTGCAGCGGCTCCAGTTCTATATCACCACCGCCTATCCGTGCGGCTACCTGGAAGGCCGGGAGGCACGCTCGCTGATCGCCGCACCACATTACCTGATCGACAGCCGGGTATACGACGAGCTGATCCAGCTCGGGTTCCGCCGTAGCGGCAAGTTTGTTTATCGCCCTCAGTGTGAAAACTGCCAGGCCTGCGTTCCGGCGCGCCTGCCGGTCGCACTATTCGAGCCCAATCGCAGCCAACAGCGCGCATGGAAAATGCACCACAAACTGACGGCCAACATTGTCGAACTGCACTTTTCGGAAGAGCACTTCGCGCTGTACCGCGCCTACCAGTTGGTGCGCCATCCCGGCGGCGGGATGGATGCAGACGGTGTCGAGCAATATCGCCATTTTCTCGCGGAAAGCAACGTCGCAACAGTGCTGGTCGAGTTCCGCGAAAACGGCGTGCTGCGCATGGTCAGTGTTGTGGATTGCGTGGCCGACGGCCTGTCAGCGGTCTACACTTTTTACGACTATAGCGATTCCAAAGCCTGCTACGGCACCTACAACGTGTTATGGCTGATTGAACAGTGCCGGCAGCGGGCCATGGCGTATCTCTATTTGGGTTACTGGATTGCCGCAAGCAGAAAAATGGCCTACAAGAAAAATTTCCATCCACTGCAAGGTCTGGTCGACGGAGAATGGCGAGTACTGGAAAAAATGTCCTGAAACCGGTGAACTTTCTTCAAGCGCACTGAGTCCACGTTCATGTCATCTCCATTGCAATCGGCGTTTTGAACGTGATTCTCCACACGTCAAAACGCCGTGTTTTCTTCCGGGATAGCCCGCGTGATAAAATGCATGCACTTTGGTTACCTCCAACCCCATTTTCGACAAACTGACCATCATCGGCGTTGGCCTGATCGGCGGCTCGGTTGCGCTCGCAGCGCGCCAGGCCGGCTTGGCACGCCGCATCGTGGGTGTAGGGCGTGCAGGAGAAAATCTGGAGAACGCACTCAGGCTGGGTGTAGTCGATGCCATCGAACCTGCCGAGCAGGCGGTAGCCAATGCCGACATGGTCCTGTTGGCCATACCTGTTGGCCAGATGCCGCAAGTGATGGCGACCATCGCGCAGCATCTTGAGCCACATGCCATCGTCACCGATGCTGGCAGCACCAAGGGCGATGTGATCGATGCCGCGCGCACGAACCTGGGCAGCAGGCTGCCGAGCTTCGTGCCCGGCCATCCGATAGCAGGTGCGGAAAAAAGCGGGGTGCTAGCAGCGAAAACCGACCTGTTCTCCGGCAAGAATGTCGTGCTGACACCGCTGCCCGAAAACAGTGAGGACGCCGTTGCAAACACCGCGGCCCTGTGGCGCGGCTGCGGTGCCAACGTCAGCACCATGTCACCCGAAGCCCACGACCGGATATTCGCCGCAGTCAGTCATCTCCCGCACGTACTGGCGTTCGCACTGGTAGAGGAAATCGCTCGCCGCCCCAATGCCAATCTGCTGTTTGGTTTTGCCGCCGGC
>Ga0208392_1000496_pt1 | contig 10581 bp, 11 predicted proteins | sample LakWasMeta3_LOW4_2_FD_183855 | JGI IMG/M metagenome (GOLD analysis project Ga0208392, IMG submission 183855) | Freshwater sediment methanotrophic microbial communities from Lake Washington under simulated oxygen tension - Sediment Metagenome... | ecosystem: Environmental > Aquatic > Freshwater >... | reverse complement strand
GACCCGCCATGAAAAAGCCGCGCAGGTACTGGTGAAAGTAGGCTTGGGCAACTATCTTAACTCGCGCCCGAGCCAGATTTCAGGCGGGCAGCAGCAGCGCGTGGCAATCGCACGAGCACTGGTCAACAGTCCGAGCCTGATACTGGCTGATGAACCTACCGGTAACCTTGACAGCAAAACCAGTGAAGAGATTATGGAGCTATTCGATAGCCTGAACCGAGAAGGCATCAGCATCGTGCTGGTGACGCATGAAACCGATATTGCCGAGCATGCAAGCAGGCAGGTGCGTTTTCTGGATGGCAAGATTGTTCAGGATAGCATCAGCCAGCCAGCAGCAGCGGAGGCTGTGTAATGTTTACGGCAATGCTGGGTGAAGCATGGCATGCGATGGGCGCCAACCGCATGCGTACTTTTCTGACCATGCTGGGCATGATGATAGGCGTAGGTGCCGTGGTACTGATGATGGCCATCGGTGAGGGCGCGCAGCAGTCTATCAAGCAATCCATCAGCTCTATGGGCAGCAACCTGTTTATCGTACTGTCTGGTCCGCCAAACAGCGCCGGTGCCAGGTCGGCTACCGGTAATGCGCAGTCATTGAATGTGAAAGATGCCGATGCGATTACCGAGCTTGATAACATCGCCGGGGTAGCGCCGGTGACCATGGGCAGTGCGCAGGTGATTTATGCCGGCAATAACTGGAATACATCTGTCATTGGCACAATGCCTAGTTATATGGAGATACGTGACTGGGGTATTGATGAAGGTTATGTGTTTTCAAATTCAGACATCCGTTCTGCCACACGCGTTGCGCTCATCGGCAAAACGGTAGCTGATAACCTGCTGGGTGAAGATGTAGACCCGGTCGGCAAGACTATCAGAATCAAGCAAAGCCCTTTTCTGGTAGTGGGCGTCTTGAGCCCCAAAGGCCAGAGCCTGGATGGGCGTGATCAGGACGATACCATCATCGTGCCGCTCACCACTGCGCAGCGTAAGCTTTTCGGCAATCAGATTCCCGGCAGCGTGCGTATGATCATGGTGCAGGCTGCATCAGATAAAGCCATGCTGCAGGCGGAAGAAGACATTAACAACCTGCTGCGCCAGCGCCATAATATCCGTGAAGGGTCAGATAGCGATTTTTCGGTGCGCAACCTCACTGCAATTGCAAATACAGCCGCTGAAGCAACGCGCACCATGGCTTTGCTGCTTGGCGCAATTGCCTCAATTTCACTGCTGGTAGGCGGCATTGGCATTATGAACATCATGCTGGTGTCTGTCACCGAGCGCACCCGTGAAATCGGCATTCGCATGGCAATCGGTGCCCGTGAGCGGGATATTCTGCTGCAATTTCTGCTTGAGGCTTTTGTGATTTCTATCGTTGGCTGCATCATAGGCATCATGATAGGTGTGGGTGGCGCCGCACTTGTGAAAAACTTTACCGGCACTGATACCGTAGTGACCACGCAATCCATCACATTGGCCTTTGCGGTTGCGGCCAGTGTGGGTATATTTTTCGGGTTTTATCCGGCACGTAAGGCCGCACGGTTGAACCCGATTGAGGCGTTACGGTATCAGTAATCGGTTAGCTATTAGTAAATAGGCTGTAGGACAAGTTCTACTGAGAAAATTACCTGCTTTATCGGGTAAGGTTCCAATTGCAAAAATGTCCTGGGCTTGCGCGGCCTGCTGTTTCTGCTCAGGCTATTTGCTTGGTTTTAATGTAGATGGCTTTTAATCTGTATTACTTGAAATTTTCATTTTTTAATGCGACTACTTTAAAATTCAGCTCGTCTGCAAATGTTCTGACTTTGTACGCCATGCTTTTCGTGAGCTGATTTTTTTCCAATTTACGGGCAATATCATGTAGCTCCGTAATATGGCTGGCTACTTCTTCTAATAAAATATTTTCTTCCATACGATCCAACTATCAGTACCTAACTATCAATCAAAATGTGAGTATGGCGGTGGTAAGTAAAGCCTTGGCTATCGGCGTGTTAAGCACTGTGCCATCTTTTTGTATTGCAACACCTCCGTCGCCTATCAGAATCGCTGACATACCATCTGCATAATGCGGACTAAGACTTATAGCCTCGTTTATCTGCCTTAAGAATTCTTTTGCACTGTCCTGGAGTTTCAATTTATTACCCACGTAGTAAAAATGGTAAATATGATACAAATGATAAACCATTTTTTGCTCTGGTGTATAGTCACTGTGCATGATAAGAAAGATATTTTTGATTTGTTTGAGGAAAATCAAAGGATGCAACCTGGGTGACTCATCGTCATTGTGAATGAACTGCTGCATTAACAGCTTTACAATGTGTTATCTCAAACCGGCTTATCCTTGTGGGTTATTACACCGTAAAATTTTGATATGTTTTTTAATCAGAAGTTATGTAATCGTTTGTCACTGATTTTAAAAATAAAAATTGTAATTTACTGGAGTTTGTCGATGTTGTTACGTGATTTTTAATGGGTAGCCCAGTGACAACTGTAAGTCAATTATCCTTATCTGAACTATGTTTTTATGATTGCTCATGCTGATACATTTACTTGTTGCTAGCTAATTTCCCTACCTGGTTTTTTTATTATTAACCCGGATTTAAATTCAGAATTTGATTGAATTCTGGCTGGGTTTAATCTCTGGCTGACATGGCGAGCCACTAAATCAAATGATTAAAGTGATAAATATGATATAAATTTATTGAAAAGTAGAAAATATCAGCTTAAGATTGATTAAATAGTGCTGTGGGCGTCATCAAGAAATCAGTTGCTGTATTTTAAAAATAGATTTTTTTGATAACGCTCGAATATCAGATTGACTCAATTAATAGTTACTCAAAGAACTTAAATATGCCATATCAAGCGAAGTGTAACCTAACGTGCGGTTTATTGGTAAGTCATGGAACTGAATGATTTTAAAAGAAATTATATAAGCAGATTTATACTTTCAGGTGTAATCATGTGTGCATTTGCATCGAGTGCTTGCGCAGATATGAATCAGAAGTCGGCTTGTCATGCTGAGTTGATAAATCGAATTGAAGCGGTCGTTACTGGTGATAATTCAGCCAAGAGGCGCTCATTAGTAAAGGCGTCTTTATTGGAAGGCCCATTGAAATCGAAAAAGTATGGACTCTATGAGTTTTACAGGTACCTCATCGTTGTGAGCCTGATGAATGATGGTAATCAGCGCAAGGAGTACTATGAATATGATGTGGATTGCGTTTTTAATAAAGGAAACGTGATTGGCATAGAGTTGCATTACGGCTGAACCAGTCAATTGCGACTTAACGCTTTTTATGCGGCAGGTCAATGCATGTCATTTGGAAACACCCTGAAATCCATCACAAGCCCGCCATCTGATGGGTGCCTGCCCAGTTTCTCGTAGTCAGCTTCAGTAAGAGGTTTCACTTTATCGGCATCCCTGTGCCTGTTAAAGACACCGTTACGCCACTGATATACTTCATTGAGTTTTTCCCGGTAGCTGTAAGCATGGTCATGGTCGTTGTAGTAGTCTACAAATTTACCCCGGCCCAGATAGATTGCATTAGAGCCTTCATAACCGGTTTTTTCTGCAGAAACAGGGTCTGTGTTCAGCACATAGATCCAGTCTCCGGGTACAAAATTCCTGGGTGTGACACTGTACTGAATGGTAAGGATTTTCCCCGGGTGGGTCTCTTTCAGCTTATCAAAGTCCTTTTCAAATGACCACATCTGTGCAGGTTCTACGTCTACCAATGGCTCCTGGTCTGAGAGCAGCCTGGCCTGCACGGCATTTGCTTTTGAGCTGTCATTTTTTACGCGGTGGTAGTAATCCAGTACGCTATGGGCCATGACCAGTTTTGCAGCGGTATAGCACCCGATAGAATATTTCTTCTGGTTGCTAAAGGCGTCACCCAAGGCGTCAGTCAGCGCTGCATGAGGGTGCGGTGTCCCTTCATGCCAGTAAGCAGTGTTCCATTCGGCATCTTCTCCGTCAGGCCAGCCCCAGTTCAGGTTTTCTGACCAGGCTACGATGTTCTGGCGAACTTTTATCTGGTCTTTCAGTGTATTGATGTTGCAGCTGGCGCCGCTGAATTCTGTACTGCGGCCATGCTGCAGCAGTGCCAGTAATATCTCTTTTTGCGATACGGTAAGCACTTTACGCGGCTTGCCATTGCTGCCTGGCAGCTGAACAATACGGTCACGGATTGCGAACCGGGGATTGTCTTTCAGCAGCAGCGTGTCTGTGTCATCTGCGGGTGTGTTTAAGGTAAAGGTGAGTAGCCCGCCGGGTGCATCTAGCCTTGTAATCACCAGGCTGCGGGAAATACCTAGATGCCCAAGGTAGGCATGCATATCGTTTTTGATGCGTTTCAGGCGGCTGGATTCACATGAAAAACTAATACCTTCGCGCAGGGGGGTATCTGCTTTTGCTGAAAGATTCGCGTCTGCGCTGCTTTCTGCAACTGCATATTGCATGAAGCCCAGTGGCATCAGCGGCAACAAAGTCAAAGCGGTTAGTTTGTAAATAAGGCGCATGAATAGTGTTTTTTTCAAATTAGTATGGTTTCAGGCTTACCGGCAGCTATTGCTAAGCCATCAGAACAAGCATGCTGCCTATCATCATCACAGATGCTGCCAGCAGTTTTCTGGCGATCTGTTTCTCATTAAAGACTTTATAGCCTACAAACACCTGGATGACTATCCCCAGTTGAAACAGCGCAAGCGCATAGGCCACCATCATTGTTGATAACAGCAGCAGCGTGAGGTACTGCATTGCAAACACCATGATGCCTATCAGTAAAATGGTGTGGATATGCCTGCCGGATGCTTTGATGTCATTCCTGATGGTGCTGGCCAGGAATACGCGGTTGCTTATCAGCACCAGCGGAAGCCCTATCAGCGACCAGAACACCATAGTCTGCAGCGGGCCACCGTAAATAACCGAGTTTTTCAGAAAAACAGTGCCAATTGAAAACAGCAAAATGGAAAGGAAACGCGCCTGTACGCCTTTGTCTTTTAACAGGTGCAATATCCGGTTGGTTTTAAAGCCAGCAGTAGCAGGGGTCAGGTAATAGCTGCCCGCAATAATGATGAAAACGCCGGCCAACCCCTGCATGCTTGGAATTTCGCCCAGGAATATGATCGCCAAAAGCATTGAAATGATGACTTTATAGGCGTTAAGCGGACCAAACACCGAAAGGTCGGTTTTGGATAAGGACATCACCAGAAACATCCAGCCGCCGACATCGAATAACGACGCAAGAAATGCATTGAGCCAGAATGCGTTACTGAGGCCGCCTGTTTTAATCATGCCCAGCAGCGGCGCTGCGAGCAGGCTTAAGACGAAATAAGTTGCAGCTACGATATAAAATGGATGCAGGCCCAGGTGCGATAACTTTTTTTGATAAACGTTGGAGGCCAGGGAAAAGACCAGGCGGCCAAAAATGTAAGCGAATTCCACAGCGATGAAGGTTTCCGGAGCATGTTGCGATGTCATGATTTTAAACCTTTGGCTTATAAATATCTTGAATTAAAATTCATCAACCAAGCCAGCTGCATGGTCCGGCGTGCCTGCCTGTGTTTTTAACTGCGTATTTTATTAGCCAGGCTAATCAGCCCTTTTACGAAACCAGCCTTTTTAGTTTAGTATTGATAGCGAATATGCAGGGCCATGGTGTGGTTTAATGGCCTTGCGTAAATATGTTTTAAAAAAAGGATTGTTTGTGCTGAAACGCTTAAAGTTGATTCTGATAGCCCTTGCCCTGGCAGGGTGTACAAGTATGCTGCCAAGCTCCAAGCAGGAAGACAGTAACCATTGGCGCGATTTCGAAGATGTAAAGAAAAGCTATGACCTCATCATTCCATACAGCACAGATATGGATACTGTGAGCAGGCTCGGGTTTGACCCCTTCAAGACACCAAACACGCAGATACTCAATTATTCACAAGTAGTTCGCGCTGTATTGCCATCACCGATTCAGGAGCAGGCGACGATACCGAAAGGGATTCTGGACTGCATGAAGTCACAGGAGGGCTGTGTGGGTTACCTGGTAGAACCAAGCCGCGTCAAGCGCGAGCGTGTGGGCAATTTTGCGCTGGATTTCATGAACTTCAAGCGCGATACCCATACCTATGGCTGGAAATTCTCGGCATTGATCGTGGTGATTAATAACAGGGTAGTTTACAAACAGTGGAGCGGCAGCCCCAAGATAGACCAGAGTGAGCTGCGCAGTAACCCGCTCGGGCCATTTCAGGGCACTGGCGAGTCATACCACCCACTGCCTTAACCCGGCCGCAATCTATTGCGTGAATTATTTTCGGGGCAGGGGGGTGATGAATAGGGCATCCCCGGCGCTGTTTGAAGCTTATTGAATGGGGGTGAATTCAAGGCCTTTGCAGCGGCCAATCACGATTTCATCATTGGTTTTCTTGAAGCGCTTGATGATTGAAATCAGCCGCTCGTCTTGCAGCAGGCTGTCAATATTATCTGCGCTGAGCAATGGGCTGGTGCCTTTAGCCGGAGATTCATGATTCCAGTCAGGAAATATATCGCTGAAGTATTTCAAATCCACGATATGGTTATTCATGATTACGCAGACTGCAAAACCATCCTGTTCATGCCCGGCTGCGAGCCTGGCGGGTATCTCGAATTTATTGGCAGTTTTTGCGGGCAATGAATATTTATTCTGAAAAAAACGGCCCAGGTGATCGCTGCAATAATCTTTGCCGAGCTCGAGTAAATAGCTAAGCTGTACAGTGCGGTTCAAGTTCACGTGTGCCATGTTGCCTGTTTCCTTCAATGGATAAAAATCGGGAAGTATTAAATTCTGGTTTCCCTGATTGATATATTGAACGAAGAAGCTTACACGAACCTGACAACTCGCAAGAATTGCGATATTAAAGGCAGAATTAAGGCGTGGCTGCTGAATTATTTCTGCTGCGCCTGCATTTTTGTGCGGATGAGTTCCGCTATCTTCTTGTTGCCGGTCATCTCTGCCAGATACAACGCATTCTTGCCAGACCTGAAGGTGGCGTTCAAGTCCGCGCCTTTTTCAATCAAGAGCTCTGCAATGCCGGATACGCCTCCTGTCAGTGATAGTAGCAGCGGCGTAAAGCCTAGTCGGTCGCGTACGTTGATGTTAGCGCCTTTATTGATAAGCATTTCTGCGATTTCATAATAACCGTGGGTGGATTTTCCGCAAGCCAGTAGCAGTGGCGTCATGCCAAGGCGGTCTCTGGCATTGACATCGGCACCGGCGTTAATCAATACACGCCCGACCACCGTATAGCCTTTTTTCAGTGCAATCAGTATTGCCGGCGTTCCCTGACTATCTTCAGTATGTATATTGAAATTGGCGCGCACGAACAGGTCTACAAGTTCGATATCGCCGTCATTCACTGCCTGCAAAAAACTGTCTGCATTCAGATTGACACCACGGTGCTTAAGTTCGTGTATGGCATCTTCTTCATGTTCTGCCTGCCTTATTTTTTCTGATTCACGATAGTCGCGCAGATACAGGATCTCCTCCATCACTTCTTTGGAGAAGCCTTTGCGGCCGCCGCGCTTGTCTATGATGAGGTCGCTGAAATAGTCGTCAATCTCAGGGCTATCCCACAGGTCTTCAATCCTGGTCAGGATGCGGTCAAAGCTTACCTCAAGGTGGCTTGGGTACTTGTCACCTAAATCCGCAAAAAGAGGATGATTCATGAGGCGCTCCCAATTTGTAAAGAGGTTATTGGATAGAGCGGTTTATTAATCAGATACACGTTTTTATTCTATACGCTTAATAAAATGTTTGATATAAGTATCGCGGCTTGGTTCATTAGGCGCAGATTGTTTTTTCCTGCATATGATATAACTCAATAAAATTGGATTTATTTTAGATGCAAGTCTTGCGGGCAGTGGGCGTGAAGGGCGATTTATCCTTCTTAGAGAGTACCTCTTAGGTGTGATTGTGGGTTTGATTCAGAAACGTTTAAATACACACACTTTCAAGTGAACCCCTAAGGAGAATTGCAATGAGTACTAAACCTTTCTTTTACAAAAAACAGGCTGTTAAAGACGTGCAGCCATCAATGAATGTGCCTGGCGTTCCAGCGTATTTAGGCGATACATTCGTTTCTCAGGACAAAGACAAGACTATCTGCGCTGGCTTCTTCCATCTGGATAAAGGCAATGAGCTGGTTTATGAATATGACTATGAAGAAATGAAAATCGTGGTTGAAGGTACATTCATTATTTCTGATGAAACCGGCCAGAAAGTAACCGCTACTGTTGGTGACGTGCTTTATTTCCCATCAGGCTGCCGCGTTACATTCAACACGCCAGACCGTGCAGTTGGCTTCTTCTGCGGCCAGCGCGCACCGCTGTAAACTTAAACATTCAGTTTTAACCCCAATAAGCATACTCCGCACTGCTAGCACTGTGCGGAGTATGCTTCATTTTTTTCTGGCGCTACCGCCTGCCTGTCTTCAAGCAGTAAAAGAACTAATCCTAACGGAGTAATCCTTAGTGACGATTGTCATGAATGCCTGTTGGTTCGACAATTCAGTTGTAAGTTTTGACATCACGTCATCTCCCAACTTACGACGAAGTTGAACTTGTTTGGGGGCATCTGCAATCCTGCATATTTTGTATTTGCCCCCTCCTTTTTAGTCGATTGCAGACTTAAGGTGCATTAACCCGAATTAAATATAAAACCCAGTTGCTGATAATAAGCTTATTGAAAAGAGACCGTTATTATGAATTCGCCTATCGTTTTTTCAATAGAAGATGTGCAAAACCTGGCTGATGTGCGTCAGCTTGCGATTGATAAAGTTGGCATCAAATCAATACGGCATCCTGTGAAAATCAAGGATAAAACAGGAGAGACCCAGCACACTGTGGCCATTTTTAACATGTATGTGCATTTGCCGCAGCATTTCAAAGGTACGCACATGTCCAGGTTCATTGAAATCCTTAACGGCAATGCACGCGAGATTTCAATTGAGAACTTTTACGAGATGCTGAAGGAAATGGCGGTAAAGCTTGAAGCTGAATCAGGCCATATCGAAATGGCATTCCCTTACTTTGTGAACAAGTCGGCACCGGTGTCGGGCGTCAAGAGCCTGCTTGATTACGAGGTGACTTTCATCGGCGAAATCACAAAAGCCTACCATGATGTCAAGGTCAAGGTGCTGATTCCGGTGACCAGCCTTTGCCCATGTTCCAAGAAAATATCAGCCTATGGCGCGCACAACCAGCGCTCGCATGTGACTGTAACCGTTGCCCTGAAAGACTTCATGTGGGTAGAAGATATTATCCGCACGGTAGAGGCGCAGGCTTCTTCAGAGCTTTATGGGCTGCTGAAGCGCCCTGACGAGAAGTACGTCACCGAGCTTGCGTATGACAATCCTAAATTTGTTGAAGACATGGTGCGTGACATTGCCGCCGCGTTTTATAAAGACGAGCGCATCAAGAGCTTCACAGTCGAGTGTGAAAATTTTGAGTCTATCCATAATCACTCGGCATATGCGTGCATCACCAGCAACAACACATAACGGGGCCCATCATGAATAATTTCGTCAGCGCAAATCTATTAGAGCAAAAGAAACCGATTCCGGGCCTGGAGCTTTATCTCAGGCGCAGTAAATCCATCAGTCCGATTGCCGACATCATCGAAGAGATTCGCCAGGGCCGCATGGTGGTGCTATTGGATGATGAAGACCGCGAAAACGAAGGCGACCTGGTGATGGCGGCGCAATATGTAACGCCTGAAGATATTAATTTTATGGCCAAGCACGGGCGCGGATTAATCTGCCTGACGCTTTCTGAAACACGTGGAAAGCAGCTTAACCTGAGCCCGATGGTTGCGCGCAATGGCACCAAGATGGGTACCAACTTCACTGCATCGATTGAGGCAGCAGAGGGCGTGACCACAGGTATTTCAGCAGCCGACAGGGCGCACACGATTCAAACCGCGGTACATGTGAATGCCAGGCCGGTTGATATTGTAAGCCCGGGCCATGTGTTTCCGCTGATTGCGCAGAATGGCGGCGTGCTGGTGCGTGCCGGGCATACCGAGGCTGGCTGCGACATTGCAAAGCTGGCTAACCTTGAGCCTTCGGCTGTCATTTGTGAAATACTCAAGGATAACGGCGAAATGGCACGCCTGCCTGACTTGCTGGATTTTGCTGCCAAGCATGACCTTAAGGTAGGCACGATTGCTGACCTAATCAGCTACAGAAGCCAGAACGAGTCATTGGTAAAGCGTGTTGCCGAAAGGCAGATAGAAACACCATTCGGGACTTTTAGGCTTGTTGCCTATCAGGAATCGATTACCAGCCAAACCCATCTGGCCTTGATTAAAGGCAGTATTGCTGCGGATGACAGTGTGCTGGTCCGTGTTCACGAGCCATTGTCAGTATTTGATCTGCTTGATGCAGGCAGCAAGAGCCACAGCTGGAGCCTGCCGGATGCAATGAAGCTGATAGGCGAGGCCGGGGCCGGTGTTATCGTGATGTTAAGGCGCGACGAGAAAAGCGAGGATGTCATCCATGCAATCAATACAGCAGATTTACCGGCTAACAACGAATACACGCTCAAGGATTACGGCATTG
>Ga0208392_1000494_pt1 | contig 10591 bp, 10 predicted proteins | sample LakWasMeta3_LOW4_2_FD_183855 | JGI IMG/M metagenome (GOLD analysis project Ga0208392, IMG submission 183855) | Freshwater sediment methanotrophic microbial communities from Lake Washington under simulated oxygen tension - Sediment Metagenome... | ecosystem: Environmental > Aquatic > Freshwater >... | reverse complement strand
AACCGGTTTTGCCCAACCAAAAATAAAACCTGTGCCCGTAATAAGCAAAATTCCAGGAAGAATAATGGTTCCAAATAAATCAATATGCTTGATCGGGTTTAAGGTTAACCGGCCCAGAACAGAGGCGGTATTATCACCGTATTTTTTTGCTACCCAACCATGCGCCACTTCATGCACAGTAATCGCAAAAATTACCGGTAATACCCAAACCACTATGCGTTGAATTAATGTCAATTGATCCATCATGTTGTATCTCCTCTATCAATCCAGCATGGGGGCAAGACCCTTGCCCTGTCTGAGAATCTCGGCACCACTACTGGAAAACTCGATCATAGTCGTCTCTTCATATTCAATAATACCCGCATCAATTACTAAATCCAGCTCATGTTCCAGCTTCTTTCTGATCTCGTAAGGATCAGTCATCGCCTCGGTTTCCCCAGGCAATATCAAGGTAGAGCTGAATAAAGCTTCGCCTAGTTCCTGAAGTAACAATTGCGTAACCGGATGATCAGGAATACGTATGCCTATCGTTTTTTTCTTGGGGTGTTGCAGCCTGCGCGGCACTTCTCGCGTAGCATCCAGAATAAACGTAAAAGGTCCCGGCGTTAACGCTTTAATCGACCGATAAGCATCATTACCGATTTTGGTAAACATTGATACTTGCGTCAGGTCTTTGCAAACCAAAGTGAAATTGTGTTTATCATCCAACTGCCTGATACGCCTTATCTTATCAAGCGCCTGTTTATCGCCGATGTGACAAGCAAGCGCATAAGATGAATCGGTCGGATAAGCAATAACACCACCTTTGCGAATGATTTCCACCGCACGATGAATCAATCGCAGCTGCGGATTTTCGGGATGTATTTCAAAAAACTGAGCCATCATTACTACTTAAATGAAATAAAATAACTTAGCATTATACCTTACATCCACATAAGCTTGCAGTATGATTACTGACGATGGGTTTTAAGATATTGTAAATATTGGTTATTAAGCCTTTTACTAAAAAATTGGGTACAATACCGGGCAGTGGTATTGAAAATACTGGTTGCCATTTTGATTATTAGAATTGCTCTATTCCTAGTGTTCGCTGCATTTGCAGTGTTTATGTCGGCAGACTTGCTGTTATGGTTAACTGTGCCCGGGTTGCCTGGATTAATGACTCAGTTCGGCTTGGCCATATTATTAATTGCGTTTGCTTTGTTACTGATAACCGGGTTATTCATCGTTATTAAACTCATCATCGCTGCCTGTTTCGATTATTTTTCAGCCAGACAGCGCCTAAAGCGGCGACTATGGTTTAATCAGGCTCAACAGGATAGGCTTAAACAACTGTTTTATTTCAGAACATTACAAATCAATTATTTTAACGAACTCAAGAAAAAACGGCTCTTAAGTGCTAATAATCGCCAACACATAAAGTCTTTATCGAAAGCCATCGATAAAGACTTACAGTCGATTAAAAAACAGCTATCCAAAAAAACTTATTTGCAATTACAACGAGAAAATATTCAGTATCGAGATCAACAAGATGCTGATGCTTTATTAAAGTTGCAACAAAAAATAGCCACTATTGTTTAGCATATGACGACTTTTAAAAACTGGATTTTAACTCTGGTTAAACTTTTTCATTCGGTTAAAGATGAAAATCTGCAATGGAAAAAAACCAATCAGGATCAGCAAGTCAAGCTCAAACATGCACGCGTGTTGGCTGCAAAAACACTGGAAACAGAATTAAAAAAAAGAAACGTCCAGTTAGAACATGAACTTACCCTGCTACGAACTAAAAACAACACCGAACTGTCCATGTTTAAAACCAAATGTAAACAGGATATTAAGGACTATAAACAGTATTTGGCATCACTGGATCAGCTCAAGCGTTCAATACAAGCCAGTTATAAGCATCTTCCCGAAGCGGTTGCTTTCACCATTCATCATCATGCGAAACATTTATTGAATCAAATGTGGGAAGCCAAAGACTTTGAACAAAAAATGCAACACGAGATACAGTTAATTAAATTTATGACCACGGTACATGAAGATGCACGCCTAAATCTGGAAGGTGCGACCACTGAAAAATTGCCGGAAAGAACGCTAAATTTGATTCAACAGAAGTAAGGATTTTAGTTGAATTAATTCAGGATTTGTATTAACTCAGCGGCGATACTGACGGCAATTTCGGCAGGTGTATGACTTTTTATCGGTAACCCCATCGGGCCACGGATACGCTGGAGCGATTCAACTGAGAGTCGATGTGCAAGATTGGCTTTAAGTTGCTCAATTTTCTTCTGACTGCCCAGCACTCCAAGATAACGTAATTGCTTATCAGCCAGTTGCTCAACAACTTTTTCATCGGCTTTATGGCTGTGAGTCATGATGAATACAAAGACCTGTTCACCTTCAGCAATGGCGTTACCGATTTCCCGGTAGGGAATCCTCAGTTTTCTGTGCGCATAATGGTTGTGCGCCAAGGTGTCGGGGTTATCTCGTTCATCAATGACGGTAATATCAAAATCAAGGGTTACGAGGATTTTTGACAAGGCCAGGCTGACATGGCCGCCGCCCACGATATACGCCTGACGTTGCCAGGCAAGATTTACCTGGTAGAGCCAGTCGGTTTCGCTCTGATAACTAAAGTGATGCGGCACAGCCAGTTTGGTATCATTACGCCACTGGAGTCCTGTGGGCGAAAACATCAGCAGCCCGGACGGATGAGCAGCTACTTGCTGAAACAGCGTTTTATCACTCATCCGGCATTTATAGAGCAGTAGTGTCTGCTCACCGCCGCAGATCATTCCTGAAGCTTGCGTAACGGCTTCAAGTTGATGCTGTTGGCGAATCAATTGCGTGTTAAACCGGTCATCGTCCAACAGCGTCTCGGCCAAACGCAACAGCTTATACTCAGCGGTTCCGCCACCAATGCTGCCAAAGCGTTTGCCTTGATCAGCCAGGAATATTTTATCCCCGGCTTTACCTGGCGAACTGCCTTGGCTATCCACCACCAGCAGCAACATGAGTTTATCGGTGTTTGCCAGGGCATCGGCCACGTGCTGCCAGAATGAGGTGTGTTTAGACAATAGCATGTTGTTTATAGCCTGTAGATTGATATATTTTAACTTGACAATACTTTACCAAAGTGTGCGGTTTTGAGAACATAACCGATGACGAGGTTGAGGAAGTGATTAATATAAGGTTCAGTCCCCCTCTTTGAAAAAGAGGGGTTATGGGAGATTTTTAAAATAAATCCCCCTCAATCCCGCTTTTACAAAGGGGGAGGTGAATTGCGATTTTTGACTGACGCTCATTTTACACAACATAGTAATGCTAACTGAGTACCAGGATTGCACTTCGAAGTTAAATCCATCAAAGAATTATTAATTGAGATAGCATGAAAATAAACAATGCGGGACTGATATTCTCATTGTTGTCGATGGTTACGCTGGGAGTGAGTAATTATCTGTACAAACGCAGCACTGAATTTTTAGGCCCAACGAATACCACCTTCTTTTATTATATGTTTAGTAGTGTGCTGGCGGTGATTGTCTGGCTCTTGTTCAGGGAAAAAGAACGTGTGACTGCCCCCGGTTTGCTCTGGCCCGCCTTGCTCGCTATATTCCTGTTCATCAGTGTCTGGACGTTCAATTATGCGGTTCAATTCATCGATGTCTCTGTGGCATCAACGATTAGAAGTTTATGTTTCGTGATCACCATATTCCTGGCAATTTTTCTTTCTCAGGAGAAACTCACCACGAAAGACTGGATTGCTGTCGTATTTGCCGTGCTGGCCCTGATTCTGTTTGGCACAAGAGACGAAAATATTAAATAACTTCCAGGGGCACAAGTTTACCCGCACAAACATCAATCAGTCCTTTATCGGAGAGCTTGAATTCTGTCAGCGTTGGGCAGGCAGCAAAGGCCAGGGTCATGAAGGGGGATTGCAGTCCACAGCCGATGGCTTTAGCCGCATCGTTCAGACGATCCAAGTCAGCAATCACTTCTTCATAGGCTTTCGGGGACATCAAGCCCCCCACTGGCAAAGATAACTCCGCCAAAATCTTGCCATCCGCGCAAATAACAATGCCGCCCTGAAGCTCAATCAAGCGGTTTACGGCGGCCGCCATGTCCTGGTTGTTGACTCCGACCACGACAATCTGGTGAATATCCGGCGAGATACTCGAAGCAATCGCACCTTGCTTGAGACCAAAGCCTTTCACAAACCCTTGGGCGATGTTCGGTGGGGTTTTACCGTGTCTTTCAATCACCGCCATTTTCAAAATATCCTGGACAATATCGGGCAGGATTTCACCACTCTGAACCGCAAGTGTTACCGTTTGCTCAACACTGATAATTTGTTCGCTGAAAACCTTCAAAGCATGAATACGGGTTTCAGATTCTCTGGTCGTTTTACAGACAAAATCATCTGCGCTAATGGCTCGTTTTAGCCGGACTGTTTGCAACATCCATTCGGGATAGCTGGTTTCAGGCAGCTCAATCACCAATTTTCCTGCTTCAGCGATAATTGCGCCATTGACAATCACGGTGTGAACAACAAAATTTTCCAGGTCCTCAATCAACAAGATGTCAGCGATTTTACCCGGGGCAATGCTGCCAATATCGCAATCGACCCCAAAATATTCAGCCGGGTTTAGCGAAGCCATTTGAATAGCCACGACAGGATCAACACCGGCTTTAATCGCTTTTCTGACCAGATCATCAATCAGACCTTCCTGCTCGATTTCACGAATATCCTTGTCATCCACACAAAAACAACAACGGCGTGAATTGAGTTTTTTGTGAGTGATGACTTTGATCAAGTCGGTCAAATTGCGCATACTCGAACCTTCGCGGATCACCAGGCGCATTCCCAAGCGGATACGCTCGACTGCTTCCTCAAGGTCAATCGCCTCGTGATCAGACTGAATTCCCGCCGCGACATAGGCATTGAGATTCTTGCCCTTAAACCCTGGTACACTGCCATCAACGGTTTTGCCCTTTTGCAAGGCAAGCCGGATTTGCTGATGCACTTTTGGGTTGTTTTGCAAAACTTCATTGAATAAAACCACTTCGCCAAGCCCGACAATTTTTTCCCAGGCCAGCATTTTGCCGGTATCTTCCAGAGAAAAATCGTGATTAGGCGTGACCAGTTCGGATGAAGCGCAAGGCACGCCTTCGGTAGCTGTGGCAAAGAATTTTAACGGGGTGCGCTGGCATTCTTCCAGTAAAAGCCTGATGCCTTCAACCCCCATTACATTAGCTGTCCACAGCGTCTCCCAATTAACGGCAGTATTCCCTCGAGGCAAAACAGCACGGGCAAACTGCGTGGGCGTAACCATACTCGCTTCGATATGAACGTGGGTATCCATCAATCCCGGTGACAGGAAATACCCTGTAGCATCGATAACGGCCGTATTTTTACCAATCGTATGGCCGGCATCGCCCACAAAGGCGATACGCTCACCCTTGATAGCCACATCGGCAACCCGGATTTCCCCACTAAAAACATCGATCAGTTGACCATTTTTGATGACCAGGTCAGCTGCTAATTTCCCCAGTGCAACACTGACGAGTTCTTCTCTGGAAACTTTTGTTTGAATCAGGTTCAGCATAATACCCTCCCATTAACTAAGAACCCATCACATCATCTTTCCACAGCTTTGCAAAGCAAAGCTGTAAAATCGTGATAATGGCCTCGATCAGATTCAATTCGCTGGTACATGGTTGCTCATCGCTTATTCAGTCTGAGAAGGTTTTGGTGCCGTTAACTGCACGGGCGCATCCTCGCCAACAGCGATAGCTGCACCTTCCGACCAGAACACCGCATATTGCCCCAGCCGCCGCTTACGTTCCAAGGTATCTGCCACGGCTTGTTGCAAACAATCGAGCATCGCTTGCGTTTTGGGATTTAGACTTACGGGCGTTTGCACACTCATAGCTGTGCCTCCTGTTGTAAAAGTTGAAAGAATTCGTAATGCAGCACCAGCCTTTGCCCTGCGTTTTGCTGAAATACCAGCGTCGGAACTGTGTCGTTGTTCATAAAACAATATGCTTGATCGACTATTGGGGAAAATAGCTGGAAAAAATTGTATAAGCTACGCGGAAACCGCCTAGTTATGGCGTCTGCGGGAATGTCATGTCCGCCGTGGGCGACACGCTCCGCGACACGTAAGCGCGATAGTTGCGCATTAGGCAAGGCCAGATAGATCAATTCCACCCGCCATCCGCTGACCTGCAATCGTCGTATCAGCTTAAGATAACTGCGTCCGGCGAGCGTGGTTTCAAAGGCAAAATCTTGTCTGGCTTCGATATGCCCTTCGATCTCAAGCAAAAACAAACGGCTAGCCGCCAACAATTGCTGTTCGGGCGCAAGCGGCGACAAGCCTGCGGCAATCAGGTCGGCGTTGATGAAATGACGGCACAGGGCGACCTTTGGCAAGTATTGCAGCGCAAAAGTGGTTTTGCCTGCGCCATTCGGCCCGGCGATAATCCAGCAGGTTGGCATTAGCACGCCTCCATTTCACGCATCCCGACGTCAGAAGTCTGTTCGATCCAACCCTTGCCGATTTCCAGCTTGAGTTGGGCGTAGAAGGCGTCGATATCGCCGCCGAAGCGTTGCCATAAATCCTTGGCGGCCATTTCGCCGTTTTGATGCGCCAATATCGCGGCCAGCGGCGCTTGTTCCTTGGTGCTGGGAGGTGTGCCCAAGCGCAACGGAGCGATCAATTCGGTTTTGGGGGCTTTCAAGGGTTCGTCCTCCTCGGACTCACTAGTAATGCCACTGATACTAGAAACTGAAGCTAGAACAAGTAACTTCCCAATGGATTGGGCCTTAAGCAATGTGCGTATCAGTTGGTCGCATATAGTGTTAATTTCCTTGATTCGCCGAAGAATGCGTTTAATTTCATCTTTTGGTGGAATTGGAATTAGAACAGACTGGAGTATTTCAAGGTTAATATTTTTTTGTGCTGTAGATGGGGCAAAAGCAAGCAATTGATCTCTCGCTGTTTTCATAAACACCAGAAAGTACTCAACATCTTCCTGAATCTCAGATGCTGGAATAAAACCAACAACACTATCTGGGAAACATGCATCAAATCCAAGGATGGCCGAATCTGCAATGTTTGCCGCAATAGTTATACAAAGAGTACCCTTTGGCCATAGCTTGCTCTGAGCTAATCCAATTTCACTGTATTTCGAGTGGTATTCTTTGATTACTCCATTTGAGCGCGCAACCTCTCCTGTTTGAACGAGAGGGTAAATTCCAGGATTAAATAATTTAGGTTCATTGCGAGGACGGTGTTTCGACTTACCTCTTCCAAATACACCAATTTCCGGAAAACGTGCCCAAACCCAACCTTGCGGCAATTTAAAAGGGGCGTCTGCCAGATCAATTTCGGGCAACGGCTTTGGGCGTTTCATCTCGCCCATTTCGACCAACTTTGTATGTTCTAGCTCAATTCGGCTAAGAAGATGAATCGCTGATTCTTCATCCGGATTTTGCTCTGTCAAAAGCCCTCTTACAGCCAAATCCATTGCAAGGTTTCTAATCTCTTCAATATCCTCCGATACCTGAAACAGCCGACCGAAGTTGTCGGCGAGACGCGTCCAGGCGGTTTGCAGTTCGTATGGACTGGTGGAGGCAGCGACGGCTTGCAGGGTGGACTGGCGCAGATGGTTTTGCAGGCTGCGGCGCTGTTGCTGTTGAGTTTCCAGCTTGTCGCACAAAGCCATCAGTTCATCGACTTTGGCGACGATGCGGATTTGTTCTTCAAGAGGAGGGCAAGGTATGGGCAAGTCTCTGACCGTACTTGTAGATAGTTCAACCTGTTGCGTTGTACCGGACACCAACGAATTGGTGTGAGTTGGTTCTATTCGAGATTGAATCCATGGCGATGCAATTACGCACCAGATATATCGCGGCAAAAAGTTTGCTAAGCGAATAACAGTGACGTGGGAATCGGCTACAGCTTTTATTTCCTCTGGTTGGTCATAAATAGCAACACGTCCTGCCGTGCCCGTACCCGTTGAATTCCAGAGCAAGTCACCTGCTTTGAGAAAGCGCTCTTTACTGTAGGCTTTTAGTGAATCATCAGCAATAAAGCGCGCTGACATCAGATTAAAACCCGACCACTGTACACATTTTTGCGATATTACATGAATGGTGCTGTGATCTGCGTACTTTGGACTCTTACCACGTTGGATATAAAGAGCAAGCTGTTCGAGTCTTACCCATTGCCAATGTTCGGGAATAACGAAAGGTGCGGACGTAATTGGAGAATGTTCTCGTGTTGCACGTAGTCCCAGTTCTGCCTCATATTCCGAACTGAGTCGCGAGGACAAAGCAATACTGTTTGCTACTGGCTGAACAACAGCAGATAATTCAACAAGTTTTCCGCAAATAGCAAGCTGAAGAATAAGCTCGCATAACTGTTGAATCCCACCCGGCGCATTCGCAATATGCCCAAATTCCGCCAAAAACTGCTTGGCATCCATCAGGCTTCGCTCCCGCCAAGGTTATCCAGCCGCTGTCGCGAATTAGCGATCGCCTCATGCAGTTTTTGTTGCAGTACGGCCTTGGGCGGCAGTTCGGTCAGGTATTCGGCAACATGGATGCCGGTCTGATCCAGTTCCAGTAATTCTATTTGTTCCTGTTTTTTGCCGCTACAGAGAATAATACCCAGCGGCGAGGCTTCACCGGGCTCTTGCTCGTGTTTGGCCAGCCAGCGCAGATACAGCTCCATCTGGCCTTTGTCGGCGGCTTTGAAGTCACCCAGTTTCAGGTCAATGGCTACCAGCCGTTTCAAGCGGCGATTGTAAAATAACAGGTCGATGTAAAAGTCGTCGTTGTCGATCTGCAAGCGTTTTTGCCGGGCAACAAAGGTAAAACCGGCGCCCAATTCCAGCAGGAAGTTTTCCAGTTCGCGCAGGATGGCATCTTCCAAGTCTTTTTCCAGGTAGCGGTCATTCAGTTGCAGAAAATCCAGGACATAGGGGTCTTTAAATAACATGCTGGGCACTAAAGTACCTGATTGGGCCAGTAGCTCCAATTCGGCGGCTATGGTTTGTTCGGGCTTTTTGGATAGGGCTGTACGTTCGTAGAGCATGGAGTCGATGCGCTCTTGCATTAAACGGGTGCTCCAGCCCACAGTAACACACATCTGGGTGTAGAAATCACGTTTCAATGAGTCTTCAATCGTAATGAGCTGACGAAAATGGCTCCAGCTTAATTTTGCACACAGTGTGTGCAAAATGTTGATGTCCGGAAACACATCGGCGAAGCGCACCATATAAGCCAGATTGCGTTCACTCCAACCTCGGCCATACTCAAGCGTCAACTTTTGCGATAAGGCCGACAAGACCTGTTGGCCATATTCCGCACGTTGACCTTTGAGTATTTCGGATTGAATACGCTGACCGATATGCCAATAGAGTGTGGTTAGCGCAGCATTAACCGTAACGGCCAGCTTAGCGCGGCTTTCTGCAATCAGTTGACGAATTTCTTGCAGCAGCGCTTGCGATTCAGTATCGGGCAATGAGGGTTTCATTGTGCAAGCTCCGTATTGAAGTGGTGGCTTAACGCGGCGGCCAACTCACTTTTCAACAAATTCTGGGTTTCTTCGATCTCGCCGAGCAGGGTTTTGTATTTTGCCAGCAACACATCGGGATCGTGGCTTTCTTCCGCTGCGGCATTGGGATTTTTCAAATCCAGATTGTAGATTGGCCAGTACAGGCGGTCGCCCGCCGCCTGCGCGTCGCGAGCAGCCAGTCGCAAAACATCAGCTTGTTCACGCAAGCGGGCCATTTGTTCTTCCACCTGCTTGCGGTAATCGGCATCGGTAATGCCGGTCATTGAGGTACGCAAATCCCTGACCTGATTTTCCAGTACGGCGGCCTGATTATTCAAGTCCTCGGCTTTGTCCCAATGGGGTTTGGCGGCGGCTTCGGCTTGCTGTTTCAGGGCTTTAAAATCGATTTTCCAGGCGAATTCGCTTTCTATCCGGTCGGCGAAATCGTTGTCTTCCGTTCCCCACCAGGCTTTTTCGGCGTCGAATTCTTCCAGGCGGATTGGCTTGGTTTTGGAATAGCTTTTATAGCCCGCCGGATAAGGATGCTCGTAAAACCAGATAGTCTCGGTAGCTTTGCCCTTGGTGAAAAACAGCAGGTTGGTTTTAATGGTGGTGTACGGCGCGAACACGCCCTTGGGCAAGCGAATGACGGTGTGCAGGTTGCATTCGCGCAGCAGCAACTCTTTCAACTTGCCTTTGATGCCGTCCCCGAATAGGGTACCGTCCGGCAGTACCACCGCGCCCCGGCCACCATCGTCCTTGAGCAATTTTTTGATGATCAGCGCCATGAACATATCGGCGGTTTCACGGGTTTTGAGATCGCCGGGGTAATCGGTGCCGACGCCGTCATCTTCGTAGCCGCCAAACGGCGGATTGGTGATCAGGCAAGCGACTTTCTCGTCGGCGCGCCAATCGTTCCAAGGGCGGCCGAGCGTGTTGCTGTGGTCAATCTGGCTGGGTACATCGATGCCGTGCAGCAGCATGTTAGTGGTGCAGAGCAAGTGCGGCAGTTGTTTCTTCTCGATACC
>Ga0208392_1000493_pt1 | contig 10592 bp, 11 predicted proteins | sample LakWasMeta3_LOW4_2_FD_183855 | JGI IMG/M metagenome (GOLD analysis project Ga0208392, IMG submission 183855) | Freshwater sediment methanotrophic microbial communities from Lake Washington under simulated oxygen tension - Sediment Metagenome... | ecosystem: Environmental > Aquatic > Freshwater >... | reverse complement strand
AAATAGACATAGATATCCCAAATTTGGATAAACTAGTTCATGCTTTTCTGCATTTTATATTTACATTATTATGGTTCTTTTATTTTAAAAAGAAAATTGGCAGTTTGAAAATTCACGAACTTTTGCTTATGTCGCTTGTGTTGTCGTTTGTTTTTGGAATTGCTATCGAATTGATGCAAGAGTTTTTCACAACCACCCGAACTGCAGATGTGTTTGATGTAATTGCAAATTTATCTGGTGCATCTTTAGCCGTCATTGCAATCGTTTTTATAAACAAATGCAGTAGGATAATTGATAAAATTTAATTCGCATATTATATAATTTTCAAATGAATATCAAGCAATACTTAGACTCGACTTATTTAAAAACGCCATCTCAAGCTGGACTTAATGAAGCCGAAAACACTATTATAGTCAAAGAATTTATTCAGGAAGCCATTGATGAGAATTTCAAACTCATCATGATTCGTCCCAATATGGTTTCTCTGGCCAGTAAAATGATTGCGGATGCCCATTCGCCGGTTCAAATAGGAACAGTAATCGATTTTCCGGAAGGAAAAGCAGGATTAAAAGCTAAACTTGCCGAAGCAACCCAAGCTATTCAGGACGGCGCTGACGACCTTGATTTTGTATGTAATTACGAAGCATTCAAAGAGGGAAATGTAGATTTGGTCAAAGAAGAAATCTTAAAATGCACCCAACTCGGCTTAGCCAATAACAAAGTTGTAAAATGGATTATCGAAGTGGCAGCACTCAACGAAAAGCAAATTATGCAGTTGTCAGCTTTGATAAAAAATAGTGTAATTACAAATTTTAAAGAAGAAAATTACGCCTCGGTTTTTGTGAAATCGTCAACAGGTTTTTATAAAACGGAAAATAATCTTCCGAATGGAGCCACAGTTCCAGCTATCATTATGATGTTAGAAAATGCTTCGCCACTTCCCGTAAAAGCTGCTGGCGGAGTGAGAACTTATGATGAAGCGGTCGAAATGATTCGGTTGGGCGTAAAACGAATTGGTACTTCTGGCGCAAAAGCAATTGCAAACGGACAAAAGGCCGAAGGAGAATACTAAATTTAAAAGAATATGGAAAAAGGATTGCTGACATTGCTTTTATCTCTTTGCATTTTCGTGGCTTTCGCCCAAGATGTAACAGATAGTTCAAAACAATCGGGGCTTTCTGCCGAAAGATTTCCTGTTTTTCCAAATTGCGAAAATTTAGAAACTAAAGCATTAGAAAAATGTTTCTACAATCAGGTTCAGGATTTTGTTTTCCAAAATTTTGTAGTTCCTGAAAATTTGGTCCAAAACAATTTTAAAGGCAACATAAAAGTGCTTTTTGAGGTGGACAAAAACGGCGTTTTCAAAGTGATTTATGTAAACGCTGTCGACGATGCGTTGATAAAAGAAGCCAAAAGAGTTTTTGCAAAACTTCCAAAAATTAAGCCTTCAACTTACAACGGGAATCCAACATTTTCTCAATACAACATCACCATTTCAATTCCGTTAAAAAGCACAGAACAAATGGCTTCTGAAGCTGTTGTTGCTGCCGAAGTTGTAAAAACCAACACAAAACAACTAACAGAATTAGATAGCATTGTCTATAAAAAATTCAATAATCCACAGTTCGAAAGTCATTTGAATGTCCCGTTTTCGCACAGTTATTACGCGCATTTTGACGCTGCAATGAATCAGGTTGGCGCCAACAATCACACGGCATCAAAACCTTATACTTATGTGGAAGTTGCCAAATATTACAACCTTGCTGCCGAAAACGAAAAGATAAAGAAAAAAGCTTCTGGCTGGTGGGCAAGAAAATTATGGAACGAAAATCTGGTCGAAATTCAAGGCGAAGATTATTGGTTTGTCATAAATCCTATTTTTGATTTGCAAGTAGGAACTGCTTCCGGCAAAAAGCAAGTCAGCACATTTGTAAACACACGCGCAATCAATTTCAGTGGAGGATTAGGTAAACAGCTTAATTTTACGACAACAATTTATGAAAGTCAGGGACGTTTTGCCGATTATTACAATCGTTATGCTGAATCTATTAAACCTGCTGGCGGAAATCCTGCGATTATTCCTGGAATTGGAGTTTCAAAAGATTTCAAAACAGATGCTTACGATTTTCCTTCGGCGGATGCTAATTTAACTTTTGCTCCTGCTAAATTCATCGATTTGCAATTGGGTTATGGCCGAAATTTTATTGGTGATGGCTACCGCTCAATATTAGAAGGTGATGCCGCAAGTCCGTATCCATATTTTAAAATTAATACCAATTTCTGGAAAATAAAATACACGAATACCTATATGTGGCTCAAAGATGTGCGGCCAGAAGTGACTTTAGAAAGAACATATGCAACCAAGTATATGGCAAACCACTATTTGAGTTGGAATGTTTCTAATCGATGGAATCTTGGTCTCTTTGAATCTGTAATTTGGACAGACACCAATAATAGAGGATTTGATATGCATTTTGTCAATCCAATTATTTTTTACCGCTCCGTTGAATTTGAATCATCGGCAAGAACTGGGAATGCGGTTTTGGGATTAACTTCAAAATACAAATGGAACAATCAGCTAAATTTTTACGGTCAATTTCTTTTGGACGAGTTTTCGCTTGGGGAAGTTAAAAACGAAAAAAACAGCTGGAAAAATAAATTTGCTTATCAGCTTGGCGTGAAATATTTCAATGCTTTTAAAGTAGATAATTTATTGTTGCAGTTAGAATTCAATCACGTGCGCCCGTATGTGTATTCGCACAGCGAGCCTATTACAAATTACGGACACAACAATCAAAGTATGGGGCATCCTTGGGGAGGAAATTTCGAGGAACTTCTTGTGATTGCACGTTATCATAAAGGCAGACTTTTTGCCGATGCTAAATTTACTTTTGGTACCAAAGGCCTAGATTTTGACACAACTGCAGACAGTTATAATTACGGAGGAAATATATACAAAGATTATGATCTGAAAAGACCTTATAATTCTGGTGTTACAGTAGGACAAGGAAACAAAACTTCTATTTTTATTACCGATTTGCAAGCAGGATATTTGGTTAACCCAATGACAAACTTGAAACTTTTTGGCAGTTTTATTTATAGAAATTTTGATCCAAATCAAAATACTGCAACAGTTTTCAAGGAAAGCACCACTTGGTTTTCTTTAGGAATTCGCTCGGATGTGTTTAATTGGTATTTTGATTATTAGAGGTTACAAATTTTAAATCTGCGCTATCGTGTTTGTATTTAAAATTTTGTTGCTACTAAATCGTGAAGACTTCAAATAACGGGTTTAAGAACTCACATTAATAGAAAATGAAACAAATAATAATTATTGTATTTTCAATTATATTGTTTTCATCCTGTAACAATAAAATCAAGAAAAAGGGAGATAGCTTAAATGTTTCAAAAATTGAAACTAAAATAGATTCAGGAAACCATAAAAACCATTATGGGAAAATATTAGACACAATATTTTTCTATTATAAAAATGGTCTTATTAAAGAAAAAGGTTGTGTTGAAAAACTTAATCGAGTTGGCTGGTGGTACTTTTATGATACTTCGGGAGTACTTATTTCGAAATCAGAATTTATTATAAGAAATAACACTTCGTTTTTGAATCAAAAAATAGAATTTAAAAAAAATGGTGAAATTGACTACTCAAAAAGTTCCTGTTTTAATATCGAGAATAAAGACACAATCAAGTTAGGTAAAACTGCATTTAAAATAAATTATTATTCTGACATCAAAAATTATAAGACAAAATTCGTTTATATAATTATTGATAATCAGTATTCGCAGTATTTATTTAAAAAAGATACTTTCACAGACGATATTTCAAAATTATGGTTTGGTGTAAATGCCATTAAAAAAGGTAGAATTAAAATTAACGGTATAATAGAAGAAGAAGTTTCTTTTCTAAAAAATGAAAAAGATTCTTCTCAATTAACAATTAAGAAATACTACAAATATTTTCAGAAAATTTTATATGTTAAATAATCCGCTCTTCGAAGACGCTATTCGAAACAACAAAAAAATATAACTACAACCCCAAAAGTTGTGGTTTTTTTATGCGTTATTTTCATTAGCTTTGTTAGTAAGCAAGAGCTGATTTTAAAGTCTTGCTTTCGAAATTAGGATAGTAACGAACCAATTATAAAACAATTTAATTTTTAAAAAAAATGGCAGAGAATTATTTTAAAAAATACCCAGACGCAGAAGGATTTTTCAACGAATATGGCGGAGCATTTATTCCTCCGGTGCTTGAGGTAGAAATGAAGAAAATCAGTGATGCGTATCATACAATAAGTAAATCACATAATTTTATATCGGAACTTAGAAGCATTCGCAAACATTATCAAGGACGACCAACGCCAGTTTATTTTTGCAACCGTCTTTCTGAGAAATACGGAGCGAGAATTTACCTGAAACGAGAAGATTTAAATCATACTGGAGCTCATAAATTAAACCATTGTATGGGTGAAGCGCTTTTGGCAAAATTCCTTGGAAAGAAAAAACTAATTGCAGAAACTGGTGCGGGACAACACGGCGTGGCACTTGCTACTGCTGCTGCTTATTTTGGTTTGGAATGTGAAATCCATATGGGCGAAGTCGATATGGCCAAAGAACATCCAAATGTGGTGCGAATGCAAATTCTTGGAGCTACAGTTGTTCCGGTTTCTCACGGATTAAAAACCTTGAAAGAAGCGGTTGATTCAGCTTTTGGTGCTTATATGCAAGATCCTGTAAATTCCATTTATTGTATTGGGTCTGTAGTTGGACCGCATCCTTTCCCGATGATGGTTCGTGATTTTCAACGCGTGGTTGGAATCGAAGCCAAAGAACAGTTTCTGGATATGACTGGCGAATTGCCAGATAGCGTAGTTGCTTGTGTGGGCGGAGGAAGCAATGCAATGGGAATATTTTCGGCTTTTCTTGGAGACGAAGAATGCGAATTATATGGTATAGAACCGGGCGGACTTTCACTTAATCTTGGCGAACACGCCGCAACAATGACATTGGGAAAACCAGGAATGATTCACGGATTCAAATGTTATGTTTTGCAGGACGAAAAAGGAGAACCATCGCCAGTATATTCCGTGGCAAGCGGTTTGGATTATCCGGGTGTTGGTCCTGAACATTCTATGCTGAAAGATATGGGAAAAGTGAACTACGAATGTGTTTCGGACAAAGAATGCATCGATGCGTTTTATGAATTAAGCCGATTGGAAGGAATTATTCCTGCGCTCGAAAGTGCTCACGCTGTGGCTTATGCTTTGAAATTAGCCCAGAAAGAACCTCAAAAATCTATTTTAGTAAATCTTAGCGGACGTGGAGACAAAGACATTGATTTTGTGCTTGAAAAATATGGACTTCCTGAGAATCGCAAAGATGCATAAATAAATTTTTAGCATAATATTCGATTCAAATATTATGAATCTAAAATCAAGAAGCTGCTCATTGAGTGGCTTTTTGATTTATATAAATGATTATTTATGCTGTTGTGTAAGAACAATCTTGGTGATTTCTTATCCAAATATGACTATAAAAAAAATCTAAAAATTACTCCTAAAATTATACAATTGAATTCCTATATTTGCACCAGTTTTAAAAAACGCAAACAGAATCTCATTGAATACAACAACAAGTACTTTTTCCATAAAATCCATTTACACTGATTTCAAAGCAATCACTAAAGCAGGTTTGGCTATTAGTGTTGTTTTTTCGTCAATCGCCGGGTTTTTGCTTGGCGTTCCGGATATTCAGTCTTTAGATTGGATGGTTTTGTTGAAATTGGCTATCGGCGGTTATTGTATGGTTGGCGCTTCAAATGCTTACAATCAGGTTATCGAAAAAGACCTTGATGCCTTGATGGATCGGACTAAAAATCGTCCCGTTCCTGCAGGAAGAATGTCGCCAAATGTGGCGTTGGTTATCGCCAGTATTCTAACAGTTATCGGAATAGTTTTACTTTATACCATCAATCCAAAAACAGCAATGTTTGGTGCGATTTCCATATTTTTATACACCAGTATTTATACACCGCTAAAAACGGTGACTTCTTTGTCGGTTTTTGTGGGAGCATTTCCGGGAGCAATTCCGTTTATGTTGGGCTGGGTTGCTGCAACAGGAGATTTTGGCATTGAAGCCGGAACCTTATTTTTGATTCAGTTTTTCTGGCAATTTCCCCATTTTTGGGCAATTGGCTGGTTTTTATACGAAGACTATGAAAAAGCGGGTTTCTTTATGTTGCCAACAGGTAAAAAAGATAAAGGAACGGCTTTACAAATAATATTATACACAGTTTGGTTGATTATTGCATCGCTTTTACCGGCTTTGGGTTATACAGGACAATTGTTTATTTCGCCAGTGGCAGCGGTTTTGGTATTTTTGCTCGGACTTTGGATGCTTTATTATTCAGTACAATTGTACAAATTAAGAAGTGCAAAAGCCGCAAGAACCTTGATGCTTGTTAGTGTTTCATATATTACTTTATTGCAATTAATTTATATATTTGATAAAATTTTAAGATAGTTATGACAACGACAATGACCACCGAAGAACATAAATCAAGAACAGCAAGATCATACAAATTGCTGTTATTGTTCGCAATGATAAGTATGATTATGATGTTTGCAGGACTTACAAGTGCTTTTGTGGTAAGTAAATCCAGAGCTGATTGGTTGAAAGATTTTCAATTGCCTTCTGCTTTTTTCTTCAGCACGGCAGTGATAATAGGCTGTAGTGTGACTTTTCATTTGGCAAAAAAAGCCATTCAAAAGGACAATCAAAAAGCGACAACATCGTTCCTTTTCGCTACTTTAGCCTTAGGAATTTTATTTGTGATATTGCAATTTGTGGGTTTTAGCCAAATTGTGGCCAATGGCTATTATTTCACCGGAGCCGAAAGTTCTATCACGACAACATTCTTATATATAGTTACTGTTGTCCACTTATTACACCTTGCCGGCGGCTTAATTGCGCTTTTAATTATTATTTACAAACAATTGAATCAAAAGTACAATTCGACTCAAACACTTGGTATTGAGCTGGGTGCTATGTATTGGCACTTTCTTGATTTATTGTGGGTTTATTTATTTTTATTTTTATATTTCTTTAAATAAGAAAAAATTGTAGATTTGGAAACTTTTTAACGAATGACTTTTATGGAGACAGTTACTACTGAAAATAGTGTAGGAAAAACTTGGGGAGGTGGCAATGAGCCAATGGGAGCAAGTTATGGCAAATTAATGATGTGGTTTTTTATCGTATCAGATGCTTTAACATTCTCGGGATTTCTTGCAGCTTATGGTTTTTCAAGATTTAAATTTATTGAGACTTGGCCTTTAGCCGATGAAGTGTTTACACACGTTCCATTTATGCACGGCAATCCTCAGCCAATGCTTTATGTGGCATTTATGACTTTTATTTTGATTTTTTCATCCGTAACAATGGTTCTTGCTGTTGATGCCGGACACCAAATGAAAAAGGATAAAGTAGCAGTTTATTTGTTCTTAACCATCATTGGAGGTTTGATATTCGTAGGCTCACAAGCTTGGGAATGGAAAAATTTCATCAAAGGGGAATATGGGGCAGTTGAAACAAAAGGAGGAAGTTTACTTCAGTTTGTGGATAAAGACGGAAAAAGAGTGGCACTTGAAAGTTTTGCTGCAACTTTGCCGGAAGAAAGAGAACAATTGACCCGAAATAAAGGAAGATGGTTTATGGACGAAGCGTCTTTGCCAGAATATTCTGTTGCCGAAGTTCAGGCAGGTTTCAAATCGCATCCGGATTTATTGATTAGAACTGAAACAATAAATACCGAAAAACATAAAACAATACTTACCAGAAGCGAATCTGAATTGCGTTTAACTCAGGCAACTTTAGTTGTTGAAGGTGCTAACCTGACCAGAAATGAATACGGAAGCAAGTTATTTGCTGATTTCTTTTTCTTTATTACAGGTTTCCACGGTTTCCACGTATTTTCAGGAGTTGTTATAAATTGTATCATATTTTTTAATGTGATTCTTGGAACTTACGAGAAAAGACGAAGTTATGAAATGGTAGAAAAAGTCGGGCTTTATTGGCACTTTGTTGATTTAGTTTGGGTATTTGTATTCACAGTTTTCTATCTAGTTTAATTCACAAAAATTTATATTATGTCACACGAACACGTATCTAATACAAAAAGAATTTGGACAGTCTTTGGAATATTGTCTGTAATAACAATCGTTGAGGTATTTTTCGGGATAACAAAACCTGAATTTTTACACATGAATAATTTTTTGAGCATGAATTTGTTAAACTGGTTATTCATCATTTTGACTTTGGTTAAAGCTTATTATATTGTTTATGCTTTCATGCATATGGAAGGCGAAAAATCGGTTTTGAGATATGCGGTCATTTTACCATTAATTTTTCTGGTAATCTATTTGCTTTTCATCCTTTTGACTGAAGGAAATTATGTTTTCGAGGTTTTTAAAAACTCCACAATCAAATGGAATTTTTAACAAGATATTAATTCAAAAAGAGGGTGCGCATTGCGTGCCTTTTTTTATTTTTGCACTTTAAATTTATTCCTGACTTATGAAAAAGAATATTGTTCTCTTCATCCTTTTTGTTTTGCCAATTGTTGCTTATCTGTTTTTTGCATCGGGAATAAATAGTTTCACGAAATTACCCATAATCACGCCTAAAGTTGCCGATTTTGGAAATTGGAAATCCTTAAAAAACGAGAAAGTCAGCCTCAATGATAAAATAACAATTCTTGGCTTTTCGGGTTCCAATATTTTAAAAAACAGAGGGAATTTCTTCAATCTGAATGAAAAAATTTATCAGCAATATCACACTTTCAAAGATTTGCAATTTGTGGTCATTTGTCCTTTGGGAACTGAAGCTGATGCTAAGAAAATTGTCGATGCTTTAAGCGCATTCACTGATGTTAGCCAATGGCACTTTGTGTTTACTTCGCCAGAGGAAATTAATTCGTATTATAACCAATTAAAACTCGTTGGAAAATTGGATAAAGATTTGGGAACTCCAAACGTGTATATTCTTGACAAAGAAAGAAACCTCAGAGGAAGAAAAGAAAAAAAAGGATATAAGGAAGGTTATAATACTTTTCATCCTGCTGAACTGAGCAACGAAATGTTGGACGATTTTAGAGTTATTCTTTATGAATATCGCGCCGCTCTCAAGAAAAACCACAACGCCACAAAAGAACTTTAAACTTTAGAAATAATGCTTAAAAACAAATCATACATCGGGATTTCATTTATCATTCTTGTCTTTGGAATTTATGCAATTCCAAAAATAATTGACAGAATACAGAATAATGAAATAGTAAAAGGAGATCGATTAGACAAAGTATCTAATTCATCCAGTGAAGGCGAAAAATTGACTAAAATTGGTCCAGCTCCAAAATTTGAGTTGGTAAACCAAGACAACATCAAGATTAACAATGAAACCTATAAAGGCAAAGTCTATGTTTTGGAATTTTTCTTCACGACTTGTCCATCTATTTGTCCAAAAATGAATCAAAGTATGTTGGTAATTGAAAATACTTTCTTTGGTAATCCTAATTTTGGAATTGTTTCCATTTCCATTGATCCGGAACACGATACTCCGGCAGTTTTGAAAGAGCATCGGGAATTATTGGGTGTAAAATCTTCGAATTGGAATTTCCTTACAGGTGACAGAACTTATATTTTGGATTTGTCAAACAAAGGTTTTAATCTTTATGCAGGCGAAAATAACAAAGCAAAAGGCGGTTTTGAACATTCAGGATTGTTTGCCTTAATTGATAAAAACGGAGATATTCGCTGCCGAAAAGACGATTATGGAAACCCGATTTTATATTATGACGGTTTAGATAAAAAAGGCGTAAGAGACATTCAACAAGACATAGCAATTTTATTAAAAGAATAAAAATGGAAGACAATTCATTAGAGAAAAAATTCAGTAAGTTTATAGTAATTGTATCAATCTTAATTCCAGTTGTTGTTGCGCTACTTTTCAGCGTAAAACTGAAAGATTATGGATTCAATGTTGAGCCGCTTTCATTTCTTCCGCCAATTTATGCTACTATAAATGGAATTACTGCTATAGTTTTAATTGCTGGAGTATTGGCAATAAAAAACGGAAAAAGAAAACTTCACGAGAGATTAATGACCACTGCAATTGCCCTTTCGGTTGCGTTTTTAGTGATGTATGTTGCGTATCATATGACTTCGGATTCGACAAAATTTGGTGGAGAAGGAATAATTAGACCAATCTATTTTTTCATTTTAATATCACATATTCTCTTGTCAATTGCAGTTATTCCTTTGGTTTTGATAACTTATGTTAGGGCTTTGGCCAACAAATTTGACAAGCATAAAAAAATCGCCAAAATCACGTTCCCAATCTGGTTATATGTTGCCGTTACAGGTGTTGTGGTGTATTTAATGATTTCCCCTTATTATGTTTAGTAGAGAAATTTCAGATTTCAGAAAGTGGTTTTTTGGAATAAGTTTTTTGTTTTTACACATTTCTGCAAATGCCCAATGTGCAATGTGTCGTGCCGCTTTGGCCGGCGAAGCCAATAAAGCACA
>Ga0208392_1000492_pt1 | contig 10606 bp, 14 predicted proteins | sample LakWasMeta3_LOW4_2_FD_183855 | JGI IMG/M metagenome (GOLD analysis project Ga0208392, IMG submission 183855) | Freshwater sediment methanotrophic microbial communities from Lake Washington under simulated oxygen tension - Sediment Metagenome... | ecosystem: Environmental > Aquatic > Freshwater >... | reverse complement strand
TGGATCAGGCGAATAACCTGATTCTGGTTGGTGGTACGGGTACCGGTAAAACCCATCTGGCAACAGCCCTGGCGGTATCGGCTATTCATCACGGTAAGCGTATCCGCTTCTATAACGCCGTCGACTTGGTCAACCAACTGGAAAAGGAAAAACAGCTTGGCAAGGCCGGTAATCTGGCTAAGCAGTTGATACAGATGGATGCTGTTATCTTGGACGAGCTCGGCTATCTGCCGTTCCCTGAATCCGGTGGGGCCTTATTGTTCCATCTCGTCAGCCAATTGTATGAAAAGACCTCGTTGATCATCACGACAAACCTGAACTTTGCCGAATGGGTGCAGGTATTCGGTGATGCAAAAATGACTACGGCTTTATTGGATCGTGTAACCCATCACTGCGATATCCTCGAAACTGGCAACGATTCTTACCGGTTCAAACAACGAAAAAAGGCAGCTGAAAAACAATAATTTTACTCACCCACCTGGAAACTTTTCGGTGTTGATAGGTGGAAACTTTTGGATGTTGATTGACACACCTGTTTTTATAAATTCCCACATCCCATTTTGGTGTAGCCATATTAGATCTGCATTGCTTTGAATGAACTCGTCTACATCCATTCCGTCAATTGTTGGCGGACTGTTGACTCTGACTTGCTTTCCATTCATAAAAACCCAGATATACTTCTTTTGCCTTTCTGCTTTGGCATTTTTTCTAGCTAGCTTTTGTGCTGTGGTTAATTTCTTTGTTACCTTTGCCATTCTTAAAATTATATTACGGTGTTAACAAGTTATTGACTAGGTCTGGATAACATACACTATTTTCAACCTAGGCTGGTAAAATACCTTTTAACGGTAGTTTATCTAAACAGGATAACATTCCAATGCGCGTAAAAAACTGTTTCCAGATAACATCAGACCATAGCTAATCATCAATTTTCAATGGCCGGTTTTGACCGGCTTAAGTCGATCAATGTTAGTGAACCTTAGCAAAATTTATAATTTGTATGTCTGATCAATTCGTAAAAAATTCTGGATTAGTTAACGAGCTATAACGAAAAACGCTATTTACTTCAATTCCTCGGGGCAGAGATCACGTTTTTTATGTTTATTCATATAATTTTCGAGTATAGGAAAAGTGCTTAAAAGATGATAGGCATCGGCCCAAATTAGTGTATAGGTAACAACGATATCGGCGACACTGAATTTATTTTCATTAAGATAAGTTTTTTCTCGTAAAGCATCTTCCAGAACTGATGCGGCTTTTTTAAAATTATCCTTGGCGATATCAACTTCGGCGGGTAAACGCTTCTCAACTGGATAAAGTTGGGTATGACGTCGAATTTGCCAGAGCGGTTGTTCAAGCTCGGTTGCACAAAATAGAAGCCATTGGTCATGTTTAGCTCGTTCTGGGGTTCCAGGAGTAGGAATTAATCCCTTATGAGTATATTTATCGGCAAGGTACATGCAGATGGCTATAGACTCCGATAGCACTAGATTACCATCTACGAGCACAGGAACTCGACCGAAAGGATTTATTTTTAGAAATTCTGGTGTTTTATGTTCGCCTTTGAATAGCTGTACTTTAATACCCTCAAAAGGTACTTTGAGTTCTTGAAGTAGCCAGCGACAGCGTGCCGATCGGGTTTTACTGGCTTCGTATAGTTTCATTGGAGACTCCTCATATTGTAAAAATTTCTATATGGACAGGCTCCAATTTATCACTCAGAATTTATAAATAACACTGTTTTCAAAACTTTTGATAGTTTTTTCAAGGTATAGTTTTTTGGAAGGGAATTGACTAAAAAGAGCTATAACAAATTGACTGGCTGAGTTTGGCCGACACCCGTTAGTTTCGAAAAGTCAATCTCGATACCGGACATTCAAATTTGTTTGGGTTTCGACAAGACCAAAGTCAGCACACGACCCATAAGAGCCATTGACCTCAGATTTCCGCCTGTCGGAGAACTAATTCTAAGCCGACGGTCATTAAACGGGGGGAGCAATTCGATTATCACTAAGTTAAAAAGCGGCACTCCTTTGCCCTATCACTTTTCGCCGCTGGTTATGGCGATCTGTATGTATATCGACAGGTATTTAGATTTGGCTTCCTTACTTTTTTCTGCATGCCTCACTTAAATTTGTTTTCCTTCAATTTATTTGGCTGCCTAAACCGATTCTTCCCAGCAAAACGGAGGAGACGAAGAAATTTTGGACATTCAAAATGGTTTGGCGCATTGCAGACCGCTGCATGACGGAGTCCATCACGCATAGAGGTCAGTTCTTTAATTTTTCTGTCTAACTCCTCTGCCTTAGCCAACAGCAGAGTTCTATTGATGTCAGGCCCTTCGGGAGTAAACATTTTACCAATCTCATCTAGCGAAAAACCAGCGTTACGCCCCAAAGCTATTAAAGCCAACCTCTCTATGACATTGGCGCTGTATAGCCGACGCAAACCCAAGCGACCGGTTGACTGGATCAATCCTTTTTCTTCATAAAATCGTAACGTTGAGGCGGGTAATCCAGTTGTCTTTGCAACCGCAGTTATATCCATTATTTCACCTGTCGTAATTTAAGACTTGACTTCAAGTTGACTTGAGCTTTTATCCTAGCCCGGAACATTCCTTGGTGCAACACTGACGCATTAAGTTTGTGGTGATTTTTATAATTGAACGATTTAAGGAGTCGATATGGAAGCAAGTTTCTGGCGGCAAAAATGGGAGCGCGGTGAGATTGCGTTTCATGAAAACGAAGCCAACCCGTTTTTGGTAGCCCATTTTGAAACACTAAATCTGGAAAAAGGCTGTCGTGTGTTTCTGCCGTTGTGTGGCAAGACACGTGACTTTTCCTGGTTGCTTGCCTGCGGTTATCGAGTAGTTGGTGCAGAATTGAGCGAACTAGCCGTTAACGAGTTGTTTAAAGAACTGGATTTAGAGCCGCAAATCTCTAAAACTGGAAAATTGGTCCGCTACAGCGCTAAAGATATAGACATATTCGTGGGCGATATTTTCGATGTGTCTGCCGTATATCTTGGTGCCATAAGCGCGATATATGATCGCGCTGCTTTAGTCGCCCTGCCTTCCGGCATACGAGAGCGGTATACCTCACATCTGATGAATATAACCGGCACAGCGCCGCAATTGCTGATCTCTTATGAATACGACCAACTGCTGATGGATGGCCCTCCGTTTTCTGTTAACGAGAACGAAGTAAAGCAACATTATGGTGATACCTACCAATTAAAGTTTGTTGAAAGCAAGAGTGTCGCTGGCGGATTGAAGGGAAAAGTTGCATCCTCTGAGACAGCCTGGCTGCTTCAAAACACTAATAACTAGGATGGTTTTATATGCTGTGATATCGTTGTACATTGTGTTAGATGCTGTGGTTGCTTTATGGCCGGCTTACTAGGGGGTAATTCCTTATTATGATGTTGGTAAATGTATTGAGGTTACACCCCCCTAAGTAGTTTTCAAACTATGTGCGACATTCCTACGATGGAGCTAGACATGAATACAAAAAATGCTTCATGTATGCGCAGAGCAAATTGATTAAAGAGACTGTTTGCAAAAATGCGGATCGCTGCCAATCCGTATAAAGTCGGAGTAACATGAATGAAGACGACAGGAACCGGGCGTATCGTGCTTTGGCGCGGAGGAAGTCTGTGGATCGGTCGAGCTGGTGAGCCCACGGATTTTCATTCCCATCATGCAGTCCAGATCACGTTGTCATTCACCGAAGGCGGAGTACGATTTCGACGCCCCGGCGGAAACTGGAATGCCTATAATGCGGCAATCATCGCTGCGCACCAGCCTCATGCGTTCGAGGCGCGTGGCGAGTTTGTTGCGATGATCTTTGTTGAGCCGGAGTCACGCGAGGGACGGGTGCTACACCAGTTATGTCTCGGTGAGGGGATTTCGTCGCTTGCCTATGGAACGCTTGAACTCGAAATTGCAGCCCTCGCCGCCTCCTACATGGAGGTAGCCCTAAATTCAGAACTCGCCACCTGCGCACGTTTCGTGATTACCAAACTTGCCGCAATGACCGCGGTTCCGGTGGTATCGCTGGATAAGCGGATTGAATATGCTGTGGAACTACTGCGTGAGAATATCGGTGAAACGGTTCAGCTTGCCGATATTGCTGATGCCACCTGTCTTTCTCCAGATCGCTTTCGCCATCTCTTTATTGAGCAAACAGGTATGCGGTTTCGGCCCTACGTGCTGTGGCTGCGCATCGAAATCGCGCTCACTGCATTAGCATCTGGCAGAAATCTGACCGAGGCTTCGTATGCCGGCGGATTTGCAGACTCCGCGCATTTTTCGCGGACGTTCAAGCGCATGTTCGGGATTGCGCCTTCTAGTTTCCAGCGCGAATAGCCGTTTCGTTCAAGCCGTAGCTGATGTGAGCCCGTAGACTAGGCTCCGCATCATGTAAAACTGGGAAACTTCAGCTCATGAATAAAGCCTATGAAATTCTCTGTCACTGCAACCCCTGTCCATGTTCGGACTTTAGCGTTGGCTGCCAAAAAACCATAGAGCAAAATATTTTTGCCCGCAGTTCGCTGGTCGGGTGCGCAGCAAGTGTCCGGACTAGTCCGATTAGCTGATATGAGCCCCAAGAGACCATTCATGGACGCTGAAAACATTCATCAAGTATTTGACTGGCTCTGGACTTCCGGCCAATTATCTGAGAGGGACATTGCAAGTCTGACGGACCTTGGAATAGAAGCCGTGATCAATTTGGCTCCCCCAACGTCATTAAACACCCTATCCGGTGAGGCTGAATTTGTTACACGGCAAGGAATTGCCTACATTCATATTCCCGTAGCATGGGAGCAACCCGAGCTTCATCGGCTAATGCAGTTTTTCAGCACGCTCAAGGCCTTCGAGAAGCGTAATGTTTGGGTGCATTGTGCAAAAAACATGCGGGTATCGGTTTTTATATACCTCTATAGGAGATTATGTCTCCTAGAGAGTGAGGAAGAATCAGTCCATCCAATGCAGGAGGTTTGGGTGCCCAATCAGACATGGCAAACATTCATTCGTAATGCTTTGAGTATGCACCCTAACCCTGCATTAATGTTTTTACATCAGCCGGAATCTTCATCTAATGAACGCTCTTGAACTCAGAGTTCCACCCGTCGCTTTGTCACTTTTCTTTGCTGGCACAATGTGGCTTGCATCAGTGCAGTTTCCGGTTATGTCCTTCGTCATACCCGGGCGTCTTATCATATCGGTTGCATTGTGCGGTATTGGCATCGTCTTCGCTGTTGCCGGCGTAATTGCATTTCGTGCTGCCAAGACAACGGTTAATCCAACACGACCAGGTGCCGCGTCTGCCTTGGTTAGTTCGGGCATCTATCGTTTCAGTCGGAACCCCATGTATGTCGGCTTCATATTTGCGCTAGGCGGCTGGGCATTTTTTCTCGGGCACGCCCATGGATTTATTCTCTTGCCGGCGTTTGTCATCTATATGAATCGCTTTCAAATTTCACCCGAGGAAAGAGCGCTGTCTTTAAAGTTCGGCAAACATTTCGACACCTACACGCAGTCCGTTCCGAGATGGCTATAAGACATGACTCGACGGCCGCTAAATTCAAACATTAGATAGCAGGAACCAAAAATGGAGTATCTCGCAGGTATTGTCATCGCCTTAGTTGTTTCGTTGTTCGCTACACTCGTCGGCTTTGACAAAGAACGTAGCTTCTACCCAACCGTGTTGGTAGTGATTGCATCCTACTATGGTTTATTCGCTGTTATGGGCGGCTCGGTTCAGGCTGTCCTTAGCGAGTCAGTCGTTATGGCCGTATTTTTAGGTGCCACCGTTCTTGGCTTCAAACGCAATTTGTGGTTTGTCGTTGCTGCGTTAGTCACCCATGGCCTATTTGATTTCTTTCACGGCCATCTCATTTCCAATCCAGGCGTTCCTAGTTGGTGGCCAATGTTTTGCCTGACCTACGATGTGGTAGCAGCCATATATCTCGCCTATCTTTTGCGGCATTCAAGAGTCATTGCCAATGCGCGTTGACAGGGCGATCAAGAGGCCCCGTCAGTTGACTGGGTATGCTCCGTGTACATTCGGGGGGCGCCAGAAGGCGCCCGTGGGGGCGCAAAAAGCCGCGTAGATTCAGGTGCTGGCGTTGTCGATGACGCCCCCCGCATTTTAACTAGCGAATTTTTTTTCGCTGTACGCCAATCAATGATTGAGGAAAGCAAATGAAGTGTTCCGCTTTGATAAAAATTACCAGTTTCACAATAGTGCTGCTTGGAGCGTCAACATACTACACGCGATCATGCCTGGGCGCAGATTCCACTCATGCGAAAATCGCTGAACTGACGAAGAACTCGTTCACCCTTCCTGCGCCGAAAGACCGGCGTTTACGTCCGTTGGTCGTCATACTTGCCGACAATGCCGGCACAGAAACCACGGATTTTGTAATCCCTTACGGGGTCTTGAAGGAATCAGACGCAGCCGATGTGGTGACGGTTTCGACTGAGCCGGGCACGGTTGAGCTGATGCCTGCGCTGCAGATACGCGCGGATATGACTATAGTGCAATTCGACGAATCAACTCCGAACGGAGCCGACATTCTGATTGTTCCCGCCATGGATAGAGCGGAAAGTCCGGTACTGCTCGACTGGGTGCGAGCCCAGTCCGAAAAGGGCGCGACAGTGGTGTCGATTTGTGAGGGCGCACGAGTTATCGCGCATGCAGGACTACTCGAAGGCAAAGCGGCGACCACACACTGGTCAGGTTTGGAGGAAATGGCTGAAGCATTTCCTGGTACGACATGGGTGCATAACCAACGCTTCGTTATTGACGAACAGGTGATGACGACGACTGGTATCAGCGCTTCCCTGCCGGCATCGTTGGCACTGGTCGAAGCGATTGCCGGTCGGCATACTGCCGAGCTTACGGCACAACGGATGGGCCTGAGCACTTGGGAAATCGATCACAATACGTCTGCGTTCACTCTAACCGCAGACCACATCTTTCTTGCAACCGGCAATTGGCTCGCCGTGTGGCGACACGAGGTTGTCGAAATGCCAGTTGACGGCGGTTTCGATGAAATTTCCGTGGCACTCATGGCGGATGCTTGGTCCAGAACCTTTCGTTCCGAAGCATTGGCGACGAATGTAAGCGGTGCGGTGCGTTCCCGCCACGGCCTGCTCATGGAAACCGAGGCAGGCTCCGAGCCGGGTCGATATGTCCTGCCAGTTTATGTGGGTACTCCTGCGAGCACACTGGAAGCCGCACTTGAGGGTATCGCCGGACGCTATGGCGCGCCGACTGCGGATTTTGTGGCCTTGCAATTCGAATATTCGCGACGCTATCACAGTACCTCATTTTAAACAACGGACAAAAGCGATAGAAAAACTAATAACCCAATACATCAAGTGGAAACATTTCGACGATCTTTCTGGAAAATTTTCAAAGCCGTTTGATACCTTACAGTTCAAAAATGTAGTGTTGCGCCACAGGTTTCGTGGTAGATATACCGTTAACAGCTTAATAACTTGTTAGCTTTCAGAACACACGATGAACAATCTATCCCTAATGAGAAAAGCTACTGGCAATCGGTATGTTGAGCGCGTCAACCTTGCCTTGCGTTTTATTCATGAGAATCTGGATCGCCCGATTGATTTGAAGGAAATTGCAGAGGCCAGTAGTTTTTCAATTTATCACTTTCATCGAATATTTCTTGCCTTAGTAGGAGAAACGGTTAATGCCTATGTAGGCCGTAAACGTCTTGAGCGTGCTGCCAATCTGCTCATTTTTAAGAAAGAGCTGAGCATTACTGAAATTGCCATTGCCACCGGTTTTTCATCTAGCGCTAACTTTGCGAAGTCATTCAAGTTGTATTTTGGTGTTAGCCCAAGCCAGATAAGAAAGCCTATAAGTACAGAAAACAGCAAGATTGGAAAACTATTTAGCAAGCATGGAAAGGCATTGAATATCAAAGATATATATCCTAAAGCTGTTGCCAATTTGGTAACAAATAACTTAGGCCAATTTGAGGAGATACATATGAATGTGAAAATTGTGGACGTCAAAGAACAAGTAGCCTGCGCGCTGGCATCACCGGCGGGCTATGAATCGGCATCATTATTCAAGACGTGGGATAAGTTAATCGGATGGGCACGCAACAATGGCATTGAAGATGAGAAACAGGAACGCTTTGCTTTCTGTCATGACAATCCGACGATTACACCTATTGAAAAATGCCGTTACGAGGCGGTTGTTGTCGTAAGTCCCGAAGCCCGGATTGTAGAACCGTTTTTTAAGGTAGTCATTCCGTCGGGGAAATATGTTGTTGCACACTACAAAGGTGCCCCAGAAGGAACCACTAATTTCCACATGTCGCTGTATTCTAATTGGTTCCCAAATAGCGGATTCGAATCGGATGGTTTTCCACTAATGGAACACTATCTTAATGACGTGAGGAAGGATGGTTACGTGGAGATGGAGGCTTACATTAAGCTGAAAAATGTCGTATAGAATCGGCATTAGCAGCAGCTAGAAAGCTAATCGGGTAAGGGCGAGTTTCTCTCTCGCCCTCCCCACACCACCTAGCACGCGGGTCCGCACTAGGCGGTTGAAACAGGGTAATGAAAACGTACCCACTGGTCTTTGATCGACACCAAGCCCTGCGCTTTTAACCACTCGTTGTTCATCGCCATCTGCGTAATCGGTGTGCGCGACATGGCGTAAGGCCCTTTCGAACTGACGCCGGTTTTGATCGCTTCCTTTAAGCTGACGCCCAAACTGACCAGATGGCTGATCTTGGTGCGCGGCCATCGCCACTGTTTCCAGCAGCAACAGCGCATGCGCCGCCGTAGCCATTCATCCAGCTCTGGGACTGGCCGGTAATATTCCGATAACGCAAAGTAGTTCATCCAACCCACGATATAGCGGCGCAATTCACGGTAGCGGTAAGCCAGGCTGACGCCCCACGAGCGCCCCGTGAGTTGTTTGATACGATGTTTAAAGCGGTGTAACGCCTTGTCGCTACAGACGACGTCAGGCGGCGTTGCGGCTTTCCTAGGCTGACTTTGACGTTCTCACCGACAGCAATGACAAAACAACCAGCCGTTCTGTGTAATTCCTCCATAGGCTGCTTTTGGCCGTTATGCAAAGCTTTGCATAACGAATAGCGTTTATCTGTCGCGTCACCCAAATCGGATCGAAGCGATGAACTAAATCGCGACAGATAAACCTTGTTGGACTAAACCGCCTTCGGTGCGCTTCGGGTTTGGGGATTGATACGCTGGCTCCTGGGTAGTGTCAAGGTCTGGAGCGGGTTTACAGTCAGTGGTAGCCTGACATTGTTGCCATACTGAAGCAAATAAAAGTCCGAAAGCGGACCAACCACAGACTTGATCTGTCGAAGGTGAGCCTTTGCAACCGGATTGGCAAGGCTCAGGCCAAGCTTATCCCTGGCGAGTAAACACCATTTTTTTAAAAATGTGCAAGACCTCGTAACCATTACGGCGGACTCCGACAGGTGGGGCGCGGCAACAGCGCGGGATGTGGACGTACTACGACGGAGCGGTCCGGAGGCAGCTCCGCTACAATCCGCATCGTGCCATGCTTACAGCAAGGACACCGCGAGATATCCTGTTGCGCTACCCGCTGCATGAACGCTTCCGCAGCTTCGATCGCCAAGGGCGAAGGCGCGGGAACTTGAAGCGTCTGCCGGGCCTGGGCCAGACGTTCACGTTTGTGAGCCGGAGACAACACCCCATAGTGGCGAATCCGCTTGAAGCCCGGCGGCAATACATGCTGCAAGAAACGGCCGATGAACACGGCTCCGGGAATCCGGATCACCCGTTTTCTTCCGGTGTCGTCGGCACGTACGCGCAGGAGCACATCGCCATTCTGGATCACGACGATGCGCTCGTTGGAAACAGCGGTGCGATGGGTATAGCGGGACAGGTAGTCGAGAACATCGGCGGGACCGCCAAGCGGCGTCTTGGCGTAGACCACCCAGTTGTATCGCAGCAAGCGGCGTCGCCGTTCGGCCCAAGCCTCGGGTGTGCCCGCCGGATCGAGCGTTAGCTTACCGGCTTGACGCGCTGCATCCAGGGCATCCAGGAACTTGGCCCGGAAGACCCGTGACAACCCATGAGTCGGAAACAGAAAACGCGGGTTGCGTTTCGGCTCAACCCAGTTGCCTTCCGCGTCGAGTCCGCCGCAGGCGATGAGCACGTGGATATGGATATGGCGGCGCAAATCCTGGGTCCAGGTATGTAAGACAAGTGTGAATGCCGGTTCTGCGCCTAGCCAGCGAGGATTGCGGGCAAACTCGGACAGGGTTGCCGCCACGCAAGTCATAAGCGTGTCGTAAACCCAACGGTCGTGGAACGCCGCCAGTGGATTGAGATCATGCGGCAGGGTGAAAACCAGATGGGCATAAGGAACCGGCAGCAGTTCGGTCATGCGCCGCCGGGACCACGCCTCCTTGGCGCGAGTCTGGCAGTTGGGACAGTGACGATGGGTGCTGATTTTTAATAATGTTACGCGATGCTCAACTTTAAGCTTGAACCAACCCTTCAAATTGCAAAGGATCGCGATGCAAACAGTAATTTAAAAAAACAGCCACGGTATGGGCGAGC
>Ga0208392_1000490_pt1 | contig 10647 bp, 7 predicted proteins | sample LakWasMeta3_LOW4_2_FD_183855 | JGI IMG/M metagenome (GOLD analysis project Ga0208392, IMG submission 183855) | Freshwater sediment methanotrophic microbial communities from Lake Washington under simulated oxygen tension - Sediment Metagenome... | ecosystem: Environmental > Aquatic > Freshwater >... | reverse complement strand
AAGGTCAGACAAAATATCAATTAGTCGACTCTGCTGGAACCATGGTTTTAAAAGCGGAAAGTGCTGACAGCGCTTCTGGACTGTTTAAAGAACAGCGCATTGATTTGCAAAAGACACCGTTTATGAACTGGAGTTGGTGTATCGGAAACCGACTCGGCAACATAAATGAACAAATTAAATCTGGCGATGATTATGCGGCAAGAGTATATATAGTAATTAGCGGTGGTCTGGCTTTCTGGCGTACCAGGGCTATTAATTATGTCTGGGCAAGTACCTCGGGCAAAGGTAAAATTTGGCCGAATGCCTTTGCAGGTGATCATGTCATGATGATTGCACTCAGATCATCAAGCGATCATACCAGCACCTGGTATACAGAAAAGCGTAATATTCTTGCTGACTTGAAACAACAGTTTGGTGAAGATATACGTTATATTGATGCCGTTGCCATAATGACCGACACTGACAATGCACAAGGCAAAGTTACGGCTTATTACGGCGACATTTACTTTAGTAAAAACTAACACATTATGCACGAAACATTATCCTGCCTGGAACAAACTGATTTTCCGGCCATTAAAAGGAATACATTGGAAATATTGCAGGTTAATCTGGGCTATTTGTGCAACCTGAGCTGTACTCATTGCCATGTTAATGCGGGGCCGAAGCGTACTGAATTAATGGATAAGGCAACTGTGGAGTTGATTCTGGACTTTATCAAGAGAGCAAACATTCATACGCTGGATTTAACCGGTGGTGCCCCAGAAATGAATCCGCATTTTAAATATTTGGTCATGCGTGCAAGGGAAATGGCTGTTATTGTTATTGACCGCTGCAATCTGGTTATTCTTGAAGAACCTGGATTTGAAGACATGGCCGGATTTCTTGCCGCTAATAAAGTCGTGATTACCGCTTCATTGCCTTGTTATCTTGAAGATAACGTCGATAAACAACGCGGTAAAGGGACTTTTAATGCCAGTTTGGCAGCGTTAAAAAAATTAAACAGTTTGGGTTACGGGCAAACGGACAGCGAGCTACAGTTGAATCTGGTTTTTAATCCACAAGGCGCATCCCTGCCGCCAGTTCAAAAGGCATTGGAAAAAGCCTACCAGGAACATCTGCAAGCACACTATGGCATCGTCTTTAATAAACTATTTGCCTTAACCAACCTTCCTATCCAGCGTTTTGGCAGTATGCTGATTAGTAAAGGTTTGTTTAATGACTATATGCAATTATTAAAAGACAATTACCGGCCGGAAAATCTGTCGGGCGTCATGTGCCGCAATACATTGAGCGTGGATTGGCAGGGTTTTGTTTACGACTGCGATTTTAACCAGATGCTACAACTACCATTAGGCGCAAATCCCTCAACTAAAACGCATATAAGTGAGTTAATTAGCCCTTCATCGTTAATGGATTCCTCTATTACCGTACGGCAGCATTGTTATGGTTGTACTGCAGGGCAGGGCAGTAGTTGCGGTGGGGCATTGGACTGATCAAACCAAAATAACAGGACAGACTATTGTCTATATAATAATAACCATTCAAATGGAATCAAAATGATCCTATTAACAACTGAAATCTTTTTCCTTTGCAACAATTAATAGTAGAGTCAAATGTTCTGTATGTATGTCCGGTTTGCGGCGGATCATTGCAACTGCTTCAATCCGGTAAAACCTATACCTGTCAGAATCAACACAGCTTTGATTTGGCCAAAGAGGGCTATCTGAATCTTTTACCGGTACAGTATAAACATTCCAAAGAGCCGGGTGATAGCAAGCAAATGATGGCAGCCAGGCGCGAATTTTTGGAGGCAGGGTTTTATGAGCCTATGGCCAAAACAGTGGCGATGATGATCAATGCAAACAGAATAATAGGTCAAAATATGCGGCTTCTGGATCTGGGTTGTGGTGAAGGTTATTACAGCCGGAAAATTGCCTCCTACTGCAATCATCATGAACAAATTGCTTTGCATGGCATTGATATTGCCAAATTCGCCATAGCCGCGGCAGCTAAAAAACAGCCTAATGCCCGGTTTATAGTTGCCAGTTCAAACTGGTTGCCATACACCGATCAGTATTTTGATTTTGTGCTGAGAGTATTTGCTCCATCTGATGACGATGAACTCAGACGAGTTCTTAAATCTTCCGGACATTTGCTCACAGTCACGCCTGGGCCCCGTCATCTGTGGCAGTTAAAAGAATTTATCTATGCCGATGTAAAAGAACATGCCTCAGAGAGTCTAGTACCACAGGGATTTGAGCGCTTAACTGCTCAGCGGATCAGTTACAAAATCACCCCTAATCCCCAGCAAAGAAGAGCTCTACTACAGATGACGCCTTTTGCATGGAGAGCTAATGAAAGTGTTCACCAATCCTTAAGCAGTATTTCAGAACTCGAAATAGAAACCGATTTTATTTTGACATTGGCTATAAAAACAGCGAATTAGTATTTGTTGAACCAATAACCAGCAGTTCATCGCAGTGCCTGTCCTAAGCGCAACCGAAGGGGTAGGAGATGAAAAATGAAAATACTGGAAAAGTGAGAAGCAACTAACTGGCGGTTCTAGCACCGACACCCTGACGCAAATTGAAACCTTATACTTTGTCGACAGGGATTTCATCGTTGGCAATACATTTAGATTTTCTAATCTAATGGCTAGCTTACATAACGACTACAGAATTAAGCTCCACGATAATAACCGCTTGCAGAGCCCTGGCTTTGGGTTTTACCCGCCGTTTCTGTTGCTTGTTTCTTTTTTTTACTTGTAGTTGCCGGTTCCTGTTTTTTGGATTTTCCGGTAGTTGCCGGCACTTGTTTTTTGCTATTGCCTACTGTTACTGACTCTTGTTTTTTAGTTTTACTGGTTGTAGCCGACACTTGTTTTTTACTATTGCCGGCTGTTACTGACTCTTGCTTTTTAGTTTTACTGGTTGTAGCCGGTGCTTGTTTTTTACTATTGCCGGCTGTTACTGATTCTTGCTTTTTAGTTTTACTGGTTGTAGCCGGTGCTTGTTTTTTACTATTGCTGGCTGTTACCGGTTCTTGCTTTTTAGTTTTACTGGCCGTAGCCGGCACTTGTTTTTTACTATTGCCGGCTGTTACTGATTCTTGTTTTTTACTTTTACTGGTTGTTGCCGGTACTTGCTTTTTACTATTGCCGGCTGTTACTGAGCCTGATTTTGAGCTTTTGGTTACAGATTCTACAGCTGGTTTTTTACTTGCAGCTACAGCTGAAGGCGTCGGTTTTGTAATTTTAGCTACAGGTGGTTCTGGTACAATTTCTGGAATAGGCTCTGGTTCAGCCGCTGGTATTTCTTCTTCCAGAGGTGGTAATCTTTCATAAAGTGGTACCGGCGTTCCATCCAGATTTTTAAGTGCCTGATTTAATGCTACCTGATCAAATTCGGGGAGTTCTCCATTATTGGCTTTTTTAATAAGCTCTAAAGCTGCGGAAAATCGCTGATCCTGGGTCTTTTGCTCACCTTCCAGATCCGGGTGGGCTTCGATATAAAGCATATTGTTTAACCAGCCAACTTTGATGGGTTGCTTGACTATATAAACCGGTGTTCCAATGGGAACTGAATTGTATAAAGCCTCAATGTCTTCAGGATACATACGCACACAACCATGCGTTATTTGCATACCTATACCGTAGATTTTATCAACGTCAGTGCCATGTATCCGATAATCACCAGGAAGATTGAGATATAGTGCGTAAGCTCCCAGAGGATTATTGGGGCCAGGAGGCACGATAGCAGGTAGTGGATCACCTTCCGCTGCGTGTTCGCGTCTAATTGATTCGGGCGGATGCCATGCCGGATCCTTCACTTTTTTTACAATGGTGGTTTTACCCAACGGCGTTTGCCAATCTTGTCTTCCTATGCCATGCGCGTATGATCTTACCGTGCCTGGTTGATCAGCAGGGTAATAATACATGCGATATTCAGCGATATTTAAGGTAAGACCATCATGAGGTGAATCAGGTAAAATACGTCTATTCGGTAAACGTACAACTGTACCTTGTTTAATAAGCCAGCGATCAAGTTTTGGATTCAAGGTCACTATTTCAGATTGTCCCAGGTTAAAGCGTCTAGCCACATCCAGTAAGGTTTGGTCCTGATCAACAGTGTATGTTACGGTCTCGCCAGTGGACGAAGCAACAACCCTATCGCCACTCGTTTCCGGCAAATTGTAAGTGGCGGCATAAGCATTACCAACCACAGCGAGCAATAACAATGAACAAGTAAAAAGGGTACGGATTTTCATTACGATAATTTTCTCAGGAACAATATAAAAATAACATTCAGATTAAGAATTTGCACTCGTTCAAAGTGCATCACGATTAAGCTCAATTTAAAAAATTTACATTTTATCATGGGCCTGTTCATTAAACCATTTTGAGCTAGGACAGCTATGACGCAAAAAAGCTCAAATAATGCATTTGAAAGCAGTATTTGAGCTATTTTATTGGGGATTTTGCTGATATTCATCGCTTCGTTTTGAGTATTACCGTTATCAACCGACAGTAAGTTATAATTTTGTAGTTAAAGTGAGTGGCGTTCATCCATCACCCAAAACCCACATTCAACTACATACGAGAGTTCTTAATCATGTCGCTGCAAATTTTTCGTACCAAACACATCTTTTCTCATGAGGACGCCGATCACGTTCTCAAGCGTTGCCTGTCGGCATGGGATCTGGCCTTTCTCGGCGTAGGCGCGATCATAGGTACAGGTATTTTTGTACTCACCGGCATTGCCGCTGCGACGCAAGCAGGCCCTGCCGTCATACTCTCATTCATTATCGCCGGAATTGCCTGCGCCTTCGCAGCGCTTTCTTATGCGGAACTCTCGTCTTCTGTCGGCGGTTGCGGTAGCGCTTATGGTTACAGCTATGCCGCTTTTGGTGAATTGATTGCCTTTATTATCGGCTGGGATCTACTGTTGGAATATGGCATTTCAGTAGCGGCGGTCGCCAATGGTTGGTCCGGCTATTTTAATAACGCGCTCACAGCAATCGGAATGCCGTTACCCGATGCACTAACCAAAGCGCCCAAGCTTGGCGGATTTATGAATCTACCCGCATCAGGCATCATCCTGATACTCATGGGCTTACTGATAGTGGGCGTAAAACACAGCGCTAAAGCCAACAATGCCATGGTATTTGTTAAACTGATTACCATCAGCATATTTATCGGCATAGCTGTGTTCAATGTTCACCCGGACAACTGGCATCCCTTCATGCCGTTCGGCTGGTTTCAAACCTTACCTGACGGTAAAACGACTGGCGTTCTGGCTGGCGCATCGCTGGTATTTTTTGCTTATGTTGGTTTCGATGCAGTGTCTACTGCCGCCGAAGAAGCCCAAAATCCTCAACGCGACCTGCCTTTTGGCATTGTCACCTCATTGTCATTTTGTACCCTTATCTACATTATAGTAGCGGGCCTTCTCACAGGTGTCGTTCACTATACCGACCTTAATGTCTCCTCACCCGTGGCTCACGCGCTCACACTAATTGGTTTTAACGGGGCATCGGCATTGATTGCAACAGGCGTTATTGCGGGCCTTACCACGGTCATGCTGGTGCTATATTATGGATTAACGCGCATCATTTTTGCCATGTCGCGCGATGGCTTGCTGTCGCCTTTCTTTAACAAAGTTGATCCTAAAACCCAAACACCGGTACGCGTTATTGTGATCTGCGGGATCATTATGGCGCTTATCGCAGGCTTCATGCCCTTAGGCGATCTGGCCGAACTGGTTAATATTGGCACGTTGGCGGCGTTTGTGCTGGTGTGTTTGGGTGTGGTCGTTCTGCGTATTACCAAACCGGACATGGAGCGCTCCTTCCGCACGCCATTCAGCCCTCTGTTTCCTGTGCTCGGCATGCTGTCATGCGGGGCGCTGATGGCCTTTCTGCCTTCCATCACCTGGCTACGTTTCGTGATCTGGCTGGTTATAGGCCTGATTGTGTATTTTAGTTATTCAATGAACCACAGCAAGTTGGCGAAGACGAATTGAACCTGATCTATCAAAATCTGGACAGGTGAATGTAAATTGTAGTAAATGCTTTTATAACCCGCATACAGCGTCGGTATAGCTCATTCGGTAGAGCAACACATTCATATTCATAAGCTGATTTCAGAACAAGTTACACTAGAACGAGAACAACGTAGCAAGCTATAACCGCTAACAGCAAACACTAAGGAACAGGGAACATGATCAAAACGGTAAAACAGGCTTGTGTTTTCAATCCGATTATTCGTGACTATCGAATGAGTCAGGCCATAGAAAATCTGGCTGATCTCATTAAAGATGAAGGTGATGGACAAGCGTTCTTTGCCAGAAACTACGTCACTCAAGGCATGGAACAGCTGTTTCGTGAAGGCATGTTGCGCTTATCAGGGCAATCTGACCAGGCGGTTTTTGAACTCACGCAAGCCATGGGGGGCGGTAAAACCCACATGATGATTGCGTTGGGTTTGTTGGCAAGACATCCCGAATTGCGCCAGCAAATACTACCCGCCGAACTGGCAGGCCGAATCAGTTTTGGTAAAGCCAGAATCGCGGCGTTCAGTGGCCGGAATAACCCCGACAACTTTATCTGGGGCGACATAGCCACCCAATTAGGCCAGGAAGAAGCCATCAAGCTGCACTGGATTAACGGTCCTAAAGCCGTTGATCAATCCAAATGGAAAGAGCTTATTGGCAAAGAGCCGACCTTGATCATGCTTGATGAATTGCCGCCTTATCTCGACAATGCCTGTACTCAGGTCATAGGCCAAGGCACGCTGGCAACGATGGTGACCTACTCGATCAGTTGTTTATTGAGTGCCGCGCTGGAACTGGATAACTGCTGCATCGTCATCGCCAACTTGTCCGGTAGTTACACCACGCAAACCAAAGCATTGACGGAAACCATTGCCAACTTGCAGCAAGAAACCCGCCGTCAGGCCAAAACCATCACTCCGGTGCAACTGGCGGGCAACGAAATTTACGAAATTCTCAAAAAACGGCTGATACTGTCCCTGCCGGATGACAGTGTGATCAACGATGTCGCCGAAGAATACGCCCAGCGTATTAAAGCAGCGACCGATGGCGGCTATATTACCGCCACTAGCTTAGAGCAAATTACCGAACAAGTACGCGAAACCTATCCGTTTCATCCCGCCTTTAAACATTTGGTCGCACTATTCAAAGAAAACGAAGGCTTCCGGCAAACCCGCGGATTGATGCAATTTGCCGCACGCCTGCTCAAAAGTGTCGAAGACCGGACAATTGACGACGTTTTTTTGGTGGGCTCCCAACATTTAAATCTCAACGATGTGGATGTCAAAGATGAAATAAGCCGTATTGCCCCCTCTTTACAACCCGCCATGGCTCACGATATTGCCGATGGCGGCAGTGGTAGCGCCGTTGCCGAATCTATTGATGACCAACTCTCCAGTGATGCCGCGACACAAGTCAGCACTTTATTATTAGCCTCATCCCTCTCCAGGGCGGTTGGCGGTCGCATCGGTTTATCTGAAGGCGAAATTATCGAATTTCTGGCCGCACCCAATCGCAAACCGGATGAATTTGTCACCGCTTTGGAAAAGCTCAAGGAACACGCCTGGTATTTGCATCGCGAAGATCAGCGTTACTTTATTAGAGACACCGAAAACCTGTCTCGTAAAATTGAGCGTAATGCGCGTGACATTCCCAGGCCCAAAATCGACCAGGCCCTGATCAACCGTTTGACCGGTATACTTCAACCGGTCAGCAAAGCCGCTTACCAGGAACTGAAGGCTCTGCCCTTGCTGGATGAAATTCGTTTGACGGGAACAAGACTCCTGATTGTGGTGCGTCCCGATGGCAAACTCCCGCCCCAGCAACTGAACAATTTTTTCATGTTCCAGCAGGAAAAGAACAACTTGCTGGTGCTTTCCGGCCAGGATAGTCATTTTGCAGATGCCGTCGAAGAGCGGCTACGGGAACTTTATGCCATTGAACAGATAGTCAGACATCTTAAAGACGGCGATACGCTCTATCAGGAAGCGCGCGAACGCCTGGAAGATGGCGAACAACGTTTTATGAAAGCCTTGTCCGGCGCCTATAATCGCATTTATTTCCCTGGTAAAGATGAAAGTACCGGGGAAGATGTGCTGTTAATGGTAACGATTGATAACGGTCTCAAGGTTGGTACGGGCGAACAATCGGCGGAAAAACAGATTGAAGCATTGCTAGCCAGTCCACGTGCCAATTACAAACTGGCCCTGGATGTCAAAAATGACATCAACAACTATCTGGCACAGGCGGAAGTCTATCTCTGGCCGGAACGCGACCGCCGCACGCCCTGGAAAGATGTGCTGATGCGGGCTAAAACCAACCCGGAATGGCCCTGGATGCCGGGTAGCGCCGGCATGGATATGCTCAAAACTGAAGCCTTGAAACAAGGCCGCTGGCGGCAAGGCGAAGACGGCTATATAGAAAAAGGCCCGTTTCCCAAAGAAAAAACCACCTTGAACATTGCACCGCAAGGCACCAACAAAGACTCCGGCGAATCCATTCTGACACTAACACCCCGAAATTGCGGTGCCAGCCCCATCGTCCACTACTCCCAGAATGCTGCTGTCACAGCCGCTGATCCGGTCGTTGAAGATCTGGATAACTTTACGACCAACGCCGCAAATCTCTATTTTCTGGCAGTCGATAGCGAAGGCAGACATGAAATCGGCGAACCCAAGCGCTGGCTTGCCGACTTGGTGATTCGCCATCAACTTCATGCCGCCGCCGATAAACGCCGTATTGAACTTAAATGTGTGCCGCAAGCCGACATTTACTTCACCCTGAATGGCAGCAATCCCAAAGAAGGCACGCACTATGAAGCACCCTTTGAGATTGGCGAGGAAGCTTACCGGTTACTGGTTTTTGCCAAATCCGGTGAAGCCACTAAAAACACCGAATTCAGTATACCGGCCAGCGGTGATAAACGCGTACAAATTGATGACCATAAACCGGCACGCCTGGTGGATACCAAACGCGTCAATCTCGATAACACGGAAAAAGTCTTTGCGGTGATTAACCGTTTTCGTGACCGTAGCAACACCCTGTTAAAAGGCGTGCGCATTCAAATCGGTGAAGGCGAAAATACCGTGCAAATACGCTTCCACGAGCGCCGGGTAACCGCGCAAATGATTGAAGAAACCGTCAATACAATGCGCAAAGTTCTGAGTGACGACCAGGCCCAAATCAGCATCGATATTGTTGGCGGCGTTCAGTTTGGCGATGGATATGCGCTCAAAGAGTTTGCCGAACTCAGTGGCTTGCAGCTAAAACCCGGCGACGTGATGCAAGAAGCCTAGGACATGACCGCTCGCAAAAAAGAAGCCGCTGGCGCAACACCCATCGTTCACCCGACCTTGGGTTTTGGCGTACCTGCTACCAGTAATCCGCATCACTTTATTGTGGAAATACCGCGTAACAATACCGGTACGGTGAGCATTGTCGAAAACTTAGGTCTACAAAGCCACGATCAGACGCAAAGCCTGATAGCGCGTGTCATTCTGGAACGTACCCGCTGGACGGCCATTCGCAGCGAAGTCCAGCGAGCCTTCAATGTAAGGCTCAAGGAACGCAATCTGAAAACATCGGCCTGGAAAGTCGGCGCCAACCAAGTTGACCGCTTATTAGGCAAGGAACTTTGTGTGCTGGCCTGGGCCATTGAAGGCATGGACTTCGATCATATTCCGATAGCCGTGCGTAACTGGCTGGCCTTGCGCCCGGAAGAACGCTGGTGGCTGTTCGGGATGACGGCCATCACCACCGGTGGCGTCAATGATGGCGGCAAAGGCTGGCGCATGGCATTGCGCCATGCCTTGGGCGATGTAGCGCAAAGCGAACTTTTCAAACCGCGCGTTATACAGACCGTGTCGCGAGATACGGCAAATATTGATGAAAATGGTACACTCAGCCTGTTCGATTTTGAGCTTTAGAAACTGATTCCCGGTTCCTATCCGCCGAGTAAGTAAACCCGCACAAACCTCATAAAATTTATCTGTGTTAGTTTCGTAGCAATCACGCCTATAATATACCTTTGTAATCTTCCTATAAGATAAGCCCATGAAAACAGTAAATGTCAGCGGTTTAAAGAATAACCCCAGTGAAGCATTGCGGATGGCACATGACGATATTGTTTTGGTCATGAACAGAAACGAACCGGACGCCTTAATGATAGGGCTCAAATCGGCCAAAATTATCGGTATGCCGGGGGTGCGTAAAGCTTTGGCAACCGCATTATTCAAAGACGGCGATTTATCATTGGCTCGTTCTGCCAAGCTGGCCGATATGCCCTTGGCCGACTTTATAGCTCATGTTTCGCGTTTAGGTATTCCGGTCATCGATCAAACTGCTGAAGAAGTGCGGGAGGATATGGACACCCTGGAGCAATGGTTGAAAGAGGCCTGACAGCTCATGGCACGCATCGTTGTTATCGATTCCAGCCCTTTAATAGGCCTGGCAATAGTAGATGGTTTGGCGTGGTTGCCCAAACTGTTTGATGTGGTTTTTCTGCCTGAGTCCGTCAAACAGGAAGTGTTGCCGGGCAAAGCCGCGCGCGGTGAACAGGCAATTGCTCAAGCCATAGCGGCAGGCTGGTTAAAGGTATGGC
>Ga0208392_1000487_pt1 | contig 10662 bp, 8 predicted proteins | sample LakWasMeta3_LOW4_2_FD_183855 | JGI IMG/M metagenome (GOLD analysis project Ga0208392, IMG submission 183855) | Freshwater sediment methanotrophic microbial communities from Lake Washington under simulated oxygen tension - Sediment Metagenome... | ecosystem: Environmental > Aquatic > Freshwater >... | reverse complement strand
AAAAGCGCCACAGCACCACCAAAAAGGACAGCTACCATATCGAGCGTTAAAGCGCCAAAAATGGTTTTATTAGTATAAACAAATTTTACACCTTCCTTCAAACTTTCCATTATGGGTTCTCCAATTTTCGGATTTAAAATAGGCTTAGTTGAGATTTGTGTCAAAATCAATAAGGCGAAAATGGAACACCCAAAAATGGAACACATAGACCAATGCACTCCTATCCAAGTAATAGAAAATCCTGCCACTGCTGGTCCAACAACAGCACCAATTTGCCAAACTGAACTACTCCAAGTAGCAGCATTGGGATACGCACTTTTAGGAACAATTAAAGACAAAAGCGAAAATATTGTTGGTCCCAAAAACGCACGAACCAATCCTCCTAAAAAAACCAAGAAATAAATAGAATACAAAATGGTATTGGTTGATAAATCGCTCACCACTCTTGGCCAAGTCAATAAAAACAAACCAAAACTGATGATTGAAAATCCCAAAATACACTTAAGAAGCATTCCTTTTTTTTCCTTTTGATCAACAATATGTCCTGCAAACAATGCCATTCCGATTGCCGGAATTACTTCCATCAATCCAATTATTCCTAGTGAAAGCGCACTTTTGGTCAAACTATACACTTCCCATTCGATGATGATAAATTGCATCGACCAGGCAAAAACCATCGCAAATCGCAACAACAAAAACACATTGAATTCTCTAAAACGCAAGGCAGCGTAGGGATCTCTAACTTTAACTTCCATAATTTCTACTTAATATCTTTCAATCGCAATTGAATGGAAGTCTTACCATTCCATTCGTTTTCATCAATGCAATAAACCACTTCAAACGGTTTTTTGTTTGCAGTTAATTCCATTTTATTTCCCAGTCCAAAACCAATGGCTGGAATTCCCTCGGAATTATTTTGTCTTACAAAAAGTTTTAAATGCTCTTCCTCAGCTCCTGATTTTTGGGCATAACCGGTATCTTTCACGTTTTTTGTCAAGAAAACAGGGATCATATTTTGTGGTCCAAAAGGCTCGAATTGTTGGAGAATCCGAGTCAGTTTTGGCGTAATATCTTCGAAATTTATCTCGGCATCAATCGAAATTTCCGGAGTTAATGAATCGGGATGAATTGTTTCTTCTACCACTTTTTCGAAAGCATCCTTGAATAGTTGATAATTTTCTTCCAATAAAGTCATTCCCGCAGCGTACATATGTCCGCCAAATTGCTCCAAATGTTCCGAACAAGCTTCCAATGCGTTGTAAACATCAAACCCTTTGACAGAACGCGCCGAAGCTGCATATTTATCGCCGCTTTTGGTAAAAACCAATGTTGGTCGATAATAGGTTTCTATCAATCGTGAAGCCACGATTCCTATCACACCTTTGTGCCAATCTTCCTGAAAAACCACAGTGGTGAAACGTTCTTTTTCATTATTTTTTATAATTTGGCCAAGCGCTTCCTTGGTAATTTGTTTGTCCAAATCTTTTCTTTCAGAATTGTAAGCCTCAATTTCCGATGCAAATTGTTGGGCTTGTTCAAAATCAAATTCCGACAATAATTCCACAGCGTGATTGCCGTGTTTAATTCTTCCGGCCGCATTGATTCTGGGCGCAATAATAAAAACAACATCGGTAATATCTAAAGTTTTCTTTTTAACTTGATGAACCAAAGCTTTAATTCCTGGTCTTGGATCGGAGTTGATGACCTGCAGACCAAAATAAGCCAAAATCCTGTTTTCCCCCGTCATCGGAACTATATCCGCAGCAATTGCAGTAGCAACCAAATCCAAATAAGAAGTCAAATCCTCGATGGTTTGATTTCGGTTTACTCCCAACGCCTGAATCAATTTAAAACCAATGCCACAACCACACAATTCATCATAAGGATAATTGCAATCGTCCCGTTTTGGATCCAAAACCGCGACGGCTTCGGGCAACAAATTTCCTGGTCGGTGGTGGTCGCATATTATAAAATCAATATTTAGCTCTTTGGCGTACCCCACGTGATCAATGGATTTTATGCCACAATCCAAAGCAATAATCAGCGAAAAACCATTGTCGTCAGCATAATCAATTCCTTTGAAAGAAATGCCGTAACCTTCGTCATAACGATCGGGAATATAAGTGGAAACATTCGGATAATAGGTTTTCAAATAAGACGAAACAAGTGATACTGCCGTTGTTCCATCCACATCATAATCGCCAAAAACAAGAATATTTTCGCCGTTTTCGATGGCCAATTCAATGCGTTCAACCGCTCTATCCATATCTTTCATCAAGTACGGATTGTGCAAATATTCTAGAGTTGGGCGAAAAAATTGTCTGGCTTGTTCGAAAGTTTCAATCCCGCGCTGTACCAGAAGTGTTGCTACGAATTCCTCCACGTTCAAAGCTTCAGCAAGTAGTTTTACCTTTTCTTCAGAAGGTGTTGGTTTAAGAGTCCAGCGCATAATTAATTACGAATTGAGAATTACGAATTCTGATTTTGTGTGTTTGACAAATTTAGTTTAAAAATAGCTAACTAATTTAAGGTCAAAAAAAATTAACCGCAGATTCGCAAATTCTTCAAAGCCATTAAAGAAATCTGTTTAATCTGTGGCTAAAAAAATTAAAAAAAATCTGCGGTAAAAAATTAGAAGCTAAAGCAAAATGATAGTACTTTTGAATATATCTTTTTAAAATAAGCAAAATGCAAATTCAAGGACAAATTGTTGACATCCAAAACCGTCGCATTTATGCAGGAGAAATCACTGTCGAAAACGGAAAAATCACCTCGATAATAGAAAAAAATCACGAGGTGCAACATTACATTATACCCGGATTTATCGATTCCCACATTCATATCGAAAGTTCGATGCTCGTTCCTTCCGAATTTGCAAAAATTGCCGTGCTCCACGGAACAGTTGCCACGATTTCCGATCCACACGAAATTGCCAATGTTCTAGGTACAGCCGGCGTTTATTATATGATTGAAAATAGCAAAAAAGTGCCGTTAAAATTCCATTTTGGCGCTCCATCTTGTGTTCCTGCGACAACTTTCGAAAGTGCCGGTGCAATAATCGATTCAGAGGGAATCAAGGAATTAATGGCCTCACCAGATATTTATTATTTGGCGGAAATGATGAATTATCCCGGCGTTTTATTCGACGATGCAGAAGTTTTGAAGAAAATTCAATGGGCAAAACATTTCAATAAACCGGTTGATGGTCACGCACCAGGATTGCGAGGCGAACCCATAAAAAAATATATTTCGGCTGGAATTTCTACCGACCACGAATGCTTCACCTTTGAAGAAGCCGAAGAAAAACTATCGCTTGGAATGAAAGTCATTATTCGTGAAGGAAGTGCTGCCAAAAACTTCGAAGCATTGATTGATTTACTTCCTGAAAATTATGAGAATATGATGTTCTGTTCAGACGACAAACATCCCGACGATTTGATTGTGGGACACATCAATTTGCTTTGTGCCCGGGCTGCCGCCAAAGGAATTGACGTTTTCAAAATCTTGCAAGCGGCTTGCGTGAATCCCGTGAATCATTACAAAATGAACGTGGGATTGTTGAAAGAAAATGGTGCCGCCGATTTTATCGTGGTCGAAGATTTAGTCGATTTCAAAGTACAACAAACCTATATAAATGGTGAGTTAGTTGCAGAAAACGGCGAATCATTTGTAAAACACATTCCGTTTGAAACACCAAATAATTTCAATATTACTGCCAAAGAAATTAGTGATTTTCAAGTCTTTGGAAAAAGCTCAAAAATTCGGGTAATCGAAGTCTTGGAAGGACAATTGATTACCAATGAAATTCATCATAAATCATTAATCGTTGATGGAAAAATAGTTTCTGACACGGAAAATGACATCCTAAAAATGGCGGTTGTCAATCGTTATCAAAACACGAAACCCGCCATCGCTTTCATCAAGAATTTTGGATTAAAAAAAGGTGCCATCGCCAGTTCTGTGGCACACGATTGCCATAATATTGTTGTCGTGGGAACTTCCGACACGGAAATTTGCAACGCAGTAAATCTTATCATCGAAAACAGAGGCGGAGTTTGCGCTGTAAATGGTCCCGAAAACAAAATGTTGGTTTTACCCGTTGCCGGAATTATGAGCGACAAAAACGGCTGGGAAACAGGAAAATTGTATCAGGAAATTGATGCTATGGCCAAGGAATTGGGCAGCAATTTGAAAGCACCTTTTATGACGCTTTCGTTTATGGCTTTACTCGTTATTCCCGATTTGAAATTATCCGACAAAGGATTGTTTAGCGGAAATACTTTTTCATTTGTGGATTTGGAAATTGTTTAACCACAAAGTTCACAAAGAAAGTACGAAGCGCACAAAAAATCTGTGGAAATCCGTTTAATCCGTATTATCTGTGGCCAAATATTAAGCTTTCAAAGTCAAAGCTTCTCCTTCAAACCGAATTCCATCCCATCCTGTTTTTATAAAATTACGAATGTTTTGATGGTTTGTTCCTTCTGGATCTCCTAATACTTCTTCAAAATAATAGGCTCCAAAACAAGCCAATGTTTCTGCTTGCGATAAATTTTGCAATTGGGCAAAAGCAAATAATTTGCAAGAGCCCAAGTTTTCTCCTGCAGCATTGTGTTGGGTTCCATTATCGAAAGTCGTTGGAGTGAAATCGTAATTTTCCCCAATAACGGCAATGGTTTCTGGAAATGTAATGGTGTTTGGTATTTGTTTTAATTTTTCTAAAAAAGAGGTAATAGTCATTATGTAATTTATTATTCTGATCGTTTTTTATTCTCTTTCACTGTTGTTTTCCCACCAACCACCACCACAATTTCTCCTTTTGGTGGTTTGTTTTCAAAATGTGTCAACACTTCTCTTACCGTTCCGCGAACATTTTCTTCGTGTAGTTTTGATAATTCTCGTGAAACGCAAATTTGGCGATCTTCGCCAAAATAAGTAATGAATTCGGCCAAAGTTTTGACTAATTTATGTGGCGAAACATACAAAATCATTGTTCGGGTTTCTTCGGCGAGTGCCAAATATCGGGTTTGTCTTCCTTTTTTCTCAGGCAAGAAACCTTCGAAAATGAATCTGTCGTTCGGCAAACCGCTATTGACCAAAGCAGGCACAAAAGCCGTTGCACCAGGCAAACATTCAACATCAATTTTATTTTCAACGCAAGCACGAGTGAGCAAAAAACCAGGGTCGGAAATTGCCGGCGTACCAGCATCCGAAATTAATGCTATGGTTTCTCCGGCTTTCAAACGCGAGATTAAATTCTCGACGGTTTTATGTTCGTTGTGCATATGGTGGCTGTGCATATGCGTTCCTATTTCGAAATGTTTCAGTAATTTTCCGCTGGTTCGCGTGTCTTCGGCGAGAATCAAATCGACTTCTTTTAGAATCCGAATCGCCCGAAAAGTCATATCTTCGAGGTTGCCAATTGGCGTAGGAACAATGTATAATTTACCCATTTATGCGAATTTTTTCTCGATGATTTCGATAAAACGTTGTGCATAATCTTCTTTTCCTTCCCAACTATTGTAATCCGGTTTTACCATATCTTCGATGAAATTTTGGGCTTCCTCAAAACTATCGTAGGTAATTAACTGGTTCAAAACACGGTTATAATCTTCGTCGCTGTTGCCAAAAAGATGTTTCACAAAAGCGATTCTGTCATTCAAATCGATGCTAATTCCTTTTGCTAATTTGTCGTTTAGGGATGATTGTTTAGGTTCAATATCCTTTGGATTTAATTCAATTGCGGCAAGAAATTCTTTTTCTTCTTCTTTAAAATCAGTATCTTTTGGAAGGTCGAAAGCTATTGGAGTTGGTGTTTCTTCGCTTTGATCTACCTTTACAAACAAGGTTTCCGTATAATCTCCGCCCAATAAATCCATAAAAGAAATTTGGACTTCTTCGGGTTTAGTTTGAATTTCTTCCTCTGAAATTTCCTTCTCTTCCACTTCGTCCAATTCGAAAGCAGGTTGGAATCCGACGTCATTTAATTCGTCATCCGAAGATTCTGGAATTATTGCTGTCTCCAATTCAATTGCTTGGACTTCTTCTACAACTTCCTCGATTTCGTCAGCAACAACTTCATCAGGAACTATTTCTTCTTCCTCAATTTCTTCTACGACAATTTCATCTTTAACCTTAATTGGCTTGCTGTCCGATAAATGGTTTTCTTCGAAAAATTGTTTCATTTTTTCTACAATTTCGGCTTGACCAATGGTTGGTTTTGCTCCTTCAAAATGTTCCTCAACAAATTGTAAAATTGCCAATTTTTCATACAGTTTTCTTGTTTCAATGCATAATTGATTGATGTCAGATTTGTTTTTAATTTGCAATACTCTGTGTGCGATGCTCATTAAGTCGGCTTCCAATTTTTTCTTCATAACTTTTGAAATTATAGTGAGTAAGTTGTGTCTTTTTTTTAGTAAATAGCTTCTTTATTTTTTATTTAACTTAGAGAAGAAGTAACCTTTGATAAAAATTCTCTACTTTTGAAACGATGTAAAAGTATAAAATTTTACGTCGGTTTGTTTCGTTACAAAGTAATAAAAACTATTCATTTTTAAAGGCAGAAAAATACAAAATGTTTCTCGAAAATACAGTAAATCATAAAGAACAATTTGGTTGGATCGAAGTTATTTGCGGTTCAATGTTCTCGGGCAAAACCGAAGAACTCATTCGTAGGCTAAAAAGAGCGCAATTTGCCAAACAGAAAGTAGAAATCTTCAAACCTGCCATTGACACCCGCTATCACGACGAAATGGTCGTGTCGCACGATGCCAATGAAATTCGCTCCACACCAGTTCCGGCAGCAGCAAATATTGCTATTTTGGCGCAAGGTTGCGATGTGGTTGGCATTGACGAAGCACAGTTTTTTGATGACGAAATCGTGAAAATTTGCAACGATTTGGCCAACCAAGGCATTCGTGTTATCGTTGCCGGATTGGATATGGATTTCAAAGGTAATCCTTTTGGTCCAATGCCCGCATTAATGGCCACTGCCGAATATGTAACTAAAGTACACGCCGTTTGCACTCGTACAGGAAATCTGGCTAATTACAGTTTTAGAAAAACTGATAATGACAAACTCGTTATGCTTGGCGAAACCGAAGAATATGAACCATTGAGTCGCGCAGCTTATTTTTATGCGATGAAAAAAAGTGAAGAAGATCATAAATTATCGACCGATAAAACCAACAAAAATCTAGAGTAAATTTTACTTTAACTATGAAAAATCTCGAACAAATCCTTCACTCCAAAAGGTTTGGGGATAGTACAAAAGGCATAATTGACAATGTTTCAATCGATAGCCGCTCTTTGCAAAACAATAAAAACACTTTGTTTTTCGCTTTAGTCGGGCCCAATAATGACGCCCATATTTATATTAAATCCTTAATCGAAAAAGGAGTACAGAACTTCGTCGTCACCCACATTCCGGAAGGATTATCAGACAAAGTTACTTTTTTTGTTGTAGAAAACACACTGGATGCCTTACAACAATTTGCCGCCTATCATCGAAGTCTTTTTAAATTTCCTGTCATCGGATTGACCGGAAGTAACGGAAAAACAATTGTAAAGGAATGGCTCAACTTTCTTTTAAGTCCAGATTTCAATATTATTCGAAGCCCAAAAAGCTACAATTCACAAGTTGGCGTTCCGTTATCCGTGATTTCGATTAACGACAAGCATAATTTGGGGATTTTTGAAGCGGGAATCTCGAAAATGAACGAGATGGAAAAATTAGAAGTCATCATAAGACCAACTATCGGAATTATTACGAATATCGGCTCGGCTCACGATGAAGGCTTTGAAGATTTGGAGAAAAAAATCAAGGAAAAACTTAAACTTTTCAAACATTCAAAACTAATAATATATCAAAAAAACAAGGTCGTTGATGCGCTTCTTGACCCAAAAATAAAACCATTTTCCTGGAGTTACGATGATGAAACCGCCGATGTTTTTGTTGCAAAAAAAGCAGTCGAAGACAAAACGCTTCTGCTAATTCGATACGCCAAAGCTAATTTCGAAATAGAAATTCCTTTTCAGGATAACGCTTCGGTTGAAAATGCTATAACTTGTTTGATGGTTTTATTGAGTTTTAAATACGATAAAAAAACGATTCAAAACCGTATGCAATGGCTTTATCCTGTTGAAATGCGTTTGAAAGTCAAAAACGGAATCAACAACACCACACTGATTGACGACAGTTACAGTTCCGATTTTCAGTCGTTGAAAATTGCGTTGGATTTTCTGGAAAGTCAAAAACAATACAAAAACAAAACGGTAATCCTTTCGGATATTTTCCAAAGCGGTTTGTCGAACGAGGAATTGTATTCTAAAGTTTCACAACTGATTACGTCCAATAAAATCAATCGGGTTATTGGCATTGGCGAAACCATTTCGACTTTCAAACACAAATTCAAAAATTGCATCACTTTTAAAAATACAGCCGACTTTTTTCTGAATTTCAACTATTTGAATTTTATCAATGAAACGATTCTGATAAAAGGAGCGAGGCATTTTCAATTTGAAGAAATAGTTGCCGCATTGGAGGAGAAAACCCACGAAACAGTTCTGGAAATCAACCTCAACGCCATCAGTCACAACCTGAATTTCTATAAATCAAAACTAAAACCAACCACTAAAATGATGGTTATGGTAAAAGCTTTTGGTTATGGAAGCGGTGGATTTGAAATTGCCAAATTGCTCGAACATCATAAAGTAGATTATTTGGGCGTGGCTTTCGCCGATGAAGGAATTTCGTTGAAAAATGCCGGAATTATGTTGCCAATTATGGTTTTAAATCCAGAAACTTCAAGTTTTTCGGCCATAATACAGCATCATTTGGAACCCGAAATATACAGTTTGAAAGGGCTTAACGCTTTTTTAAAAATTGCCGAAAAGCGAAAACTGAAACACTTCCCCATTCACATCAAACTCGACACGGGAATGCACCGTTTGGGTTTTGAAGAAGAAAATTTGGACGAATTAATTGCGACTTTAAAAGGGAACAAATTTGTTACCGTAAAAAGTATTTTGTCGCATATGGCCACAAGCGATGATTTAAAACACCAAGATTTTGCACATTCACAGATTGCTTTATTCGAAAAATTGTCGTCAAAATTGATTGCTGAATTGCAAATAAAACCCATCCGCCACATATTAAATACTTCGGGAATAAGTAATTTTCCTGAAGCACAATACGATATGGTTCGGTTAGGCATTGGACTTTATGGTGTTTCCAATGATGTTGAAGAACAGAAATATTTAGAAAACGTGGGCACTTTGAAATCTATTATTTCACAAATCAGAACCATTCAATCTGGCGAAAGCGTGGGCTACGGAAGACGTTTTATTGCCGATAAACCTACACAAATTGCCACAATTCCTATTGGTTATGCTGACGGAATTTCGAGACATTGGGGAAATGGTGTTGGTTTTGTGACGATTAATAATCAAAAAGCAACAATCGTTGGCAGCGTTTGTATGGATATGTTAATGACTGACATTACAGAAATCAATTGTAAAGAAGGTGATTCTGTGATTATTTTTGGCGAAAGCCCATCCGTTTCTTATATGGCAAGTCAATTGAAAACTATTCCTTATGAAATTCTTACCAGCATTTCGCAAAGAGTGAAACGTGTTTTTTATCGGGAATAAGAAAAATTTAATATATTCGTAATTAGTATTAACAAAAAACTAAAAAATTATGGGATTCGTTAGCGATTTTAAGGCCTTTTTGATGAAAGGCGAAATAGTAAATTTGGCAACAGCCGTAATTGTGGGTGGTGCTTTTGGAAAAATAGTAACTTCTTTCACAAATGATGTTTTAATGCCACCAATTGGATTGCTATTGGGAAAAGTTGACTTCAAAAACCTGAAAGTTGTCCTACAAGATGGTATTCCGGCTGTTATGGAAAATGGAACTGAAAAAGTTCCAGCTGTTGCAGAAGTAGCCTTAAATTATGGCGCTTTTATCCAAACTGTTTTCGATTTTGTGATTATTGGTTTTTGTATTTTTATGGTTTTAAAAGCTTATGAAAAAACAAAAAAGAAAGAAGAAGAAGCAGCTCCTGCAGCACCAACTGGACCAACTCAAGAAGAGTTGCTTACCCAGATTAGAGATTTGTTGAAAAAGTAATTTCCGCTACATTATATATTCTAACTAAACCACGCCCAACAGCGTGGTTCTTTTATTTGTTATATTTGTAACATTTTGTTATTTTTTGTGATTGCCCTTGTTTTAGTTTGATTATTCCTTACTTTTGTATCTCAAAATCAGAAATAAAATTTAAAATAAAGAATATGAAACTTGCAGTTGTAGGAGCCACTGGAATGGTAGGCGAAATTATGTTAAAAGTATTAGAAGAAAGAAATTTTCCTTACACGGAATTAATTCTTGTAGCTTCTGAAAAATCAGTTGGAAAAGTTATTGAATTCAAAGGACAAAAGCACACCGTAGTTGGTTTGCAAACTGCAGTTGATATGAAACCCGAAGTAGCTGTTTTTTCGGCTGGAGGACAAACTTCATTGGATTGGGCACCAAAATTTGCTGCAGCAGGAACAACCGTTATCGATAATTCATCGGCTTGGAGAATGGATCCAACCAAAAAATTAATCGTTCCAGAAATCAATGCTTCAGAATTAACTAAAGAAGACAAAATCATT
>Ga0208392_1000485_pt1 | contig 10674 bp, 8 predicted proteins | sample LakWasMeta3_LOW4_2_FD_183855 | JGI IMG/M metagenome (GOLD analysis project Ga0208392, IMG submission 183855) | Freshwater sediment methanotrophic microbial communities from Lake Washington under simulated oxygen tension - Sediment Metagenome... | ecosystem: Environmental > Aquatic > Freshwater >... | reverse complement strand
ACGGATTTTATGATTTCTTCGGGATTGTGAGGCCCAGGCAACATATAAGTGTTGGTCATACGCGGCATCGGCAAATTTGCGTAGGATTCACGCCTGCCGTTACCGGTTGGTTTAACGCCCATTAAGCGCGCATTAAGTTTGTCCTGCATGTAGCCTTTGAGGATACCGTTTTCAATCAATACGGTTTTTTCAGTAGGCGTGCCTTCATCATCAATACTTAGCGAACCACGCCGCCCCTGTAAGGTACCGTCATCGACCACAGTGCATAATTCAGAGGCAACCCTTTCACCGACCCGGCCGCTAAATGCGGATGTGCCTTTGCGATTAAAATCACCTTCAAGACCGTGTCCAATCGCTTCATGCAGTAAAATACCTGGCCAGCCTGGACCCAGCACTACGGTCATGTTGCCTGCGGGGGCTTCTTCGGCTTCCAGATTAACCAGTGCCTGCCTTACCGCCTCCTTGCCATATTCCAATGCCCGGTTCTGATCGATAAAATAGCCGTAATCGCTGCGGCCGCCGCCACCCATGCTGCCCTGCTCGCGACGACCGTTTTCTTCAACGATAACAGTTACATTCATCCGTACCAAAGGCCTCACATCAGCCGCTAATGAGCCGTCCTGATTAGCCACCAGAATACTTTCATGTGCACCGATCAGGCTGACAATCACCTCTTCTATGCGAGTATCCAGCTTGCGGGTTTCACTCTCAACTTTGCGTAATAAATCAATTTTCTGCTGATCGGCCAATGATTTTAACGGGTTGGCAACAGGATAATACTGCGGCCAGTTAGCTGCATTCGTCAGTTTAACCTGAGCGTCTTGCCCTTGTCGAATTATGGCTTTAACGTTATTGGCCGCTTCCAGTAATGTCGGCAGTTCAATCCGGTCGCTGTAGGCGAAGCCGGTTTTCTCTCCTGATACAGCTCGCACGCCGGCACCCTGCTCGATATTATGACTGCCTTCCTTGATAATACCGCCTTCCATTACCCAGGATTCAGTATGGCTGGACTGAAAATAAATATCCGCTGCATCAACAGACGAGCTAAGCAATCGGTTCATGATTTTTTCAATATCACCATCCTGTATGCCAACCGGCATCAAAATAGCTTGTCTTGCGAGGTTTAATAGTTCCATAATTATTCTTCTTTCAAATCGTCGCGTATAGTTTCATACAATGACTGTAACAGTTTTTCAGCACCATCGGTGGACTCTACAGCGCTATTATCTTTAACAAGGTCTCGATGTTCAACACGACTGCCCGAGCTGGTTTGTTCAGCAACATTGCCAAGAGCCGCCGTTATTTTTGTCTCTGCGCCCTCGCTTTCTACCGTTAGCACATAGATTGCTTCGTTTTGTTTTTTGCTAAAAAAGGAGCCGTTTGGATCGTAACTTACATAATAAAGCCCTTTATCATGCTCACGGTCAGTCACTTCGATTTCGCTTTGGTTTAATGCAAGCCTCAACGTATTCCAGGCATCATCAAAAGTTTGTTTTATTCTCAGTTGCGGCGGCGTTGTAGTCGTCAAATAAACATCTGACCCCAACCCCGGTTCTTCTCGTTTTTTTGGAATCGAACTTGTATCAGTTATACGCGATTCCCCTGCTTTTTTAGTGTCTACCAGGGCGGGTGGGCGTTCCAGTATAGTAGTATCCCGATAACGGCTGTCCTCTGAAGTTCCGCAGGACACCAGACCCAAGGACAGTAATAAAATTTTAGCGATAACTTGCATGTTATTCACAGAAAAAACGCCGATGACTTAAAACCGGAAATGCCCCCCGCACTTTTTCAAGACGTTCACGATCTATTTCAGCCAACACATAGCCACCCCCCGTTTTATAACAATCCAGCACGACGCCCCAGGGATCAACAATCATGCTATGTCCAAACGTTTTACGGCCATTAAGATGGAATCCGCCCTGATTAGGCGCAATCACGTAACAAAGATTTTCCACTGCGCGCGCGCGCAGTAATAATTCCCAGTGTGCAGCGCCCGTTTCAGCGGTGAATGCAGAAGGAACCACCAGTATTTCGACGCCCTTTTTACTCATTTCACGAAAAAACTCGGGAAATCTCAAATCGTAACAAACAGCGATGCCTAACTTGCCAAAAGGCGTATCTACAACCAGCGATCCTGTACCCGGCTCAATAGAGTCCGATTCGCAATAAACTTCATTAGTCCCAGGAACATTGACATCAAACAGATGTATCTTATCGTAGCGTCCGACTCTTTCACCTTTGTCGTTATAAACCAGACAAGCTGCTCGCGCTTTATTGCTGTCATCGCCTGCCATGGGGATGGTTCCGCCGACTACCCAAACAGCGTACTTTTTAGCGACTGTTGCCAAAAAGTTTTGTATAGGTCCTGAGCCCTCGACTTCTTTTGCTTTAAGCTTATCTGATTCATGATCGCCCATTAAAGCAAAGTTTTCCGGCAACGCTACCAGTTTTGCTCCCGCTTTAACAGCTTCAGCGATAAGCTTCTCCGCTTCCAGCAAGTTAAAACTGATATTTGGGCTTGATGCCATTTGTATGGCAGCGCATTTACTCATATCGTCTCTCTTTATTGATTTTTAGGTTGCTGTAGCCATGGAAAGCCAGTGATACCATTCCAGGTTTTCTGCAACAAGCCATCGTTTTCATGTAGCGGAATAATTTGTGCATTCCGCCAGTCGCCCTTAACCAAATACTGTGAACCAAAGAAAAACCCTTCTTGATCTTTACCGGTCAAAGACCGTCCAATTAAAGCGGCAACTTTCCCTACAATTGTACCAGCAATAGGTACGGCATCTGCACTTTTTGGTGCTACGTTGGCAATCAGATCAACGCTTTGATTAATAAAATCAGTCTCTCCGGTGATGGAAATCATAGCTGGAACGGCATCAATCACTAAATTATGGGTAATGGCTTTACCATTTAATACATCAAAGCGTCCCTTGATGGTATTAAACGTAAGACCTTCCTCATACACATCGCTGAAATCCAGCTGCAAACGTTTTATCCACTGTGCCATTGCCAACATACCCAGCACGCGACCAAATCCTGGTTCAATACTTAGAATACGGCCGCCTTTTAAATTAACGTCTATCTTGCCATGTAAATCCGCTAATAAAAGCTGGTAAGGTGCCGCATTCCACATTCCGCTGAAATCAATCTCGACGTTAGTTTCCGTGAGATTTTTGGTAATATCCAGTTTTGAGAGTAATTGGCTTGCTCGTGGCATGCTCAGACTACCTTGCGCACGGGTTTCAGATTTCTTACCATTAACTATCCAGTCGCCTGATAAGTTAAGTTTTAGATCCTTCCCCGACAATTCCAGGTGCTTGAAGAATATACCATTGGATATACGCTCAGTTTGCAGGCTCAACTGTCCTAGATCAATAGACTGCCATAGCGTTCTTTGGCTGGTGACAGCTAATAAAGGCATAAAATCCGGCACGGGTACGGGCTCCAGCGCATCACGCTGATACTTCAGTTGTTTTAGCACGGAAAGCTGCAGCTCAGTCATATCCAGACTGATGGTATCAGCTCCTTTAAGATCAACAGGTATCTTAATTTTACCCTTCGCAACTGAGCCGTTGATGTCACCAGACCAATAATTGCCTTCAGCCTTCAACACCAAATCAAACAAACCCAGATCTGCATTTTTCCACAACCCATGCTCGCTATGTATTTTTATTTCCTTAAGACTATTTACTGCGCTTGTCGTTGTTTCACTATCCTTACCTTGTGCAAGTGATGAGGCTAAACCTAACCAGTCTTGCAGGGCCAATTGTTCACGATTGATCTCCAGCTTTATTCCGGCCTGCTGCCTCTGAGCGACATTGCCAAGACCCACCAATACATTTCCGGATTCAATATGCTGTTGATTAATATTAAATTTGATTGCCGCTTTTAATTGGTTATCGTAATTTAAATTAATCGGCAAGATCGCCTCATCAGCCAAACTAAACGTCAGGGATAAAGATCGTTGCTGCTCTCTCGTCTTGGCCAAGGCTCCCGGCAAATCCAATGCTATACCCGCCAGTTTTGACTGCATAAGCAGTTCCGGCGTGCTGTCATCATAAGGCAGTTGCAGCTTTAGCTGATAATCTGTCTCCCCTTCGGCCACCTCCCATCCAGGTATTTTAAACTGCTTCTGAAGATCACCAACACCGACTCGACCAGCTACATTGACAGCCGTCTGGGTATTTGAGCTTTTGATATTAATCTGAATAGGGCGCTCTAAAGCTGTCGCCTTAATAGTGTCACTGTAAACGCCTTGCTCATTGAACTTTAATGCACCATTAATTTGGTTAACCCACAAATCGAGCGCTTTCACTCTGAGCCTGGCATTACCTAACTGCGCCGAGCCATTAACTTTAGCCGTGGCTCCGTCAGCCAAGGGGAGCTTTAAATCCAGTATTATTTGAGTATTTCCTTGTGGCTCTACAGCATCCAGCAACTTATCCACTGGTGATTTAAGTGGCGTCTGCTGCATAAACTCCAAACCTTGCAGTATTCCCGTTTCCAGCTCGCCCTGAACCAGTAAATGTTCACTTTTACCCAACGCGGGAATAGTAACCCTGGCCTGATTAATTTTTACCTTGTCACTGAGACCTTTACGTAAATCAACCTGCAATCCACCTTGTAAAAACAATACTTCTCCACCAAGATCGGTTACATGAGGCCATTCTGGATCATAAGCCAACTCCAATTGATCAACTTCAAACCGTGTTTCAAAGATACCTTGTCCACCAGTAAATGGGAAATCACTTAAATTACCGTAAAACAACATATTGCCCCTGGGGACACGGCCACTGATAAAAGCACGATCCAGCCAATCAACGACTGTCTTCTTCATTGTGCTCGCGGGTAAGTAATACGAAGCTTTGCTGACATCATCAGAGGCAAATGCCGTTTGCAGATCCATAAAGGTCTTATGTCCTTCAGTTTTTGGAATACTTAGACTCAATCTGCTTTTGGTCTTTAAATCGGGGGAATCCAGCTCAATTATTGGACTGGATACGATCCAATCGTCTGGCGTCTGCTGCCAGGCTATAGTGCCTTTTAGTTTAGTAATTCTTAATGCCTCACGAAATAAGCCAGAAGTTGTCATGCGGGCATCTTTAGTTGCCAAATCCACACTACCCTCTTGATCGCTGCCCTTTAGTTGGCCAGTCAGGTTTTCTATGCCTGGCATTGTAGCCGAAGGAGCAATGTTGATTTTGGTAAATTTTCCGTTGACTGCAAAGTGTTTCTCACCCAGATCTGCAAACAAAGAGAACTGCTCCAGCGAGCCTTTTACCTGAGCTTGAGCCAACAATCTAGCCTGTTCTTCCGGCAATGGAGCAAAAAACCGTAATAAATGGGATGCTTCCTGTAAGTCCACCTGTTCAACAAACAATCCTAGCTTATGCAATAAATCATCTTTAGTACGATCCCCGGAAACGCTAAATACTGCAGCTGGCCATTTTTTATCCGCGGTTTCCAGCAAAAAATTGGGTACATCCAAGCGCCACTGATTATCATTCTGTTTCCAATAAAACCGGGTTTTCAGTTGCTTAACTGAAAACATTTCCTGCTCAGGCTTGAGCAACTGCAAATGCTGAAGTTGCACGTCACCCACAAGCGAACTCAGTTGTGAATGTTGCAAGTCACCCCAAACCCTGACATCGCCGATACCTGAATCAATGTTCATAGAAGCAGGCAAATCAACGGTTACCCATTCAGCCAGGTTTAGATTTTTTCCATCAAGAAAAACAGACCCGTCGAGAGCTGAAGGTTTAAAAACATTGCCGGTAAGGTTCATAGACACTGTTAACGTATCACCAAATTTTTTTGGCAACTTCATGAATATATTCAATCGATGCTGCTGATCGTTATTTATAATTGCCAAATCTACTGCTTCGAACCTTAACGGCCGGCCATTTCTCTTTTCATCCTGCCAAGTAACTTCACTTTGTAAAACTTCGTATTTTCTGCCTTGCAATAACCAAAGCGGCTGTTCATCGCTGGCTTTTAAGCCAACAATGGCAAAACTTCCATCCTGCTTGCGTTTTACTGTAAGTTTGGCGCCGACCAGCGTAACCCATGCCGAAGCTAAACGATCCCTGCTAACCAGCATATCGAGCAAATTAATGCCCATGCGTATTTCCTTGAATTCAATTACAGGCTTTTTACCCGGAACAGTGGATGATACCTCGATTTCATTTAACACCAGCTCAGGATTATAGCCACGCATATTCGCACGAATACGCCCTATCGTAACCGGCGCACCCACAAGCTCACTGACGCGGGTTGACAAATCGGCTTTATAACCTTCTATTCCCAGCATTAGTAAACGTATACCCGTCAAGCTGATTGCCGATGCAATCAAAGACCAGAAAATGAGATGCCGGGTTGCTCGCTTAATGTGATGAATCATGAAAACAGGTTAAAGGCAAAAAATGACATTTTTCGTCTTGCACCTTAAAGCAGGACAACGTCATACTGTTCCTGATTATATTCTGCTTCTGCTCTGAACTTGATCTGAACCCCCAAAAATATTTCCAGTTCAGCCAGCATATCGGCTTCTTCATCAAGTAGCATTTCTACTACTTCATTAGAAGCCAGTACCAATAATGTCTGTACCTTGTATAGCCTCACTTCTCGAATAATCTCCCGAAATATTTCCAAACACATGGATTCTGCTGTTTTAAGAACTCCTCGCCCCCCGCAAGCACTACAAGGCTCACACAGAATATGCTCAAGGCTCTCCCGAGTTCTTTTACGTGTCATTTCCACTAAACCCAGCACTGAAACTTCAGTAATTTTTGTTTTCGCCCGGTCTTTTTCCAAATTGCGCTCTAGCGCCTGTAAAACCTGTTTTTTATGATCGTCACTTTTCATGTCGATGAAATCGATAATAATGATTCCACCCAGATTTCTGAGTCTAAGCTGCCGGGAGATGGTTTGAGCCGCTTCAAGATTGGTTTTGAAAATAGTCTCTTCCAGATTGCGCCCACCAACATACCCGCCAGTATTCACATCTACCGTGGTCATCGCTTCTGTCTGGTCAAATATCAGATAACCGCCTGATTTTAATTTAACTTTACGATCAAGGGCTTTTTTAATTTCATCTTCCACACTGTAAATATCAAATACCGGACATTCTCCCGTGTAATGTTCGATAACAGGCACAATTTCCGGCACAAAAACCTCGGCAAATTCAAGCAATCGATGATAGGTTTCTTTCGAATCCACACGAACCCTATCAATACCTTCTTTATATAAATCCCTCAGGGTTCTAACACTCAGCGGCAAATCCTTATGAATAAACTGTTTAGGTTTTGCACTGGCAATTTTTTCCAATATCGACTCCCACAACTTCAGCAAAAACGTCATATCTGCAATCAGGATCGATTCTTCTACACATTCTGCCGCTGTTCTTGCGATAAAACCGCCGCATGCATTTTCCTGCCTGAACGCATCAAGACAGGCTCTTAACCGGGCGCGTTCGGCTTCGCATTCAATACGCTGGGATACACCCGAATTGTTCGCGTAAGGCATATACACCTGATAACGCGATGGAATAGATATTTCTGTGGTTAAACGGGCGCCTTTACTACCCAAAGGATCTTTGACCACTTGCACAACAATATGCTGGCCTTCATGCAGATAATGTTCAATGACTTCCGAACCTTTTTTTTCCAGATCCTTCGCGCACAAATCAGAAAGGTGAATAAACGCCGCCTTGGGCAGGCCTATATCAACAAAAGCCGCCTGCATACCGGGCAGAACCCGGCACACTTCACCTTTGTATATGTTACCCACCAAGCCCCGCTCACGGCTTCTTTCAATGATGAGCTCCTGCAATACTCCATTTTCAATAACCGCAACGCGCGTTTCCGGCGGAGTTACATTGATTAAAATTTCTTCACTCATTTAAAAAGTTCTATTCCTTGTTTAGATAAAAGTTCGGCCGTCTCAAACAATGGCAAACCGACTACACCTGAGAAACTACCTTTTATTGATTCCACAAATAGTCCGCCCATTCCTTGAATGGCATAGCTACCGGCTTTATCAATAGGTTCGCCACTGCGCCAGTAATCCAGCATTTCCCGTTCTGTCAAGCACTTGAAAGTCACCTCGGTAATGCTAACCGCTTGACTATGCTCACGCCCCCTTAACGAAATTGCACTATAAACCTGATGGGTTTTTCCGGATAACCGCGCTAACATAGCCATGGCGTCAGCTTGGTTTTGGGGCTTGCCCATAATCACACGCCCCAGAACTACAACAGTATCGGCGGCTAAAACCGGTATTTCAGTTTTGAGTTGAGCGACACACGCCGCCGATTTTTCAGCAGCCACGCGATTTACATAATCCAGAGGCATTTCGTCAGGCAAAGGTGATTCATCAAGGTCAACCGGATGAACTTCATAAGTGACCTTGATTTGGTCTAACAGTTCCTTTCGGCGTGGCGAAGCTGAAGCGAGGATAATTTGTACGGACATTAGCGATGATAGGGATGGTTATGAAGAATACTCCAGGCACGGTAAAGCTGTTCAGCGACAATAACACGCACTAGGGGATGCGGAAATGTGAGTTTTGATAAGCTCCATGATTCTCGCGCAAGTTGTTTGACTGAATCTGCCAAACCTTCAGGGCCACCGACAAGCAAAGCGATATGCTGACCGCTTTCCAGCCAACGCTGCATCGCCTGCGCCAGTTCCGGCGTAGTCCAGGGTTTCCCGGGAATATCCAGGGTCACAACAAATGCGCCATGTGGAATAGCAGCAATCATTCGCTCACCCTCGTCTTTTACAATTCGGACTACATCGCTGTTTTTAGTACGCTTACCCGGTGCAATTTCCTTGAGCACCAGCTCACATTCACGCGGCAAGCGTTTGGCATATTCATCGTAACCCTGCTGCACCCAGCTCGGCATCCGGTTTCCAACTGAAATAAGATTTATTTGCATGGGCAAGCAGGATACAGGCAACAGAGAGCTGATGCAATGTGGTCCAATGTATAAAAATCACTCGCAATAGAATCTTGTTCTTGAAGCGCCAAGTGATGCTGAATTTTTATGTTCAAGCCGAATAAAGCACTTAATGCTTTCTCAACAACGCCAAAACCTCGTTAATTTCCTTTCCTTTAGCATCAATAATATCCAATAAATCATCAGGTGTCCGGGCATCGATAATTAGTTTCTTATTGGGGTTGACTGCTTTTAAATCGTAAACAGCATTTTCTATATCGACCGCTTTGGCTTTAAAAGTATTCGCTTCTTTGGTCAATGCTTTAATTTGATTTTCCGCCGTATCAATTGCATTTATATCCTTTTGTTCGCGCGGCGCTTTTTTCAATTCAACAAGGTGCTCTTTCCATCGTGCTACTTCCTGCTGTTTGGCTCTTGCCTGTTCGTGAAAAGGCTTGGCTTCTTCGGCGGCTTTTACTTTACGGGCGGTAAAGTCAATAGTCCAACTTGATTCACTGTCACCACGTTGAGGCAACAAGTTAAAAAAGGCTTCAAATTCCGACAGAGTAACCGGCTTTTTCTTAGGTACGAAACAATAACCCCTCATCGACAACAACACCGCAACGACCGCCGTGCTTCAGGCTGTTAATAATGTGTTGTACATAAAGCACCTGGGTAAAACCGGTTTTATAATCAAAGTGAGTTTGTGCGTCCTTACCTTCTTTGCCGCCAAATGGTGGGTTAGTCAGAATGACATCAAACTGCGCCGATGCGCCTTCAAATAAACCGCCGTAGCTTTCCTGACCGGTTAACGTGTTGCCGTGCCACACTGATCGGGTGAAGGAAATTCGGACATTGGCCGTGGGGAAGTTGTCAGGCCGGTAAATCGATCATACTCAACAAACTGATGTCCATTGGAGGAAAAAACAAATCCCACATTTAGCCGTTTACTATGCGCATAGGCTTTGCCTTCATCTAAACCGTGTCCCGGCGGCAATTTCTCTTTTTTGGCTTCGATAAGGGCAATTGCAACCGGTTGAGTATCGGCAATAATTTTTAGCCGAAGAATATAATCAACTTGCCCACGCCCACGGCGGCGGGCTTTGCCACCGATAATTTCAATAGTTCCAGCAGTTTCCTCACGGCGAATCATATCTTCATGCCAACCACAAGCATGAATGGCAGGGTCAATTAATTTAGCCCGAGTGTCTGTCTCACCAAGTCCATTCGTAGAATTTGATTCCATGTGTTCATCCATAAGTTAGAGCCATTATTGGCTTTTGTTAGATGTTTCTGCCGATATCGTTATTTGAATATAAATCATTATGGCTAAGAACCTCCTTTAGTGCCAGATTTTACCGAAATCACTAAGCAATTTTCTTGGTTTGGACAATAAAAAACCCGCCAAGCCTTACGACTTGCGGGTTTTTATTCCGTTGAATCTCTTTAAATCATTGTCAGGCTACCTGAACAGGAATAGAAGAAGCGGAACGTAACACTTCATTTTTTTCGTTAAAATAAACCAGCGTGGGCTTATGTTTTTCGGATTCTTGTTGATCCAGAATGGTGTACGCACAAACAATAATCAGGTCGCCAGGACAGGCTAAACGCGCCGCGGCACCATTAACCGAAAATATCCCGGAACCGTTTTCTGCACGAATGGCATAAGTGGTAAAACGCGCGCCGTTGTTGATATTGTAAATCTGAATCTGCTCATATTCTCTGATGCC
>Ga0208392_1000482_pt1 | contig 10698 bp, 10 predicted proteins | sample LakWasMeta3_LOW4_2_FD_183855 | JGI IMG/M metagenome (GOLD analysis project Ga0208392, IMG submission 183855) | Freshwater sediment methanotrophic microbial communities from Lake Washington under simulated oxygen tension - Sediment Metagenome... | ecosystem: Environmental > Aquatic > Freshwater >... | reverse complement strand
GAAGACCAGCGTTTTTTCCAACACTCCGGTTTTGATTTGAATTCCATTCAATCCTCTATCGATACTTATATGGATGGAGGTCGGCTCAGGGGAGCCAGCACCATTTCCCAGCAAGTCGCTAAAAACTTGTTTTTAACGCCGTCAAAAAGTTTTGTCCGCAAAGGCTTGGAGGTCTGGTTCACGGTATTGATCGAGATGTTGTGGAGTAAAGAACGGATACTGGTGGTTTACTTGAATATTGCTGAATTTGGCGACCATTTGTTTGGCATCGAAGCCGCAAGCCAACATTATTTTGGCATTCATGCCAACCAGATCAGCCGTTCGCAAGCGGCTTTATTGGCCGCAACCCTGCCTAATCCGATCCTGCTGCGCGCGGGTCAGCCGTCGAGCTACGTGCTTAAGCGGCAAAACTGGATACTGCGGCAAATGCAAAATCAGTGAGGCTTTTTAAGCCCGGTGTCTGGTATAATCCGCGAAAATAATAATAACTGTTCGATACAGGCTTCCAACACCACCCAACTTAAGTAGATAGAGATAATCCATGAGCATGCAAAAATCCTTCATCAACACTCGTTTATTAATGAGTAGCCTGGTTATATCAAGCATGATTGCTGGCTGTGCGACCACCTCGACAACTAACGAAAAGGATGATGCCTGGGAAGGCTGGAATCGCGGTACGCAAGAATTTAACGACGACGTGGACAAAGCCGTTTTAAAACCGATGGCAAAAGGCTATGCGGCGATAACCCCGCAATTCGTTAATGACGGCATAACCAATTTCTTCAGCAACATGAATGACATCGGGGTAACCGTCAATGATTTGTTGCAACTTAAAATGACCCAAGGCGGTATGGATGCCAGCCGCTTTCTGATTAACACCACGGTTGGCGTTGCCGGCTTTATCGATGTGGCAAAAATGATTGATCTGCCCAAGCATAATGAAGACTTCGGCCAGACCCTAGGCTTCTGGGGCGTGCCATCGGGCAACTATCTGGTATTACCGTTTTTTGGAGCCAGCTCACCCAGAGAAGCCGTGGGAGCCATTGGCGATGCTTTATTGAACCCGCTCACCTATACATTTGCAGTTGCCGGTGGCGGAGCTGCCATCAGCGCGGTCAATGCGGGAGCCAAAGCGGTTGATGTCACCGATACCCGCGCCGACTTGATACCAACCGAAAAGATCGTTGATGAAGCCTCTGTCGATCGCTATTCCTTTATAAAAAATGCGTATCAACAACGCCGCGAGTATCTGGTCCATGACGGCAATGTCCCTGAAGAAGATGAACTTCAATTGGAAGATGAGGCTACGACAGAGGGCACGGATGCTGTGAAAGCAAACGCCGCTACAAATGTCAGCACTCGTCCCGGCGCAGCTCCCGTTACTGATAATTCCAAACACTTCCTGAACTTATCAGCGCCCGATAAGAAATAAACCTGACAACGGGCGGCCGGCTCATCCGGCCGCCCTACATTCTGCCCTACATTCTAAAATGAAATTTTCGATATTCATCCTATTGCTGGGCATTTTTTCCGAATGCTTTTCATCCCCTGCCGACAACAACTGGGCGATAATCAAACAATCCGCACAAATCGGCGACAGCGCCCAAAGCATTGGTTCTTATACTGCCGGTTGTTTAAGCGGTGCAGTACAGCTACCTCAAAACGGCACAGGCTACCAATTGATGCGCCCTACCCGTGGACGGTCTTATGGTCATCCGGACTTGATTCGCTTTATCGAGAGCATAGGCCATACTGCCCATTCACGGCACTGGGGCGTTTTGCTGATTGGCGATTTGGGTCAAGCGCGTGGCGGGCCGACCCCGAGCGGCCACCGCAGCCATCAAACCGGGCTCGACGTCGATGTCTGGTACCTGCTTTCACAGCAGGCCGCAACCCGGAGCCTGGCGTTTAATGAGCGTGAGAACTGGAGTTCGCCTTCGGTTCTTGTCGCCAAATCGGATGCCATTGATGATCGCCAGTGGTCGACGGCTCATGAAAAAATCCTTGAGGCCGTAGCACGCAGACCCGAAGTAGACCGAATCTTCGTCAATCCCAGCGTCAAGCGCCTATTGTGCACACGTAAATCTGCCCATGACTGGCTAAGAAAAGTGCGGCCGTGGTGGGGACATGATGATCACTTTCATGTGCGGCTCAAATGCCCGCTGAACAACAAAGACTGTACTGGACAGGAACCGCTTCCTGAAAGCGATGGTTGCGACGCCACGCTGGCATGGTGGTTTTCAGAAGAAGCCAAACTACCGGCTCCCGCAGCAAAAAAACCGGGGCCGCTCGCACTGCCTGCGTTATGCGATGCGGTTTTAAACAAATAGCGTTTGGCTAATCAATTTAAATCAAGCCCTTCTCATCCCGGGTCGGGACGATAAAACCAAGCCCGTCATCCGTTGCAATAAATTCGGATAACTCCAAGCGCAATTTATCCAATGCCTCATCAAGCGTTTCCTGCTTTACCTGATGAAACGAGGGCAACATAGTAGATGCGTTATGGTATTTCAAAATATCCAGCAATATTCTGGCTTGTTCAATGGTGTATCGGTGATTCACAACTTCTCCCTGGTAACTTACTAATCTGCTTCATTTTTCGCACAAGCTTAAGCAGTTCTAACAGCTTCGCCAATTATTCTGCCTTCGGTTTTTTATAGATAAAAATATTATAACGTGAGATACACCGACTAAAAACCCACTTTGCTAACCGGTTCAATAGGTTTTCATCAATCCATCCAGCGTCAATCCGCAACTGGGCGCAAACGTCTGCATAAAAAAGGCAACTTCCGGTTGTTCCGATGCGCCGATAATTAGAGCCAATTGCTCGGCAGCGGTTTCAAATTCCGAATTACCGGCTTTGAGTTCAGCCTGGCATTTAAGATAGGCCGATATTTTATCCGCAGCCTTAATGATCTGCACATGCTCCGGCGGCATTTTATCGTGATGAATCAGCGCCTGAAAATCAGCCTGCAACTCTGCCGGCAATAGAGCCAGCAATTCTTTCTCCGCCTGTCTTTCGATCTGCTTGTAGGCCGTACTGATTTCTTCGGAGTGGTATTTGATAGGCGTCGGCAAATCGCCGGTAATGACTTCGGTAACATCGTGATACAAGGCCGCCGCCGCAACGGCGTTGGCATCGACATTTCCTTGATAATAACGGTTTTTAATCAAAGCCAGCGTGTGCGCAATAACCGACACCTCCCAACTGTGCTCCATGACATTTTCAGCATGCGCATTGCGCTTTAGCCCCCAGCGCTTAATCCATCTTAATCGTGATAAATAGGCGTAAAAGCTGCTTGATACGGGTGTTTCTTTCATAGGTTTGATATTTAATGCGTCGTGGCAAAGTTAATAGTTTGATAAATCTGCATTTTGCGGCTGCAATCTGGTATCTTGTGTGTTTATTTTACGCGTTACACATAACACTACTAAATCTAAATATATCATGCTTATCCAGTGGTACCCCGGCCATATGCACAAGGCCAGCAAAGAGGTCAAAGAAATCCTGCCCCAGGTTGACCTGATCATCGAAATCCTGGACGCGCGCATTCCGTTCAGCAGCCAAAATCCGATGCTTGCTGACTTACGCGGCGACAAGCCCTGCATCAAAGTACTCAGCAAGAGCGACCTTGCCGATCCTGATGTTACGCAGCAATGGCAAACCTATCTGGAGCGGGAGCAAGGCGTAAAAACCCTGGCGCTGACTACCGAACATCCTGAAAAAACGCGCCAGCTGCCCGACCTGTGCCATAAAATGCTGCCCAATAAAGCCAGCAGCGACAAACCCATCCACACGCTGATCATGGGCATACCCAATGTCGGCAAATCCACATTGATCAACATACTGGCCGGAAGAATCATCGCCAAGACCGGAAACGAGCCGGCCGTCACCAAGACCCAGCAACGCATCGACATCGGCCACGGCATTATTCTGTTGGACACACCCGGCATGCTGTGGCCCAACGTTGAAAACAAGAACAGCGGCTACCGGCTGGCAACCACCGGCGCGATCAAGGATACCGCCATCAGCCATGAAGATGTCGCTTTCTTCGCCGCCGAATTCCTGCTACAGCATTACCCGGACTTACTGCAAGCCCGCTATCAACTGGAGCAGCTCCCGGAAAAAGAGCAACAGCTGATGGAAGCTATCGGCAAAAAACGCGGCTGTTTGCGCTCAGGCGGACATATCGAGATGGATAAAGTATCCAAAATCCTGCTGACTGAATTGCGCGCCGGAACCATCGGCAGAATCAGCCTGGAAACACCCGCCATGATGGAAAAGGAACTGGCCGAACTGGTGATTATTCGCGAACAGAGAGAAGCCAAGAAGAAAGCAAGGAAACAGAAATGGAAGGGATCAATCTGACTTCTGTGAAATGGCAGGATGTACTGAACAATGTGAAGCGCATCGTTTCCGATTGATACGCTTCACGCCATAGCAAACCCTAGGAACTACACGACAACATCGAACAACCCGGCCGCTGCCTTGCCCAGTCAGGACGTTTTACCGCAAATTCTTCCTTGCCGGGTTGTTCATCGTAGGGATGGCGCAATAACTCCAACAGCTCGTTAACCATCGAAAAATCGCCCTGCTCCGCTTTATCTATCGCCAGTTGCGCGAGGTAATTGCGTAAAACGTATTTGGGATTGGCGGCGTTCATGGCTTTGATACGCTCGGCGTTGGCGATGCCGGAACTTTGCACTCGTTTTATATAAGATTTAAGCCAGTCGCCAAGGCGCGTTTTGTAATCTTCGGTTAACTGCTCCGGCACATAATAGGCGTCCATCAGCGGCTTCATCAGAGCTTCATTGCTGAGCTCAGCATCCATGACCAGTTGCGCAAGCTTGCGGTAAAAAATAGTCATATCGGTTTCAACCAATTGCAACAAGATTAACAGCTCGGTGTTTAACGCGTCATCGGTTGCCGGATCATAGACATTCAGCCCCAACTTGGCAGCGACCATGACTTGCCAGCCCGGCTCAAAGGTTTCTATATAGCAGTTAATTGCCTGTTGCAGGGGTTCGACCTGTTCTATCAACGGATAGATCGCATTGGCCAGCTGCGCCAGGTTCCAGAACGCGATTTGCGGCTGGCTGCCGAAACGGTACCGATGTTCTGCCGCATCGGTGGTATTGGGTGTCCAGCTGGGATCGTAATTTTCCAGCCAGCCGTAGGGGCCATAATCTATGGTGAGACCGAGTATCGACATATTATCGGTATTCATCACGCCATGAACAAAGCCGACCCGCTGCCAGTGCACAATCATTTCTGCCGTTCTGCGGCAGACTTCTGCAAACCATTTAAGATAAACTTCTACCGACGGCTCGCCCAAATGCGGAAAGTCAGTGCGAATCGTGTAGTCCAGCAGTTTTTTCAGCACTTCAATCTCACCTCGGGCGGCAAAAATCTGAAAATTGCCGAAGCGAGTAAACGATGGCGCAACCCGGCAAACTACAGCGCCCGGTTCGGGTCTGGGATTGCCGTTGTAAAACATATCCCTAATAACTTCTTCGCCGGTCAATATCACGCTTAATGCCCGCGTGGTCGGCACGCCCAGATGATGCATCGCTTCGCTGCATAAAAATTCGCGCACCGAGGAGCGCAGCACTGCCAAACCGTCAGCCGTCCTTGAATAAGGCGTGTCGCCTGCGCCTTTCAGCTGCAATGTCCAATGTTCGCCTCGGCGGTTGACCGCTTCGCCCAAATTGATCGCACGGCCGTCGCCGAGCTGTCCCGCCCAGCCGCCAAACTGGTGGCCGCCGTAGCAAGTTGCATAAGGGTCAATGCCGGGTAACAGGCGGTTGCCGACAAACACCTGGGTAAAATCGTCGGATTGGCAATCTTCCGGACTTAAATCCAGCAGTTCCGCGATTTCTCTGGAATAAGCAACCAGTTGCGGATTGGCAACTCGGGCCGGTTTCACCCGCGAATAACAGGCACCGAATACCTGACGGCGAGTATTATCTGTTTGCGGGTCGGCGGGCAACTCGCGAATAAATCGATTGTCGAAGATCAAGTCATCGAGTCCGCAATTTTTTGTTTGGGAATCCATTTGTTTTGGCCTTTTATCTGCACATGATTACTGACTGTTTTGGGTTAACGATGATTCTTTCACATAGCCATAAAATATGTAATTGATGATTTAAGTTTATTCTAGCGTTAAACATGAATTTTCCTTGATATTCGGTTAAAATAGTTAAGTTAAAAAACCTTCGCTTCAAGTAAGCGGTGGGTGATTTTATTTAGTAGTATTTTTTGAGGTCGTTGTATGCATAAAAATTTTCTAACCTTCATGTGCGGTGCCACTCTGCTCCTCGCACATCCCTGGAGTCAAGCGGCCAGTGATTTGCCCCCTACGTCCAAGGTGGAATTGGGGCCGGTAGAAGAGGTATGTTCCGACTTCACAGATCCAGCATGGCGAAAAGAACAAGTCATTGATGGTGTAAAGATCCAAGCTTCACGACTTTGTAATCCTGACAATCCTGCCGATATTGCCGCCTTTGTAAAAGGTACCAATGGCATTTCCATGTTGACATTGATGGAGACTCAGCTCGCTGCCGACGCGATTACCCTATCCGACGATGTCGACGGCGACGGCGACCCTGATAAAATTGTTATCAAACTTGAAATTGCTGAGCTCAACGGTCATTCACCGGACATGAAAGACCCAACCACGACCTTTGATATAGCGCCGGGCATCCAACCGACTTTTTGGGTCTTTGCCCCAAAAACCCGCGATATGTCGACATTGAGTATTTATGAACCAATCGCCAATCCATTGCTGCGCGCACCGTCTCCGGTCATCCGTGTCGAACAGGATGACGTAGTCTGGCTGGTTCTGGAAAATACACATTATTTGCCGCACTCCATACATTTGCACGGTATCGATCATCCGTACATGGATCATGGTGGTAGCGGTAATGATGGGGTTGGACAAACCAGCAACATGGATACCATGCCGGGACAAAGCAAAACTTATGTGATTAAGCCGCGCCAACCTGGCACCATGTATTATCATTGCCATGTTCAGCCGCACACTCATATCCCAATGGGCTTGCAGGGCATCTTTATTGTTGAGGAAAACCGCCCCAACAACTGGGTGCAAACACTTAACGTCGGTGCAGGACAAGTGCGTCATCCATCGGTGGCCGTACTGGAAAAATATGCCCGAGAGTATGATTTGCATTACCAATCGGCGGATAAAGAGCTGCATGAGCTTGTTGCCAGATCAGCCAACGATCCAAGGCTGATCGCCAAGCATATGAACATGGAATATGACACGACCGATGCCACTGACGATTATTTTATGCTCAATGGTCGTTCTTTCCCTTATACCTTGAGGGAATCATTGATTGAAATGAAGCAGGATGAAAAAGTTAAACTACGTGTTCTGAATGGTCATACGGAAGCTATGGCGGTGCATATCCACGGTCACAAACCGACCATAACTCATTATGACGGTGTCGATAATGGCCCAAGTTCTTACATCACCCGTGATGTACACGGCATGGTGCCTGCACAACGTATGGATCTCGAATTAAGCGGCGTCGATGATGGTTTGCATAGTTTTGGACAAGGCATCTGGATGTTTCACGATCATGTCGAAAAAGCGTTTACCACCAACGGTGTTGGTGAAGGCGGCGATATCAGTCTGGTCGTCTATGACGGTTTCCTTGATGAAAAAGGCATTCCCAAAGCACACGGCATGAGTCTTGCGCCCTATTTCAGCAAAGGTATGTGGAAACGCGATTACCCAATCTGGCAAGATTATGATGAATGGCGCAGTTTAGGTCTACCTGACCTGAAAGCGGCATACCAGCCTTCCAAAGTTGCGGTACAAACCGTGCAACCCCAATGGACGCCGACAACTCCGGCAGCAGCTGAACAGGAAAGCTCTGCTTTTGGAAACTTGGTGTTCGGCTTAATACTAGGATTATTAAGTTATGTAGTGGTCATTAATCGGCAAACGATTACTAGCCATATTCGAAAACTGCTTAATAAATAGTTCTAATCGTCGACTAGAGACATTACCTACAGGGATGTAGGTAATGGACATCAACGGGAACGGAAGCTTTTCAATATAATATCTCTAACCTTATTTCCATCTTATCTTTGCAAATCCGGCATTGCATATAACCGATGCTTTTTCAGTATCCGCTGTATCCAGCCTTCTAAGCTGTCACCCTTTATTTCAATTTACCGGCTATCGCACGCTATTAGAGAAAAGCTCTAAGTCATAGTGATGTGATGCCCTATGAAATTTAATCTACTCGCCGCCAGCCGCCTGGTTATTCTATACTTGTAACGCTAAAGCCAATTTTTCTCAGCGCCGCTTTATGTATTCGTGCTGCAAAGCATTTTGGTCATCAAATACATAATAGAAATAATCAAAGATTAGCCACTGAGCCTCAAAATCAAGTTAAAATATCCTCAAAATCATTAATCGAAAATAAAGAAAAATTAAGATTTAAAATCAGTTTTCAGGATAGCCCATATATAATCATGTCCTGTTCATTGCTTAAATACTAATGCATACATTTCATTAGTTATTTCAATACAAACCAACTTTAAAAGAGAATACATGTTAGTTATCGCTGGATATTTGGTCCTCTCTATAGCAATCATGGGCGGATTTATAGGCGGCGGCGGTCATCCCGGCGTTCTTTTTCAGCCTTTTGAATTTGTTATCATCATTGGCGCTGCTGTGGGTGCTTTCATCTGCGGAAACTCCATGACTGTTATAAAAGCGGCTGTTAGTCAGGCCACCGCTACCTTAAAAGGCACACCTTATAATAAAGACTATTACCTTGAGCTGTTACTGTGTTTTTATGCAATTACCACCAAAACACGTAAAGAAGGCTTATTATCACTGGAAGGCATTATCGACGATCCGAAAAGCAGTCCGGTCTTTACACCCAAAATTCTCGGCGATCACCATCTATTGGAATTTATCTGTGACAACTTGCGTTTGATCGTTACCGGAGTTGAGGTCTATGCGCTGGAAGAACTGATGGACCAAGAACTTGAAACCCATCATGAAGAGGCGCACGCCCCGGTCAAAGCCATTCAGAATATTGCTGATGGATTACCGGCTTTTGGGATTGTCGCAGCGGTATTAGGCGTCGTGCATACCATGGAATCAGTCGGTATTCCTCCATCGGAGCTAGGCAAACTGATTGCGGCGGCGTTGGTGGGAACATTTCTTGGTATTTTACTGGCTTATGGCTATATCGGTCCCGTCTCGGCGGTGATGGCGGAACGCGTTGAAGCCTCAGGCAATGTTTATAAATGCGCCCAAAAAGGCTTGTTATGTTGCGCTAAAGGCGTATCGCCCGCCATGACTGCCGAGTATATGCGCACCATGATTGCTTCTTCCATGCGTCCGGGTTTTCTGGAGTTGGAAGAAAAGTTGAAAGCCAATAAAGGTTAACTTTAAAAATGTCCGACCAGCAACCGATCATTGTAAAAAAAATAAAAAAAGGTGGCCATGCTCACCATGGAGGCGCATGGAAACTGGCTTATGCCGATTTCGTAACCGCAATGATGGCGTTCTTTTTACTGATGTGGCTATTGGGGACGACCAGCGAACCGGAACGAAAAGGCATCGCTGAATATTTTCAAGACCCGTTTAAGGCATCCACGGAAGAAAGAGGCCTGGATGTCGGTGACAGAACCAGCATTATTCAATCGGGTGGTTCAGATATTACCTCACAAGATCTAGGCCAGGTCGACAAAGGCAAAACAGCTGAAGAGGTCGAGATTACGCCCGAGGACGTTGAACATAAAGCTGAAGAACTAGAGAAAGAAAAACTTGAAAATCTAAAGCAAAAAATTCAGGATAAAATAGATTCCACTGCGGAATTAACCGAGTTCAAGAAGCAAATTCAACTGGAAATCACTTCCGAAGGCCTGAGAGTTCTAATCGTCGATGCCCAGAACCAGCCCATGTATAAACTGGCCAGTGCGGAGCCTGAACCGCAAATCAAGTTGATTTTGAGAGCATTGGCGCCCGCTATTAATGAATTGCCTAATAAAGTCAGCATCAACGGCCATACCGATGCCCGGCCCTTTCCACCCAACCAGAAAAAATATACTAATTGGGAACTCTCCGCTGACCGAGCCAATGCCGCCCGATACGAATTAACTCAAGGCGGGCTTGCTGAAGAAAAGATTTTAAGAGTTGTCGGACTATCGTCCAGTGCTCCTTACAACCCTACCACCGAACCACTGAACCCGATTAACAGACGAATTTCCATCATCGTCATGAATAAAAAAACCGAACAAGAGATTTTGCATAGCGTGGGCGAAGAAACCGGCACGGAGACCGCGCCGCCAGTCAAGGAATAAGGCTTTTCTTTATGTTTGAGAGATATACCCTGTTACACGGGTTTTAGCTTGATTACAAACCAGTCTCGCCGGCTTCCTTTCCTTGATAAAAACGCAATTTGCTGTCCCTTCTGGCTGCCAGTTTTTCTTTCTCACCCATAAACTCCCTCGCATAAATATCCCCGCATACCGGTTTCTCGTTTTCGGCATCTTGCATGCGAACGCCGCCGCAATAAAAAGCAGTATTTGATATAGGTTTCATAGATCTTTCTTGTAAATTTAATTAGTGCACTGCCTGTTAAGCGCGCGGTTGACTTGTATGACTTGAATATCCGGCAGGTTCTCAAAGACCTGCTCTACCGTCTTGT
>Ga0208392_1000481_pt1 | contig 10705 bp, 10 predicted proteins | sample LakWasMeta3_LOW4_2_FD_183855 | JGI IMG/M metagenome (GOLD analysis project Ga0208392, IMG submission 183855) | Freshwater sediment methanotrophic microbial communities from Lake Washington under simulated oxygen tension - Sediment Metagenome... | ecosystem: Environmental > Aquatic > Freshwater >... | reverse complement strand
TTTTCAATATTACCAATCGCTTATGCATCGTGATAGGCGGTGGTGATGTGGCGACCCGCAAGGTAAGTATGCTGCTTAAAGCCAATGCCGCCATTACCTTGGTTTCTCCGGAAATCTGTCATGAATTGCAGGCGCTGGCTGATGCCGGCCGCATTAAATTTATACATGCATCGTATGCCGCAGCTCAGCTTGAAGGTGCCTGCATGGTAGTCGCTGCTACAGATGACGAGGCCGTGAACGAGGCCGTTTCGCGCGATGCCAAAGCTTTGAATATTCCGGTGAATGTAGTTGATGCACCAGATTTATGCACTTTTACCATGGGCTCGATTATTGACCGCAGCCCGATAGTGATTGCTGTTTCGAGCGAGGGTAATGCCCCGGTGCTGGCGCGCTACATTCGTACCAAGATTGAGACCATGCTGCCCGCCGGGTATGGTCGCATTGCCGGGATTGCCGGTGAGTTTCGCGATAAAGTAAAAGCCAAGTTTGCAACCACACAGGAGCGTCGCCGTTTCTGGGAAGATGCATTTCAGGGGCCGGTGGTTGAACGCGTACTGGCCGGGCAGGAGCAGGCCGCGCGCGACTTGTTGCAAAATCTGATCGATAACAAAGATAAACCTGCAAGTAAAGGCGAAGTGTTTTTGGTCGGCGGCGGCCCGGGCGACCCTGATCTGCTCACATTTCGTGCGCTGCGACTGATGCAGCAATGTGATGTCTGTGTATATGACAAACTCGTCAGCCCTGAGGTCATGGAGCTGGTGCGCCGTGATGCGGAGCTGATTTATGTGGGCAAGGCGCGTGACCAGCACACCATGCCGCAGGAAGAAATCAATGAATTGCTCGCCAGACTGGCGTTGCAGGGTAAGCGTGTGCTACGACTCAAAGGCGGTGATCCGTTTATTTTTGGTCGCGGCGGTGAAGAGATCGAAACCCTGATGCAGCACGGGGTGCCGTTTCAGGTGGTGCCCGGAATTACTGCTGCGAATGGCGTTTCCAGTTATGCCGGCATTCCTTTGACACATCGGGATTATTCGCAAGCCTGCCTGTTCATTACCGGGCATTTGAAGGATGGCACATTGGATCTGGACTGGGCATCAATGGCGCGCCCGAAACAAACGGTAGTGATTTACATGGGTTTGGTCGGCCTGGCGCAAATATGCGAGAAATTGATTGAACATGGTGTATCGCCCGATATGCCAGCAGCAGTAGTGCAGCAGGGTACAACTCAAAGGCAGAGAGTGGTCACTGCAACTTTGCGCGATTTGGCAGAAAAAGTGGCAGAAGCAAACATTAAAGCGCCTTGTTTGACGATTATAGGCGAAGTTGTGCATCTGCGAGATAAGCTGAACTGGTTTGAGCCCAATGCAGGTGTGTGATCGGTATTCAATACACACCCTAAATCATTTCAATGTTTAACAATGAATAAACCTTTTTGTTGAAAACATTGTCTCATTCTTCAAAGTCTTCAAAAAATCTACATATATACAAATTTGTAATGATGTGACTTTGCGTACTGTACCGGAGCTTTGTAAAACAGATGCTCTATATCAGTTATTGAAAGTGGTTTGGATATATTTAAGAATATATAAGGGAGTTTGAAATGAAAGTATTTCAAGTGTATTTTATCGCAGTGTTATTGCTGCTCTCGCAGGCGGTTTATGCCGGTGAGCTTGATAATAACTGTACAAACGGTCTTGCGAACGGCATGCTGATCAAGACTAAATGCGAAATCAATACGGTTTTTGAAGGCAAGACTTACTGCTTCTCAAGTACGGAGTCTCAACAGAAGTTTTCTGAAAACCCTAAAGAAATGGTGATGAAAGCTACCGAGTTTTATGCGCAGAATGCTGAAACTGTGCGTGCGAAAATCAGCCAGTCTGATGCTGTAGCCCAGATTAAAAGCAAAACCTGCGACCTGTCCAATAAAGATGCAGGCTATCTGGAGCTGGATGGTATGGATCTGCGCCATTGCAATATGGTGAATACCAGCTTTTTTGGCGCTTATTTACGCGGTGCGAATCTGAGTGGTGCCAATATGGAGCGCGCCTACCTTAATCTGGCGCGCCTGGAGAATGCGAACCTGAGTTATGCCAACCTTAAGGATGCGATCATATTTCAGGCAATTTTCGATAAAACCAATTTCAAAGGCGCGAACCTGAGCAATGCGCGAGCGAGGCTAATATTACAAAAGGCCGATTTGGTCTGGATATCGGCAATCAGCCTATGGGCGCCATGCGCTTTGATGCGATAGGCGGCAATTTCTCCGGCACTAATTTTGAAGGCGCTGATATTAACCGTAATAATGTCCGCTTTGGGAATTTTCGTAATGCCAATTTACGCAACACTAATTTGTTCAGGGCAGATTTCAGTAAGGCTGACCTGACCGGTGCCGATATTACTGGCGCCAATTTAAACGAGGCGATACTGGATGGTACGATTATGACTGACGTGAAAGGGATAGAAGCGATTAAAGGCTACGATCAGGCCAAAGGTGCTTGTGTGGACTGTATGGCGCCGTGAATTTTGTCTGTCTTTTTCTCAAATATAACTAGCCATGCTTGGTTTGCTCAAACGTAGGCGAGGTGTGTTTTTGCGTGGCGAGTTAACGGGCGCCGCTGCGAAAGCCTATGGAGCCGCTTGCACTCAAGTTTGGATAGCGAGAGCCTTTTACTTTAGCTGCTCTTGAAGTTTGCGGCGTATCAGTTCCGCTATTTTTGTATTACCGGTCATCTCTGCCAACGATAAGGCATTTTTTCCGGTTCTGGTTGCTGCGTGCAGGTCTGCCCCTTTTTCGATCAGCAGTTCTGCAACGCCGGATACGCCGCCTGTCAGTGAAAGTAGCAAGGGCGTGAAGCCCACCAGATCGCGTACGTTAATGTTTGCACCTTTGTTAATCAGCATTTCGGCAATCTCTTTGTTGCCGCTGCTGAATTTACCGCAAGTTAAGAGCAAGGGAGTCATGCCAATACGGTCTTTAGCATTGATGTCAGCGCCGGCATTGATCAAAATGCGTCCGATGATGGTGTAGCTTTTCTTTAATGCAATGATTAATGCCGGTGTGCCTTGGTCATCTTCGGTGTGAATATTGAAGTTGGCGCGCACGAATAGATCGACAATTTCGAAGTTGCCTTCATTGATTGCCTGCAAAAAGTTTTTCTTATCCAGCGTGACGCCGCGGTGTTCCAGTTCGCGAATTGCATCTACCTGTCGTTCAGCCTGCCGAAGTTTTTGTGACTGGTGATAATCATGTAAGAACATGATGTCTCGCATCACATCTTTAGAAAAACCATTGCGTCCGCCGCGTTTGTCTATGAGGAGTTCGCTAAAATAGTCATCAATCTCCGGTTTGTCCCATAGTTTTTCAATCTGGGTGAGAATGCGATCAAAGTGAGTTTCAAGGTGGATCGGGTAACTGTGACCCAAGTCTTTAAAAAGTGGATGTTTCATGTTGTAACCTCTATGTGAGGACTGAGGTAACTCAGTAAAGTTTCAAAAGCTTTGGGTTGCTTGTCAGGCTTAGTTGATTATCGGGATGCTCAGTCTGGCTTCCAGCCCACCTTCCGGTCGGTTGATCAACTCAAGTGTACCCTGATGTAATCTAGCAATGCGCTCGGCAATAGCTAACCCTAGACCACTACCCCCGACGTTGCTGCGTGCCTTATCAAGGCGTTCAAATGGACGCAAGATCTTTTTCAGATGCGTTTCCGGTATGCCGGGGCCGTTATCGAAAACGCTGATGACAATGTTATCAGCTTCGATTCTGCTGGCAACGCGCACTTGGCCGCCTCCATAGGCGTAAGCATTGCCTACCAGGTTGTCCAGCAGCCGCTGCATGGCCAGCGGTTTAATCGGTACAGAATAGGTGGGGGCCAATTGTATGACCAGATCTCGCCCAGCCCTTGCCTGACGGTCGTGCAGTGCTTGCAGCAGCGTGTTGATATCAACCATTTGCACGTGTTCACCTTCGGCGCCCCGTACAAAGTCCAGAAACTGATTGATGATGTTATCCATATCGGCGATATCTTCAACCATACCATGCTTAAGGTAGCCGCAATCCTGATCTGGCAGCATTTCTACAGCCAGGCGCAGCCGAGCCAAGGGCGTGCGAATATCATGAGAAACACCAGCCAGAATCAGCGTTCTTTCGGCATCAAGCTCAGCTAATGAGTCAGCCATTTTGTTGAAAGTACTGCTCACTTCGCGCAATTCGGTCACGCTATCTTCAGGTAGTTTTTCCGGCTGCTCGCCGTTGCGTAGCCTGTTTGCTGCTTTTACGAGCAAATTCAGCGGTCGGTTAATACGTGCAGCAAGTAAATAGCCACCTGCAAGTGATAACGCCAGCACCAGCGCACCCCAGCCTAACCATTGCCAGGGGAAGGGGCGTTCCACATGGATGCGTGGAATCACTACCCAAAAATCATCCTGACCAATGCCAAAGCTTACCCAGAGACCTTCAATGCCATAATGTTTGACGGTGATGATAGTTTCTACGCCCAGGCGTTCGCGTATTTTTTCAGCCACCATTAAAATAAACGGGTCATTTGGCAGCGGCTCGATTTCTTCCATAAAGTCTGCATAATAGATACGCACACCTTCTTTGCCGGTGAGTTCTGATAGTAATGCCAGCCGCAGATTTTCCTGCGAAGCAATGAGTGAGGCGCGGGTATAGTTGACGACAGTTACTGCCTGTAGCGCGGTCGCTTCCGCGCGTGGTTCACGCTCAAAATACTCAAATATTTTTAGAGAGGCAAATTGGCCTATCGCCAGCAAGACGGCGATAAGCAGCATGATTCTGGCAAGCAGGGTTTTGGGTAAAAGTCGCAATGATCAACCTGAAAAAAACGTTGGTTATTAAGTTGGTTACATGTGTTGGTTATGCAGCACTGACATTCAATCTCAAAATTGAATGTCAGTGTTTGCCGTTAATCTACTTCACCATCCGGTATGAACACATAGCCAAAGCCCCACATGGTCTGCAAATAGCGTGGATGCGTCGGGTCAGGTTCAATCAGTTTACGCAGGCGCGACACCTGCACATCTATGCTGCGGTCAAATACGTCCAGCTCACGTCCGCGAGCGAGTTGCATCAGCCTGTCTCTTGAGAGCGGCTGGCGCGGGTGATCCACAAATACTTTAAGCAAAGCAAATTCGCCGCTGGTAATGGCGATGTTATTGCCATTATGAGTAAGTGAGCGTGTGGATGCATTAAATACAAAATCACCAATGGTGACATTTTCGGTATTGCTGGCGGGTGCGCTTGGCACTACGCGCTCATGTCTGCGTAGTACAGCATTAATCCTGGCTAACAATTCCCTGGGGTTAAAAGGTTTAGGCAAGTAGTCATCTGCACCCATTTCCAGGCCGATAATTCTATCAACTTCGTCGCCGCGCGCGGTTAGCATCACAATCGGCAGCATGGTACCGCTGCCCCGTATTCTGCGGCAGATAGACAGGCCGTCTTCACCCGGCAGCATCAGGTCTAAAACGACTAAATCAATAGACTCGTTTGCTAAAGTCGCGTCCATTTCTTTTGCATCGTTTGCAACTTTTACCGTAAAACCTTGTTCAGTTAAATAGCGTTGCAAAAGTTCGCGTAAGCGCACGTCATCATCTACCACCAAGATTCTTTTGTTCTGGTCTGTCATAATTATTGGAACCCTAACTTTGAATAGAATTTTTTTGCAATTATCAAGTCATAACCCTTAAGTTATGAGTTAAACGAAGTGTAAGCCAATTGGACTGAATATTAAAGTTTTGTTATTAAACTGACTAGATATTATGGTTAGGTAAATAAATCGTTTTTCTTACAATTGCTTACAATTTGGCGTGTAAATGAAACATTCAATTTACAATCGTCATTCATGATTACGATACTCTAAAACTGAGATAGTTAACGTTGGAAAGTTGATTCTTTGAATTTAATTTTGCAAAACAATATGCCTATATCTAAAGTCGTGTGTCTAGCTATGTGCTTAGGTCTTGGACTGTCGTTCAGCGTTACAGCTGGCGGCAGAAGCAATCTGATTCCGCTTGCCGACAAATCAAAGCGTATTGTAGATGAAGACCAGCAACTTGAAGAAAATGTTAAAAACGACGGTTTACAGCAAACGCTTAATCTCAATTTCAGTCCTGAACATAGAGAAAGACTTCGAAAAGCGCTGGACGAATATTCACGTTCGGTAGACCCTAGTCATGACCAGATCGAAGAACGACGCCGAGCCATGCAGGAAAGTATTGAAACCCGCTTCTTTGAAGCAGATACTGATGGCGACAGTACGTTAGACCGGCAGGAAGCTACGGATAAACTACCGCAGATTGCCCGTCATTTCAATACGGTAGACACTAATCAGGATAATCTGATTTCCTTAGGCGAACTGGTTGAAGCACAGGCACGCATAATGGAGCGCAGAAAAGCTGCAGATTTGGCTCTTGAGCAGCAGAAGCAGCAAAAACAGTTAGAAGCTGAAGCCGCAGCGACAAATGCATCTAAGCCAAAAGGCAAGCAAGCCAATAACAGCTCTAAAAAGAAATCTCTTTAAAAGTAGTTCCTCCCCACACAAGTTCAACTAAAATAGGTCTGCCAGATCTATTTAATTCCAGGTTTTTTGAGCATCCTGCATCATGATGCTTGTTCAACATAAACTTAACTGTCGATTTAGACTCTTAAGGGTGTTCTCTCTCATGCGCCTAAGGTATCGATGCATTTAACACTGCAAATTACAGATAGCATCACAGATATCAATTCAGTTGACTGGGATGGACTTGCCGGTGACATGCCATTGCTTAGCCATGCTTTTTTGGCAGCGCTTGAAGCATCCGGTTCGGTTGGTGATGGAACTGGCTGGCAACCTCATCATCTTCTTGTGTTTGATGGTAAGCAGCTGGTTGGTGCTATGCCGCTTTATCTCAAACATCATTCATACGGAGAGTATGTGTTTGATTGGGCTTGGGCAGACGCTTATGCCCGCAATGGCCTGCAGTATTACCCTAAATTGTTATCAGCCATTCCATTCACGCCGATTACCAGTAGGCGCTTGCTGACAAATAAGCCGGAAATTCAGGATTTGATGATAAAAGCTTTAATGCAGATGATGGGCAAGCAACAGCTATCCTCTGTGCACGTGCTATTCCCGGATCAAGACTCGGCAGATGCTTTCGGCCGTGCTGGCTGGCTGAAGCGCAGTGGCGTGCAATTCCGCTGGCAGAATGAAAAGTTTGATAATTTTGATACCTTTTTAAATACTTTAAGCCACGACAAGCGCAAAAAGATACGTCAGGAACGTAAGAAAGTTGCAGCGTCAGGTGTCGTGTGCAAGTTGATTAAAGGCGCTGATATCACACCTGAGCAGTGGACGTTTTTTTACAGGTGTTATGAGAATACCTATTTTGAGCATCGATCATCACCGTATTTAACGCCAGAGTTCTTTCAGCAGATTGGAGCAACCATGCCGCAGAATATTTTGCTGATATTGGCCTACTCTGACAACGAACCTGTGGCTGCTGCATTGAATATTTATCATCAAACAACACTCTATGGACGCTATTGGGGGGCAGTAAAATATGTGCCTAATCTGCACTTTGAGCTTTGCTATTACCAGGCGCAGGAGTTTTGTATTGCCGAAAACATACAATATTTTGAAGGTGGTGCACAGGGTGAGCACAAGCTTGCGCGGGGTTTTAAGCCCAGACCAACTTGCTCTTATCATAAAATTGCGCATCCTCAATTTGCACGGGCGATTGAAGATTTCGTGCACAGAGAATCTGAAGGCGTCGACGCTTACACCACCGAGCTAGAAGAGCGTGCGCCATTCAAGGCGATGGTAGACTAGCCAGTTAGCCAGCTGTCTTTTTCAAGCCGCAGCTTTGCTGTATCTGGCTTTTAACTGCGGCAAAGTTTTTACTCGCACCGGTCGCCTGTGCGTAGGGATTTGAATCTACATACTCCACGTAGCGCATTTGTCGTTCACTGGCGAATGCTGATGTTTTGTTGATCTGGCACTCGCAGCCTTCTGCCAGCTGCTGTGTTGACGCAAACTGTTTAGTGCATTTTGCCAGCTGCTGCTGACGAAATTCATTGCTCCAGGGCTGGGTGTTCTGCATTTTTTCATCAACATTAGCGCGTTGCTGGGTCAGCATTGCATACATCATCTCAATGCTGGCGCGCAATTTTCCAAGCTCACCCGACTGCAGGGTATCTGCGTGGCTGGCTTGTAATGACACGGGGTCAATTGTGAATGCCGCATTTAAAGTGGTAGTTTCAGGCAGTACATAACCCTGTGAAAATAGTATGATTTTTTTTGCCGGGTCAGCCGCCAGCAATAAATTCGCTTCCTTCACGTCACTTTCCGGCAGCGTAACTTCAAAGTTAACTTTGCATGTGGCTTCTTCTGCAACATGCATTTTGAATTCAATTTTTTTGTCTGCAACCGCGTCAGAAAATGCAGGCGGAATTCTACCCAGCATATATTCAATTTCATTATTGCTAAGTTTCTGCAGCGCATTAGCATCCAGGCATGCTGCCTGCGCGGCAAGGCTGCTAACAGATATAAACAGGGTGGTGAACGTGGCTAAAACAAGACGCATGGCGTGGCCCTTATAAAGCAATGATGTTTGTTTAATGAAATTGATAAAATCTAATCGCAAAGTCTGTGAGTAGACTTTGCGATTAACGCCAGAGTTCCTCAATTAATTATTAAGCGGAAAGAAGCCAAGCTGGAACGCTTGATGAGCCGGATTGAAAAAAAGGGTGGCTACATAGTTTCATGTAGCCACCCCCTTGCTTGCGAAAAGTATGATTGGTTTTAATTTAAACCGATCATTTAATTATTTAGCATGATGATCACATTTTTCCTGCATGGCTTTACGTTCAGCGTCATCTATTTTCCCATCTTTGTTTGCATCCATTTTTGAAAACATTTTTTCAGCGCGAGCCTGATGTTTTGCCATAAATTCATCTTTGCTCACAACACCGTCTTTGTTTTTATCTGCATCTTGCCAGCTGTGCATTTTGTCACCAGCATGGTCGTGGTTCATTTCATGGTGATTTGCATATGCAGCTTGTGACAAGCCCAATAATAATGATGAAATTGCGAGGATTTGTAATGTTTTCATATTGTGTCCTTTGGTGAATAACGTTCAGTTAAATCAATAACGCAATTACATAAACTATATCGCTATGATTCAAGAAGAGAAGCCTAAGTTCATTAATTGATACTTAGTATTTTGCCTTCTGTGTTAGCTATAACGTATGCAAGTCTGATGTGGTGTACTTGATGGCTTATTTATTTTCGTACCATCCGCGGCTTTGATTCACTACGCGTACGACTAGCAACATTACCGGCACTTCAATTAAAACGCCAACTACGGTTGCCAACGCGGCACCTGAATGAAAACCAAACAGGCTGATTGCCGCCGCCACAGCCAGCTCAAAGAAATTGCTGGCACCGATAAGCGCTGAAGGGCAGGCGATGTTATGTTTTTCGCCGACTTTTTTATTGAGCCAGTAGGCGAGTGCAGAATTAAAAAATACCTGAATCAATATAGGCACCGCCAGCAAGGCGATGATTAAAGGTTGTTTCAAAATGGCCTCACCCTGAAAAGCAAACAGCAGCACGAGTGTCAGCAGCAGTGCACAGATGGACCAAGGGCCTATTTTTTGCATGGCTGTATCAAAAGCCTGCTGACCTTTATTAAGTAAAACCTTGCGCCAAAGCTGCGCAATCAACACCGGAATCAAAATATAGAGTACGACAGAGGTGAACAGCGTTGCCCAGGGCACGGTAATTGCGGAAATACCAAGCAGCAATGCCACAATGGGAGCAAAGGCAAAAATCATTATCGTGTCATTCAATGCAACCTGAGATAGCGTAAACAATGGGTCGCCATTAGTGAGTCTGCTCCATACAAATACCATTGCCGTGCAAGGTGCCGCAGCAAGTAATATCAACCCCGCAATATAGCTGTCAATCTGGTCTGGCGGCAGCATGGGCGCAAACAAATTGCGGATAAACAGCCAGCCCAGAAATGCCATGGTGAATGGCTTAACCAGCCAGTTAACGAACAGCGTAACACCTATGCCTTTGATATGCATTCTGACTTCGTGCAGTGCGCCAAAATCAACCTTTACCAGCATCGGGATAATCATGACCCAGATTAAAACCCCTACAGGCAGATTTACCTGCGCAATTTCCATGTTGCCGATGGCTTGAAACAGGCCGGGCAAAAATTGGCCGAGCGTTATCCCGAAAATGATGCATAGCCCTACCCATAGCGTCAGGTAGCGTTCAAAAATACTCATGGATGGAATGGTTTTATCAGTGTTCATATTGTGCTTGTTGATACAATTATTTTAATTTAGATCATGCATTCATTAGCCCGCGGCCAGTTGCAATAAACGTGAGACCCCAACCGGCTCATTTTGCGCCATAGGCACCACTGCGTAACGTTTTGAGTGCAGTTTGGCAACTGTGTTAATTTCAGCCAGCTCGTTGAGTGCCCTTTGATGCAGTAATACTGAGTTAGTGGTTGTTGCAGCCACACTGTTGTTAATCACCCAAGCCCAAGGGGCTATGCCCGCACGTTGCAAATCTGCTTGCAGGTTGGCGGCTTCCAGCACTGGCGTTTTTTCTGCCAGCGTCACGATGAGTATTTTGGTTTGTTTTGGATCTTGCAGCTGCATCATCGGCGTGGTGAAGTGTAGATGAGC
>Ga0208392_1000478_pt1 | contig 10736 bp, 8 predicted proteins | sample LakWasMeta3_LOW4_2_FD_183855 | JGI IMG/M metagenome (GOLD analysis project Ga0208392, IMG submission 183855) | Freshwater sediment methanotrophic microbial communities from Lake Washington under simulated oxygen tension - Sediment Metagenome... | ecosystem: Environmental > Aquatic > Freshwater >... | reverse complement strand
AAGTTTTTCTATATGGCAAGTATGTCCAGTTATTTTACTTTTTATTTAATGCATAAATTTGGACTTAGTATTCAACAATCCCAATTTCATTTATTTGTTTTCTTGGCTTCTGTGGCTGCGGGAACATTGATTGGAGGACCTTTGGGAGATCGTTTTGGAAGAAAATACATTATTTGGATTTCGATTCTTGGAGCAGCACCTTTTACTTTGTTGTTGCCGTATGCCAATTTGTTTTGGACAGGAGCTTTATCCGTAATCATTGGAGTAGTTTTGGCTTCGGCATTTTCTGCAATTTTAGTTTTTGCCCAGGAATTAATGCCAGGTAAAGTAGGAATGATTTCTGGATTATTTTTTGGTTTTGCCTTTGGAATGGGAGGATTGGGTTCGGCAGTTTTGGGTTATTTAGCTGATCAAACGAGCATTGAATATGTATATAAAATAAGCTCTTTTCTTCCATTAATTGGAGTCATAACCTATTTTTTACCGAATATGAAAAAGAAAAAAGCCAACAACTAACTTTTTGTTTTATTTATGATTGCCCTTGTTGGGAGTATTATTTTTTTATTTAATTTTAGATAATTTAAAAAACGACAATTATGGCAACACTACGATTAGGAGACATTGCTCCGGATTTTGAAGCAGAAACAACACTTGGAAAGATACATTTCCACGAATGGTTAGGCGATTCTTGGGGCGTATTATTTTCGCATCCAGCAGATTTTACGCCTGTTTGTACCACTGAATTAGGAACAGTGGCGAATTATTATCCTGAATTTGTAAAACGAAATACAAAAGTTATCGCATTGAGCGTTGATGGATTAGAGTCACATTTAGAATGGATAAAAGACATTAACGAAACTCAAAACACCACAGTAAATTTCCCTATTATTGCTGACGAAGATAAGAAAGTAGCCACTTTATATGATATGATTCACCCAAACGCAAATGATAAATTTACGGTTCGTTCGGTTTTTGTAATTGGATCTGACAAAAAAATAAAATTGACTTTGACTTATCCGGCATCGACTGGAAGAAATTTTGATGAATTATTGCGTGTTATTGACAGTTTACAATTGACGGCAAATTATAGCGTGGCAACTCCAGCAAACTGGAAGGACGGCGAAGATGTGGTTATTTCACCGGCAATTCCGGATAGTGATATTCCTGCAAAATTTCCAAAAGGGTTTCAACGCATAAAATATTATCTAAGAATGACGCCACAGCCTAATAAATAGAGTTGTAGGTTTGTCTAAAAAAAAGTACAATGAGAAATTTTCTCATTGTACTTTTTTATGGGGTTAGTATACTTTCTTTATAATTTTCATAGCTTCATCTTTAGCAACTGCATCATTTTCAAATTTTCGAGAATAGAAGTAAAATAGGGCTACTCCATATTTTGGCAGTTCTAAAAAAATAAAATCATTTAAATGATGAAAGAAATGGAAACTCTCATTTTTTGTTTTAAATATAACTAAAGAATTTTTGTTACTAACTTTAGACTTTTCAGTTACTCTTCTCTGAGCAAGTCTAATTTCAGAAACTGCTTTAACAGGTGAATAATCAATGTTTGCTCTCATTATAGAAACTGGAATGTCTCTTAAATATTCGATATATGGAGAAGACTTTGATTTTATGAATTTTCTTCGAATCTCTAACAATTGAAATTTATATTCTATTATTTCTAACCAACGAATTATGTTTTGTAATTGCTCATTACTGAAAAATGAGGTTGATAAATTTGTATTATATAAAATGGAAATTATATAGCTTTCGATGTTTCCCAATAAATTATTATTGCAATCTGCGCAAACAGGAATTGTAGTTTTATTATATGTTTGCTCACTTTCATTTGTATCAGTTACAAAAAACTTTTTAGTGCAATTTTCAAATGTCCATCTCGGTAATACGTGTTCTTTTGTCAAATTATTTTGATTAGCACAAAAAACGCAAATTTCTTTTTTTGATTTATCTTTTAAACTAATTTTTGGAATATGTCTTTCTAAAACGTCATCTATGATTTCTTTGGAATTTTGTCTCAATTTGACTCTAAGATTTCTTAGTTTAATATCTATATCCATAAATTTATATTTTGATTATAAGCAACAGAACAGTCAATTTGCATTAGATTCAATCAAACGAGCTTGTTTATTTTAGCATATTGCAACAACATAATGGTTTTGGCATCTTTTATTTCTCCACTTTCAATCATTGCTAAAGTTTCGTCAAAAGGAAGCTCAAGGACTTCGATATTTTCTTGTTCGGAAGCGATGCCACCACCTTTATTCACTTTCATTGTCGCATCATATTCGCCCACGAATAAATATAAAATTTCGGTAACTGAACCAGGTGACATATAAGTTTCAAAGACTTTATGAACCGTTGAAAGTCGATAGCCGGTTTCTTCTTCTGTTTCGCGAATAATGCATTGTTCAGGATGATCTTTGTCCAAAAGGCCAGCGCAAACTTCAATCATCATTCCCGATGCATTCCCGTTGAGATATGTTGGCAACCGAAATTGTCTTGTCAAAATCACGGTTTTGTTAGTGGAGTTATAAAGCAAAATTGCCGCTCCATTTCCACGATCATATACTTCCCGAATATGGGTCTCAATAGTATTGTCTTCTTTTTGATACTCGTAAGTTACTTTGTTCAAGACATACCAATTGTCTGAAAGTAACTCGGTTTTTTGGATTTTTATGATTGGGTTTTTCATTCGTTTGGTTGAATTCATTTATATAAAAAAACGTCCCGATTTATCGAGACGTTCAGCGTTTTTATTTCAGAATCGTTTGCTTTCTGTCTGGTCCGACAGAAACAATTTTTATTGGAACTTCTACAAATTCTTCAATGAATTCGATGTATTGTTTCAACTCAATTGGCAATTGATCATAAGTGGTCATTCCAGTCAAATCTGCTTGCCATCCTTTGAATTCTTTGAAAACAGGAGTTACATTTTCAGGTTCGATGTTGTAAGGAAAATGAGAAATGTTTTTTCCTTTGTAATTGTATTCCGTACATACTTTTAACGTTGGAAATCCTGAAAGAATATCGCCTTTCATCATCATCAATTGGGTTACGCCATTGATTTGAACAGCGTATTTCAATGCAACTAAATCTAACCAGCCACATCGTCTTTGTCTTCCGGTAACAGAACCAAATTCATTTCCAACTCTTGCCATAGTTGCACCATCTTCGTCAAAAAGTTCCGTTGGAAAAGGACCACTTCCTACGCGGGTTACGTAAGCTTTGAAAATTCCGTAAACTTCTTTTATTTTGTTTGGAGCAATTCCTAAACCGGTACAGGCACCGGCTGCGGTAGTGTTAGAAGAAGTTACGAATGGATATGTTCCAAAATCAACATCTAATAATGAACCTTGGGCACCTTCGCATAAAATTGCTTTTCCGGCTCTTTGTGCTTGGTTTAAGTATTCTTCGCTGTCTATAAAATCTATTTTTTTCAATTCTTCGATGGCTTCAAAGAATTCTTTTTCCATTTCTTCTAAATTGTACTGAATGTTAACATCATAAAACGCAATCATTTCTTCGTGCTTGTTTGCCAATGTACGGTATCTTTCCTTGAAATCTTCCATTTCAATATCGCCAACGCGGATTCCGTTTCTGCCGGTTTTGTCCATATAAGTTGGGCCAATTCCTTTAAGAGTGGAACCAATTTTTGCTTTTCCTTTTGCAGCTTCAGATGCAGCATCAAGCAAACGATGCGTTGGTAGGATTAAATGTGCTTTTCTGGAAATTATTAATTTATTTTTTATGTCTAAATTAAATTTGGACAAGCCTTCAATTTCTTTTTGAAAAACAACAGGGTCGATTACAACTCCGTTTCCAATAATGTTTACGGCTGTTTTATGAAAAATCCCTGAAGGAATTGTTCTCAAAACGTGTTTAATTCCGTCAAATTCCAAAGTGTGTCCCGCATTTGGTCCACCTTGAAAGCGAGCAATAATATCATATTTTGAAGTAAGAACGTCAACAATTTTTCCTTTTCCTTCGTCTCCCCATTGTAATCCTAATAATAAATCTACGGTCATTCTGTGTGTTATTTGTAGTTAATTTGTGTGTGTTATTTTTGTCTTTTTGTTCCGTATAAGTATAAGGAATGGTTTGTAATTTCGATATCGAATATTTCTTCGATTGTTTTTTTGATGCTTTGAATCCTTGGATCACAAAACTCGATTACTTCGCCAGTATCAGTCATTATGATGTGATCGTGTTGCTTGTCGAAATAAGATTTTTCGTAATGTGCCTGATTTTGTCCAAACTGATGTTTGCGAACCAGGCCTGATTCCAATAAAAGTTCTATTGTATTGTAGAGAGTTGCTCTACTCACACGGTAGTTTTTATTTTTCATTTTGATATAAAGATTTTCTATATCAAAATGCTCCTCACTTTCATAAATTTCTTGAAGTATTGCATAGCGCTCAGGCGTTTTGCGATGTCCTTTGTTTTCAAGATACATTGTAAAAACACTTTTTACAATTTCTTGATTTTTGCTGTTATCTGTTGAAATTTGTGTCATATCAGGCAAAGATAAATTATTATTATTTAGTTTAGAAGTTTAGAAGTTTAAAAGTTTAATCACTAAATGCATAACCATCTAAACTTATAACCTTCTCTTAATTTTTATATTCTCGACTTACTTTATCAATGCCATCAATTTGCTTGATATTATCAATTAATTTTTTAAGAATATTGTTATTTTGTACGATTACAGCTATTTGGCCTTTAAAAATTCCGGCTTCTCCACTCAAAGATATACTTTGGATGTTTACATTCATATTATCCGAAATTACTTTAGTAAGTTTATTTGTAAGCCCTATGGTATCCATTCCGGTGATATGCAAAATCGCTTTGAATTCCTGTTGTGAGGAGTCTATCCATTTTGCCAGAATAATTCGATAAGCATAATTCGATTGAAGACTTATCGCATTAGGACAATCTCTTTTGTGAACTTTTATTCCTTCATTTATAGTTATAAAACCAAAAACTTCGTCGCCTGGAATAGGATTACAGCAAGTGGATAATTTATAATCTAATTTATCCTGATCCGGGCCAAAAACCAGCATGTCATAATTACTGCTGATAACTTGTTTATGAATATCTTCGCTGGCTGTGCTTGGAGAACGCTTGATTTTGCTCTTGAAAAAATTAATAAATGTATTGCTTTTTTGAGCAGCATAATCTTTCAATTGCTGGTTTTCGATGGCCCCAACTCCAACACGGTAAAACAAATCTAAGCTGGTTTTTAGTTTGAAAAAATTGACCAATTCATTGACAACTGATTCGCTTAAAGTGATTTTTAAGTGTTTCAGTTTTCGTGTGAGAATTTCTTTTCCTTCCTCTGCAATTTTCTTCGTGTTTTCGTTTAGAACATTTTTTATTTTATTTTTTGCTCTCGAAGTGGTAACATAATCCAGCCAGTTGATGGTTGGTTTTTGATATTGAGAGGTAATAATTTCGATTTGATCACCACTTTTTAATTCGTGATTTAAAGGAACTAATTTTCCGTTGACGCGGGTTCCTCTGGTGCGAATTCCAACTTCGGAGTGAATGCTAAAGGCAAAATCAAGTGAAGTTGCACCTTTTGGTAATGATTTTATTTCTCCTTTTGGAGTAAACACAAAGATTTCCTTGGAATACAAATTCATTTTGAAATCCTCAACAAAATCTACAGCATTGGTTTCTGAATTTTCCAAGGCTTCTTTTAGTAAATTAAGCCAAATGTCTAAACCACTTTCTTCGGAACCACCTTGTTTGTATTTGTAATGAGCGGCATATCCTTTCTCAGCAATTTCGTCCATACGTTCACTTCGAATTTGGACTTCAACCCAACGTCCTTTAGGTCCCATAACCGTAATGTGCAAGGCTTCGTAACCGGTGGTTTTTGGAGATGAAATCCAATCTCGCAAACGGCTGGGGCTTGGTCTGTAATGATCCGTTACTATTGAATATATTTTCCAGGCTAGAAATTTTTCGTCGTGAGGATTTGATTTGTAAACGATGCGCAACGCAAATTTATCGTAAACTTCATCGAAGCCAACTCCCTGAGCCTTCATTTTTCTATAAATGGAATAGATAGATTTTGGTCTTCCTTTTATAATATAATGGAGTTTTTCTTCGTCTAATGCTGATTGGAGAACATCCGAAATGTCTTTTATATACGCATCTTGCTCTTCCTTGGTTTCTTTTAATTTGCTTACAATGTCATTATAAATTCCAGGTTCTGTATATTTTAGCCCTAAATCCTCAAGTTTGTTTTTTATTTTATATAAGCCTAATCGATGGGCTAGTGGCGCATAAATGTATAAAGTTTCAGAGGCAATCTTGACTTGTTTAAAGTCTTCCATCGTGTCCAAAGTTTGCATATTGTGCAATCTGTCGGCGATTTTTATCAGAATTACGCGTACATCATCATTGAGAGTCAGTAGCATTTTTCGAAAATTTTCGGCTTGCATCGAAACATTCATTTCCTTTTGAACCTTCGAAATTTTGGTCAGTCCTTCAACAAGTTGGGCAACTTTTGGATTAAACATTCGCTCGATATCTTCGACTGTTATTGGAGTATCTTCGACAACATCGTGCAATAATGCTGCTGCAATTGCGGTTGCTCCCAAACCTATTTCTGAAGCTACGATTTTTGCCACAGCGATAGGATGAAAAAAGTAGGCTTCGCCAGATCTTCTTCGTTGATCTTTATGTGCGTCCATAGCAACATCAAAAGCTTTACGAATGAGTTTTTTGTCTTCGGGAGTTAAGGTTTGGTAACTAATGCGAAGTAACTCTTTGTATTCTTGAAGAATTGCCTTGTTTTCTTTTTCAAAATCTATTTCTAACATAAAAAAAATGGTTCAATTTCTAAAAATAGAAAAAAGGAACGAGATATGCAAACCGTGATTGCAATTAATAATTTTGGAAAATCTATTCTCTCACTCTGGCAAAATCCAAATCCTGAAAATCATAACTAAAGTCTGTTAATTCTGAAATAGGCTTCATTTTTATGGTATCCAATTTTCCTGTTTCATCCAATTCAAAAAACAAAAAAGCATCAGCATTAAAGCTGCGATTGTCCCATTTTACTACGAAAGTATTGTCTTTATAAAAGAAAACTTCGCCAGCCAATTTCGGTGAACGAATGGATTTAAAAAATAATTTTCCTTTTTTCTCCGAAAGTTCAATTTGGCCAAACCAATTATCAACATAAAAACCAGTGTATTTTTTACAATCTATTTTTAGTTTGTCTTTTTGATTTTTAGCAACTGCAGCCCAAACTTCATCCGTAGTTTTATCAGCTTCTGATATGTTGGCTTTTTCCCGTTTGCTATACAATTCGACATAATCTGTATATGGAATATTCAAATAGGTGTCTTTAATTGTGTTCGTGATAGCCGTGAATGCTGCGCCAGATTGCTGATTTGTTAGCACTACAATTCCCAAATTTAACTCTGGAAATAAAGTGGTTTGAGTTACAATTCCTTCTAATCCGCCAGTGTGAGTAACTTGTTTGTATCCTTTAACATCACTCAAAAACCAACCCAAACCGTATCCGCTAAAATGAGTGTTGTAAGGTGCTTTTGTAGTTGATGGAATTATGGTTTGAAGGCTCCACATTTCATCTTGTTCCTTTTTAGAAAATAATTGATTTTGTTTTTCCGAGCCGTATTTTCCGTTTTGCAATTGCAGAATCATCCATTTGCTCAAATCGTTTACGCTTGAATAAATTCCGGCAGCGGCATCAAAAGTGTGATTTTTATAACGTGAAATTATTTTTAATTTTCCATCAGTCGGAACGTGGGGAGCTATAATATTTGTTGTGTCTTTCAGTCGTAAATAGGAAGCGGCACTATTATTCATTTCCAATGGTCTCATTATGCGTTCTTCAATAAAATCACACCAAGTTTTACCGCTTACTTTCTCTATGACTTCGCCAGCGACTATATATAATAAATTGTCGTAATCATATTTTGTTCTAAAAGCTGATACAGGTTTTAAATATTGCAAATTGTGAATAATATCAGTTGCTTTAAAGTCGCTTCCGTCAGGCCAAATCATTAAATCGCCAGCGCCAAGTCCAAGTCCGCTTCTATGAGTCACTAGATCCCGAATGGTAAATGCATTGGTCACATACTCATTATACATTTTGAATTCGGGAAGATATTGGGTTACTTTATCATCCCATTTTAGCTTTCCTTCATCAACTAACATTGCCAAAGCCGCTGTTGTAAAAGCTTTACTGTTAGATGCAATTCCAAATAATGTGTTTGCATCTACTTTTTCTTGAGTGAGGATTGATTTTACTCCGTAACCTTTTGAGAGAACAACTTTTCCGTCCTTGACAATTGCCACCGCAATTCCGGGAACGTTGAAATTTTTTAATGTATTTTCGACTAAAAGATCCAATTGTGACTCAGTTATCTGGGCATTTGTATTGAAATTGATAAATAATAATAACGCAACAACTAATTTGCAATTCATAATTCGTAATTTTTAATTTTATTAAAATCCTCTTTGTCTTTTTGCCTCGAAAATCAAAATCGCGGCTGCAACTGAAACGTTCATACTGTCGATTTCGCCTTGCATTGGAATAATGATGTTTTGCGTGGCTGCGTTTCGCCATTCTTCAGTAAGGCCAGTTGCTTCTGTGCCAACAACCAATGCGGTTGGCGTTGTGTAATCTTGAGTATGATAAGAAGTCGAATTTTGTAACGTGGCACAATAAATATTGATTTTCCTTTCTTTCAAAAAAGCAATAATTTCGTCTGTTGTTCCTGTTGCAATTTGATTGGTAAACAAACATCCTACGCTGGAACGAACAATATTTGGATTGTATAAATCGCTTTTTGGATTGGCAATAATTACGGCATCAAGATTTGCGGCATCGGCAGTTCGAAGCAATGCACCAATGTTTCCTGGTTTTTCAGGAGCTTCGGCAACGAGAATCAATGGGTTTTTGGATAATTTTAAATCGGATAATTGCAAGGATTTGGTTTTGGCTATAGCCAAAATTCCTTCGGTGGTATCACGATAGGCCAGTTTTTGATAGACTTCTTTCGAGATTTCGATTAATTCTATATTGGGGTGGAAATTCCGAAGATGTTTTTCTGTGATTAATTCCGGCAAAAATAGCAAGGTTTCAACTTCGTATCCGCCTTTGATTGCTAATTCGATTTCTCTTTTGCCTTCAATCAAAAAAGTGCCTGATTGTTTGCGTGCTTTTGCTTTTTCCTGCAATAAAACCAGAGATTTTATGAATGGATTTTGTATGGAAGTAATTTGTTTCAAGTTACGGAGTTTCTATGTTTTTAATCCTGATTATTTTCGTTAGCTAAGGTACTATGTTTTTTTTAATCCATTATTTTTAACCAAAAAATTAAAATTTATCGAGTTAAATACAAATAACCTGCAAGCGGTTTTGGGAAATCTTTGTCATTCAAGTCAAGCAAATAATAGTATGTTCCATCAGGAACGCCAGAATGATTGATTAAAATACCTTTGTTTGCAAAGCCATCCCAATCCGGCAAATTGTTGTTTCCTTCCCAAATTAAAGTTCCCCAACGGTTGTAAATGGACAAATTAAAGTTTAAAAATATATCTCGTAATCCTTCAATATAAAAACTGTCATTTTTAGTGTCGTTATTTGCCGAAACAAAGTTGTAAATTGTAGGTGGACAATTATTGGTTGTCAACAAAAATGAGGTTGTGCTGAAGCAAATTCCGTTGTCAACTTTGACAAAAATGGTTTCAGGAGTAGTTTCAGCAGTGTAATTTGAAGAGTTCAAAATAGCGTTTGTTCCATTTTCCAAATCAGTCATTGTCGGGTAGAATTTGACAATATCAGTTGGATTTATTTTTATCAGTTCTTCATAATTGGAGAAATCAAAAATTCCTTTGCTTAATCCCAAATTGCAGGAAACCAGATTTTCCAATGGAACCAATTTATCTGAAACAGGCAAAGTTATATTTTCAGAAAAAGCATTATTGTTTTCGTTGAGTTCTGCAACTATTCCAGTTCCGGTTCCATCGTCGTCAACTACAAATTTCAATTCAAAATTATTAGGAATGGCTGGTGGAATTACCAATGATATGGAGGAATTTTCGCTTCCGTTTATTGGAATCAAAGTCACAGTTTTGGTCTGTTGAATTAAGACTCCATTTGCATAAATTGAAATTGGTGTTGCTGCAGGAAGCGGATTGGTGCTGTTTAGATTTGAAACCACGTAATCCGCAATTATTCTGCGGGAATTGCATTCTAATTCAGTGCTAAAAGTTAGCGTTGCATCTGGTAGTTGACTGTTTAGTTTGGTTACAATAGTATTTATCATTACAAAATCCTGTCCGGAAGTCAGCTGAATTTTAGCTGTTGTATCACCAATGTTTATGTTGTTTTGAATGTTATAAACGTCTAAATCCATATTGTATAAATCGGTTGCGCCAGTATAGCTATTGGTCCCGTTAAATGCATTGTCAACTGGATTTAATGGTGGATTTCCTATGAGATTTCCATTAATTTGAAGCGATTCATTTACATTAATGTTCTTGTCACCTTCCCAAGCCACAAAACCAATTTTCGCATCTTTATTGTCAATGACATTCAAACTGTTCAGCGTTATGTTGATCTCGGTTGGAACCGCTTGTAAACCGTCATAAATATTGAGTTGGTTCAAAGGCAAGGAATTATTTTTATAAACAATGACAATTGCCCAACCGCCAAAATTGGTTGCGTT